>Ga0137397_10000424_pt1 | contig 29206 bp, 16 predicted proteins | sample czorhiz116metaG_FD_106658 | JGI IMG/M metagenome (GOLD analysis project Ga0137397, IMG submission 106658) | Vadose zone soil microbial communities from Angelo Coast Range Reserve, California, USA - czorhiz1.16 metaG | ecosystem: Environmental > Terrestrial > Soil > Vadose zone | place: USA... | reverse complement strand
GACTCGAGTCAAGGCTGAGCCTCCTTAGCGTTGTGATTGGTTCTTCTCGGAACCCAACCCCAAGCTATCAGATGCTCGGCCTTTTCTTCTTCACAATTCCAAATCCTAATTGGGACAAGCGTGATTCAGACCCATGGTTTTACGACGGGAGGCTTTCAGTTTCACAAGTCGGGTCAGAAGCTGGACCGGCAGGCGATCGTGAGTCTTCAGCGGGACGCACTGGCGGGTCTGATCTGCCAAGCAGATGAAACCGGGAGAGGAAGGGGCATCACGTCGCTGTCCGGCTATAAATACATCATCGGCAAGAATCATCGTTCGGAGGCGATTTGCCTCTTGTGGAATGGGGTCAACGGCAGTGAAGTAACGCCGGAGGATTTGAAGAAAGCCTCGAAGGAAGTGTCGGACGCCGGCTTGAAGCGTCCGTTCCGGATTTACGGCACGTTCTGCCGTGTCGGGGATACAGCGAGCTGGAAGTTTTGTCAGATTCCGGACGAGATCATCGCGCAGATGCACATCGAGGAAGAAATAAAGAGTGAGGTAGCGTGTCCGGCATAGAGCTGCTCGACTTCCAGCAGGAAGCTGCCAGCAAGCTTGTGGAATCAGCGGTTGCGTATTTTACCGGCGGCCCGGACATATCCGGCGGGCGACCGGTTCCCTTCGTCGGGCAGCTCCAGGCGGTGACCGGCGCCGGAAAAACCCCGATTCTCGCGGATGTTGTGGGCCGGCTAAAGCCGGCGATCATCCTCTGGACAACGAAGTTCGGCAGCGTGGTCGATCAGACCGTCGCGAATCTGCGCGGGAAATATCTTCATTTGCTGGGCAAGGGCGCCGTCGAGATTCTGAATTTCAGCGAGGTCACGAGCGCCGCTCAGTGGGAATACCTCATTGATCGCAAGGATGGCCTGACGGTTCTTGTCTCGACCGTGGCGATGTGGAACTCGTCGGAAAAAGACGAGCGCCTCAACGTGCACAGGCCTTGTAAGGATTGGGGAGAAAAAACACGTTGGGAGCGGTTAAGAAGCGACCGCAAGCGGCCCTTGTGGGTCGTTTACGATGAAGCCCATAACACGACCTCGGAGCAGGTGGAACTGCTCGATGATTTGAACCCGGCCGGTTTTTTCGTCGCCAGTGCCAGCCCGATCAAGGGAAAACTGCAATTTTATCTGTCCGGACTTCCTGCCGAGGTGCGCGCAAAGCGGATTATTCCCGTCAGTACGCGGGCGGTGGTGGAAGCGCAGCTTCTTAAATCGACAATCTCCCTGGCTGACTACGATAGTTCGCCGGAGGAGATGATTCTGGATGTCGTCAAAAAGCGCGCCAAGCTGGAGAGGCAGTTGAAAAATATCGGCGCAGCGATCGTGCCAAAGGCCATTTATGTTGTGGAAACGAGCAATACGGTCAAGGGTCAGGAGCCGCGGCCGATAGCAATATGGCGCACGCTCGTGAAGCAGGGCAAGGTTGCGGCTGAAGAAATCGCGATCTGCACGAACACAAAAGAGATTCCCAAAGAAGCCGTGCGTGTCGCGACGATCGATCAATTGTCCGACGCATATCCGCACATCATCTTCAACAAGAAGCTGCAGGAGGGGTGGGACGATCCGAGCGTCTATCTCTGCTATTTCGATGGAGAAACCGGTTCAGGAACGAGGATTCAGCAGGTTCTCGGCCGCGCGGTCCGCCAGCCGGGCGTAAAGCATTTCAGCGACGAGGACCTGAACACGGCGTATTTCTTCGTCAACTGCCCGAACGAGCTGCTGGAGAAAATTACCGATCAGCTCAAAGAGGAATTGCGGATTTACAAGGGCGACGATCCCGACTTCGAGCCCTTTGAATTCAAGGAAGAGCGGAAGGCGCTGCCGAAGATCCCGGTGAAGGAAGCATGGACGGGCAAGCTGAAGGTGCCGCGCCTGCAACTCGAAATGCCGCCCGGCGAGACGCTGAAAAAATTGATTGGGAAAAAGACCTTCGATTTTGGCGAGGGCGACCGGGCAGCGAAGGGAAAGGCTCTGATAAATATCGTTTCTGTCAAAACGGGAGATGTATCGCAGGCGAAGAGAGACCTGCTCGAAGACATGCGCGTGCGGTGCGGCGGCTTCCTTTACGAGCAGATCAGGATACTGTCGAAGAATTGCTGCAGCGCTATCCATCCGGATGTTTTCTCGAGCCCGGCGCTCGATAAAACGGCCTGTTACAACTCGAAGGCGCTTGAGCATTACCGGGAGGTCGCTCGGCAAGTTGTGCAGGAGTATGAAAATCATGTCCGTCTGACGGTACTGGCGGACGCGGAGAATGAGGATTACGTGGTGGGACCGTATCAGCCCTCAAGCGGCGTGGAAAAACCGTTCAAACATGCAGCGCATCCACACTACGACACGAAGGCCTTTCGGGACGACGAGCTGGACGTGGCGAAGGCTCTGGACAAGCACAAGGATCATGTGTGGGTAAGAAACAAGGACCGGCTGGATTACGGTATCCCGCTGCCGATCAAGAGTGGTTCTTCGTCGGTGTTCTATCCGGATTTTCTCTGGTGGGTAAAGAATACGGTCTGGGCGATCGACCCGACGGGAAAATTTATCCTGCTGGAAAAAGTGCGGACCAAGCTCATGTCAGTGCCGGCACCGCTGAAAATCGCGCTCATTACGCGCGGAAAGCTGGCTCCGAATTACACGTTGATGGCGGACGACGGATGGTCGCTGTTGCGTTTCCGGACGGGGAATGCCGCGCCTGAGACTTTTGAGTCGATTGATGAGGTTGTGGGGACGTTGGTTCAAGAAAGCTGACGGTTGCACTCCACGATAAAGGCGGGCAACGATGTCCGCACGCATGTCCGCTTCTGAAACACGGAAATATGTTGAACTGTCATGCCGTTAATAGATGTCTTTGATGTTGTGGTGTCCGCTTTTATGTGCCTTGGAATTGAACCACCGGATACGGCCTCGTTCAAACCAGAAGTGCGACTGACAGCCCGTTCTTCGCCAAACCGATGGAGCAAGCGTCGCAGTGCCGCCTTTGTGCTGTGTTACACGCCAGCAGGGGTGCTCGTCCGGCAAGAGGTTCATATGCAGGATGCGTTTGCAGCCGCAGGGACAGAGCATGGCCGCCTGCTCGAACAGGCCATCGTCCTGCACGATGTAAAGAGTCCGTTTTTGCAGTTGTTTCGGCAAGTAGTCTTCGACAATCCGCGTTGCATAAGGCGGAACAAGCCAACGGTGCAGGCGTTCATAGACCTGTCTGGCAGACTGCCGGGCCCACCAGTCGAGGCGTTTCATCCCGTTTGCCTTTCTGCGAGTTCAAGCAGACCGAGGAGCGGGAGCGTATCGCCGATCCCCACACGGTCAAAAAGCATTGGACAGGGGAGACCCTCCGCTTCCGTTATCAGTTCCATGCTGGACAGGCTGAACGTCGTTGTGGCGTAGGCATCGTTTTTTTCTTCGCGGAAGGGGTGCAGTCGCGCAAGAAGTTCATTGACGGCAAGGGATGCTGCAAACATATTGACGCTGATGACGGCGGGCCGGTGGGCAGCCACGCCGGCGATATAACCGTCGTGGAGTTGTTGCGCATGCGCGGCAGGATCGTTGCGCCGAAGACCGGCGGCTGCGACCTCGGCCATTGTGAAAAGACCGCGACTCATGAGGCTTGACCGCCCGGGCTGAAGGTAGTGGACGGTGCCGCATACTTCCCGGATACGTCCCTTGTCTGAACCGTTTCGAACGGCATCCAGCCGCACCCCGATGTCGAGATAAGGCAGCGTGTAGTACGTGGCAAGCGTGTTGAGCAGAAAGCGGCCGTCGATGGTATCCATGCAACCGATCACGATGTCGCATTGAGCGACGATTCGAATAACTTCTGGATTCCAAAGGTTCTTAGCCACCCGGATGACGCGTGTGCCGAGAGCGGCACGATCAATTGCATCAGCGAGGACATCAACTTTCAATCGCCCTTCGCGCGCATCGTGAATCGTGGAATTCAGAATCCGGTTGACGTTCCGGTCTTCCATGCGGTCGTCGTCGACGAGAACAATCTCGCCCGCACCGAGACGCATGAGTTGCTCCGCGACCGGACTTCCGGTTCCGGAGGCTCCGATCACGGCAAACGAGAGCCGGCGCATCTGCCGGATGGTTCCCTCGTCGAAGGCCTGCGCGTGAGAGGCAACGAAGCTCGGCAGTTCTACACTGCCCGCATCGGGATACCAGAAATGAAGGTCGTCACCGACGACATTGATCATGGCCATCGGCTCCAGCGTGCCGTTCGAACGCAGGAGGCGGCCGAACATTTCTCCGCTTGGCAGCATGACGACGCTGCCGTGCGGGATGTCTGCTTCAATCCAGCCACGGATCATGGGAAGAAGTTTTGAATCCCCTTCGTCGTCGGTCCCGGAGAAGGCGGCATAGCCGCCGGGATGGCTGTGAATCTTGACGACCGATAGCCGTTCGTCCATGGCACGGTCGAGCAAGGGCGCGATGAGTTCGGGCGGCCAGGTTATCTGCATCGGTGTGCGCTTGCAGGCGCTATAAGGGATCTCTTCGATCGCGCGAACGACGAGCCGATGGCGGCGACCTCCATCGCGGCGTCCGCACAACACGATGGCAACGGCTTCCATTCCGTCGGGGGGAAAAAGAAATTGCCTCAGGCGGTCATGTTGATCGCCCGTCATGCTGAGACTCACTGGAGATGTCATTTTCTGAACTCCCTTTCAAGCCATTCCTCGATCAGGATGATGTGGGCCCCAAGGTTGTCGCGGCCGACCTTCCAGGGGTTCTGGGCAGTTCGGTGCCGCGACCAGCGCTGAAAATTCTTGCCGTCAATCGGCTGCATTGTTTGGGTGGCGCCGATCACCTTTCCATCTTTTCGGGTGATTGGCGGATAGAAATAAACCATGTCCAACTGGCTGTTTGGGTATCCCGTCTCCATGCGGATTGCAGCAGTCGCACGGGAATTGTTGTAGCCGTCCGGAAGGGGGAAGTCGTGGATGAACACCCATAGCGAGCCATCCACGACCGTTTCCCACGGCAGTCGGTAAGCTTCGAGGAATTTCTCGTCCTCGGAGAGGAGCGTAAACTGCCGTCGAAGAGTCAAGCGCCCTCCGTTTGGTCCCTCGGCAGCGCCTTGAACTTCTCGACGCCGTGGTGGCGGAGGTTGATCTTCTCGTCCAGCTCGACCTTGCGGGGTTTTTCGCCGACGATCTTCACCCGCAGGGTATAGTTCTCAACGGGGAGGAGTCCGGCGAGGGTCAGAATCTGGCGTCCGGTGATTTCAGGGTCATGAACGACGAACGGATCGCCATTTATACGGATGCGATAGCCACGGCTGAGCGGGGGCTGCTTGCCCAGCCGGGCGTATTCTTCAAGATCGACGATATCTTCAAGAACTTCTTCTTCGCCGACCTGAGTGTGTTTGTGACCTGAGTGTTCCACTTTAAGGTCTCCTTATTCGAATGTACCGGCCATGGAGCACCGGCCGAGTTTTAGTCTATACTACGCATGCTAAGTATATCAAGCACATTCTTAGCGGGCTTGACTCCCAACGCACACCGGGGCTAATCTGCGGACGCGACAACTTTAGGCAGGAGGTTCCCATGCCAATCACAGAGGAGAGGAGTCTGGTGAAGCCCACCTTGGGGCAGTACCTGGAATCAATTCGGAAAGACCGCCACATGACCCTGCGGCAGGTCGAGGAAGCAACAAACAAAGAAGTATCGAACGCCTATCTCAGCCAAATTGAGCAAAATAAAATACAGAAGCCATCGCCGAATGTCCTGCACGCCCTCGCGGAGATTTATGCGATCGACTACGCCAAGCTGATGGAGATGGCCGGATATATCACGCCATCGAAGACCCGCAGTGACGGTCAAAGACATGGCCGCGTACCCACGTTTGCGGAACACAATCTGACTTCTGCCGAAGAGGCGGAAATGCTCGAATATCTGAAGTTCATGCGCAGCAGGAAGCGGCGCCATGACGAAAAGTGACGACAGCAGGCTCGACCCGGATTCCCTGCGCGCGGTCGAGGACCGCGCGCGCAAGCTTCTCGACCGCTCATCCGCGTGGGAACGGTTTCCCACCCCCATCGAGGATATCCTGGAGGCCGCGCAGCTGCAGGTGGCTCCGAGCAGCGCGTTCGATCCGGCGCGAATTCTCTCCTATATCCGCAAGAAGACCGCCGACGCCGCGAAATATCTGAAGTCGGCGCTTTCAAAGGTCTTCGGGATTTATGATGCGGACGAATACATCATTCACATCGACGATACGGTCGTCGAAACGAAGCAGAATTTTCTCAAGCTTCACGAGACGGGGCATCATGAGATGCCCACGCATAGAAAGCTCTACCGCTTCTTTCAGGAGTGCGAGAAGACCCTGGCCCCGGAAATTGCGGATCTGTTCGAACGGGAGGCTAACAATTTCGCGCGCTTTGCCCTGTTTCAGGGTGATTGTTATGCCCGCCTGGCGGCGGACTGTGAAATGAGCATCAAGACGCCGATGAAGCTGGCGAAGAAATTCGGCGCGTCCGTGTACGCCTCGGCGCGCGAATTTGCCCGCAAGAATCACCGGGCGTGCGTTGTATATGTTCTCGAACCCGTCGAATATGTCGAAGGCGCCGGCGCCCAGGCGTCCGTGCGGCGGATAGAGCCGTCTCCCAGTTTTGAGAAGCAGTTCGGGCGGCCGCAGGATAGTGTCATTACGATGGATCACGCCTTGGGGCAGGTGCTGCCCCTTGTCCGCAGGATGACCAGCCCGACCACGCTTTCAATGACGGATAGAAATGGCGTTGACCACGAATGTGTTGCCGAAGCATTCAAGACGCCCTGGAATGTTTTTATCCTGCTGTATCCAATCGGCGCTCTGACGCGCTCGACGATCGTATTACCCGCCAATATCAAACCCGCCGCGGGTTCCCCTGGTGGAATGAGGTAAGACTTGCAGAACTTCTTTTGTTATCCGCCGAGGAAAACAGGAAGAATAATGATGCGGGCGGAGAGAGTCTCTTCGCTGCGCATGCAATGTCACCAGCCTTCATCTGAATCAAAAGCCGAAATAGGTTGCTTTTCGGGGCCAATGAAGGGGGCACGACGCTTGGAGCGAACAGGTTAAAGCACGATGGAAAATGCCGAATGGCAACAGTTGGTCCGCGACATTAATCTCGACGTTGGGGGCATCATCCGGGGACAACGCACTCTGGAGGAAGTCAACGAAGAATTGCGCGGGCGAAAGGGTCGACCGATTGAAGAAGATTTTATCCACGCGGACGCGCTGGGGCACGATCCTGGGGTTCCGCGAAAGTTCGAGGTTGACGGCGTTGAAATAGAGACGCGCATGCTCCACAGAAGGGGGATGCATCAGCGGGATGTGAAAGGCGCTGACCTCCTCTATGAGATCGCTGGCCGGAAATTCGTCCTCATCCAGTACAAGACCCCAAACCGGAATCGCGTGAAACTTGATCGACGACAGCTCAAAGAACTCATGGGAGCATGCCCGAACGCGTGCCCGCCGCACGTTCCCGGGTTTTGGCCAACGTGCGGAGCGTGGTACGCCGTCAGATCGACAGGCATCTCGGCGTACGTTCCCGCTTGTAAGGCAGAAGAGCTTTTTGATGACGCTGATTCATGTTCCGTCGCTCATTTTGGCTCCGGCCTGTCGCATGAAACTTTTCAGCAGGTATTCGCGCGGTGCTTTACGGGGGCAAGGATCGCGCCGATGGAAATGGCTTATTTGTCCTGGGCAATGTTGGAAGCCGACCGCGTCCTTTTCACTGTCCTTCAGAGGGGAAGTTTCGGGCGATAGTGGTTTGCTCTGCCTTCAGCCACAGTGACCGCGCACGCTTTGTGTTTTTGTTTACAGTAATGCGGGGTGGGTGTTGCTCATTTCTTCTCGCAAACTCTCCGGCTAACCTCCGTCCTGATCGAGAGCCTGATGGAGCACATCAGTCGTGCTTTCAAGCAGCAGAATAGCCGGCCGTAGAAGTGCGAGCTGACGCAGTTGGAAAGCTTTCTGGCCGTGAAACATGTTGCAGCGGATGGCGTAGAGTGCTTCAAGCACTGCCTTGGCTCTTCGATCCTGACAGTTGGATTCCAAAGCTGTCAGCAGCTCGTGGTCCTTGGCCGGGCTCGGGTCGCCCGTCACGGGGTCCAGCTTGAGAGCGAAGCTTCCTTGACGGAGGTGGTCGGCGATTTCACGTAATGCGGCAGCGGCATTCGTAGAGTTCTCCCATCCCTGGGTTAACGTCGCCGCCGTGCAAAACTGGACGACATACTCCTGAGCGGCATGCGAATCGGGGAATCGCTCTCGCAACTTGACGTGCCCGCGTCGCGCCAAACGGTAGGTCGCTTCGGCATAGAGCCGATTAAACCCAACATAAGAGGTGAAGAACCTGTCGAAAGCTCCGTGGATATTCTCCATGGAGTAGGCCGCCGGTTTTGCGCGCCAACTGTCGCAGAAATCTTTTAGTTCGGGTGATAGCGCCGTATCGCTCAATAGCCTGCTTCGCCGACCGGGCGCAAGAGAAAAACCCCAAATCAACAATACCGGAACGATGGTGCGGGCGGTGGGAGTCGAACCCCTCGGGGGGATTGATTCTACGTAAGTTATTGATTCTACGAAATAGCAAAATGGAGAAAAACCATAAAAACGCCGAAGTGAGGTACACCGCAGGTACACGGAATGGTCGGAAAGACCTGGCAGAATGTCCCCACTTCACGCCAAGTAGCTTTTTGTGGAAATCATCTCGCCCTCAGCGATAGGAGCAAGAGAACTTGTTGTGCGACTTGAACTCTTTACATTTCCCAGATTCCCGTTTCTGTCCAGTAATCCGGCCGGTCTCGATGGGTCAACGCAACGCTAGGCCGAAGTCCACTTGAAGGGGCCTCAATAGCCAAGAGTCGTTCGCGAGCGCTGCTTCAAACGGAACACCATCCTGGGCCAGGGTCTAATTGAATACAGCCGGACAAAGCAAGTTCCCCCTGGGGAAGTGGCGTCGGATCACCTGACTAGATGGTGTTGCATCGACGGGTTGAGCTCGCACGACTTAACAGGCAAATAGAATCTAACTGAACTTGTGTGGCGCGTCAGGCTATTGCTTTTTCACCTCAAGCGACACGGGGCGCGCCACCGACCGGACGTCTGGATCGTAATACTCATAGACACGCGATTGGAAGGTTCGCGTCCGAATCGGGTACTTCGCGCGCAGCCGGAATTTCAATTGCACGGTCTCTCCGGCCGCGAAAGCGTTGAAATATAGAATTGCCTGCGTCGCCGTCTGGCTGAATTTTTCCAACCGGCCGCTTTTCAGCTTGGACGATTTTTCCTGATACTCCTGCAAATCCTCGCTTAGCAAATCGAATCCGGGCGGAATTCCCAAATCCACCATCACCATGTTCGCGGATTTTGGCAGATTGTTTCGCATCGTGGCTGTCGCGGTCACAATGTCATCCTGCACCAGCTTCGTGCGGTCGTAATTCACGGAAATCGAGAACGGCTCCTTCTCGCCTTCCTGGTCCCAGGGAATGAAGTATTGGCCGGCGGTCTGATACCCAAGCGTTCCCTTGCCGTCGTAGCGAATCTCCACGAGATTCGACCCGCTGCTCTCAATCTCCGTGAAGACAAACTGATGCAGTAGATCATTATTCTCCGGAGTCAAAACCAGCTTTCCGGCAGTTTTTCCGTTGACTGCTATCTCCACCGTTCCGCGCAAATCGGCCGTCCCCTTTTCGCTCGCCAGCAGCAACGCGCGTAGCGCCATGATCGTTGCTTGCGTGCTGCTCCAGGCGCCGGTCGCGTCCTTTTTCGACGTGATATAAGCCAGCGCTTTGCGCACCGTTCCCGCCGCTCGCCCCCATTTCAGCAGAGCTTGCACGGCCAATCCCGTAGTCTCCACGCTCGCGCTCGTTCCGGTCGAGTAGACGCCCGTTTCTTCCGAGCTCCACCAGGCCTGCTCATCCTTTTCCGTGCGGGTGTCCAGGAGCATCTGCATCGCCTGCCGAGTGAACTCGGGGTCCTTTCCGGAATCCACCGCGAAATTGGCCAGCACCGCCAGCGTGTAGGGATCGGACTTCTCAGAAAGATTCTTCTGAATGTATTCGCTGGCTTTTCCAAGCGCAGGCCCTTGGTATCCGGTATTGCCTAGCGACCAGGCAATGTACGCCGTAATGCGCAGCACATCCTTGTTGTACCGGTTCGTCGCTCCTTCATTGATGAACTGCGTATCCGGTTTCCAACTGCCATCCGCCTGTTGCTGCGATACGAGCCATTGCTGGGTGCGCTGAATCAGGCGCGGATCCATGTCGTACACCTTCGACATGTCGTAGAACTCCATCAAGCCATACGAGGTCAAAATCTTGTTCGCCGGCGCCTGGCCGAACCAGGAAAACCCGCCGCTTTGGACTTCAAACGTCAGCAGCCGTTGATACCCGTTGGCGATGTATCCTTCCGCCTTGGCATGCACCTCGGGCGTCAACTTTTTCGCCCGCTTCATATAATCCAGTGCCAGCACGTTCGGATAAGTGCTTGACGAGGTTTGCTCGAAACATCCGCCCGGCATCCGCAAAATCGAATCCATTCCTTCGATGATCTGGCTCAGCGGCCCCGGGTACAGGCGCACAAAAATCTTGCTTGCGCCGTCAATCGCCTTCGGGGGAAATTCCACGGTGTAACTCGCCTTCGACTCCAGTTGTCCGTTGAATACGATGTTCTGCTCCCGTCCGTTCGGAACCACTTCGATTTCACGCACCACCACGTCGGCACGCTTCGTGTTTCCTCTCATCTGCGCGGTCAGTGTCAACTTGAACTTCCCGATTCGCTTCGCCTCCAGAGTGAATTGTGATCTGCCGACATGCTGCGAATCCACATCCACGGACTTCTCTCCGGAATCATCCACCAATGCAAGCCAATCCTCGTCCTTCAGCTTTAACCGCACCTCGCCTTTCGCATCCGTGTAGTTGTAGATGGCTACCGGCAGCGACACTTGATCTCCATGCGTCAGGACGACCGGCAAGTCCAGATCCACAAAGAAATCCTGAAACACTTTCAGGCTCGAAGTGGTTGTGCCCAGCCTGCCGCGTTCCGTCGAAGCGATCATGGACATCCGCCACGTGGTGATGTTGTCGGCCAATGGAACGGAAATCTCCGCCATTCCATTGCGGTCCGTGATGATCTCGGGATTGATGTACAGCGTCTCTGGGAAATACGAACGCACATGAACGTCGGCCGTTTCCTTTTCGTCAGCGTCCATAGTGGCTATGTTCGCGACGTTCCGGCCGTGCATCGGCAGCTCTTTGATCATCATAGGCATCGGTTTCGCCGGTGGCACAGGGCCCCACGCTCTATCCGCGGCTACGACGCCGCCCATCACACCTCCCATAACACCACCCGCAACTCCGCCGGCCATTCCCCTGCCTTCTCCGAATCCAGTTGCCTCCGCGCTGAGGACTACCACTGAATTCGCCGAAACCTCGACCATTTCCGTTGTAGATGCAACCTGCAACCGCGCCCTGATTTCTGCGCGGTCCCGCGGTTCCAGTTGAAACGTGTCTTCCGCTTGCCGAAAGCCTGGGCTACTTACCGTCACTTTGTAAATCCCCCTACGCAGAGCCGTCACACGAAACTCTCCTGACGCGTTCGTGTGTGCGGTCTGCTCGCTGGAAATGGTCATGTTCCGGATGGTTATGACCGCGTCGGGAATGACTGCGCCGCTCGGATCGATTGCCAACCCCGAGATTTCCGCGCGATTGTTATTCGGTCCGCGATCGTGCTCAATCTTCACACTCAGTCTGGTGCCGCCGGCAGCCGCCGTTGTTACGATCGGGCTACGCCGGAAGTAGAGCACGGCGCGCAAGTCGTCTGCGGTATCGAAACTCTTGTCTGGTCCAGCGCAGTGAAGGGTGAACATCGTCTTAGCGTTGTCCCAGGGCGTGCGCTCGACTTTCAGTTTCTTTCCCCACGCATCGCGAAAGTCCAGCTTCCCGGAATCCGCTAGCTTCTTGAACGCTTTCTCCAGGTCATTTTCATTTGGATCGCTTGCAATCGCATGCCGTAGCTCTGCGGCGATCTTCTTGGCATCCTCCTGGAACTGTGCCTGGTACCGGTTCCAGTATTCGTAATATTTTGTCCGGGGAATTTCACGTCCAGTCTCGCCATCGAATCGGTTCTGCCTCACGATTTCTGTCGCTGAAAAGAGCGCACGTGCAGCAACATCGCGCTGCGCTTCATCATTGTTATCGGAAACCGGCTCGACGATCTCCGGCAGCCCGACGGAGTGAATCTCGTACCGCGGCTTCATCACTTCCTGTTCGAGGTAAAAGAACACTTTCGCGAATCCAGGCTTCTTTTCAGCAAGCGCGAATACCGCTTCGTCCACAATCTGCAGCCCCAGTGCGGCGCGCACTCCTTCTCCGTTCTTGTCCGTCACGTGAAAACGGATGTGCGAGTCGTCACCCGGCTTGTAGACGGGGCGATCCGCCACGGTCTCCACTTTCAGCTCATCCGCCGGCTGCACAAACACCAGCCGATGATCCGCGACGGGTTGTGCATTGGCTCCGAACATGTAGGCACTTACGTCTACCGTGCCCGCCAACTCGGGGCTAGCTGCTAGCGTCAACTCCGCTTCGCCTTCTGTAATGTCTAAGTCCCTAGTCAGAGTCGTCTGCCCGTCTTTCACCACATCGACATAAATCGTTCCACGCTTCTTCGTCGTCAAGACTCTCAGCCGAATCGAATCCCCCGCGCGATAGACGGCCTTCTCCGCTCTCAACAGCACCTGGTCATCGCCCGCGCGGGCCTGCAGCAGCACCGGCGCGGAAACTTTTTCTCCCTCTTTGTCTGTCGCATCAATCTGCAAGACCTCGTCCCTCAGCGGCTTCTTCAAGGTGAGCACCGCGAGGCCACCCGCATTGGTCGAAACGTCTTGTTCGTCGCCAGACCTTGACCGCACCTTAAGGTTTGCTTCCACTGGCGCTCCATCCGGATAGGACGCCACCAAGAACACCTGATTTTCCAGGCCGGGAACCAGCGTTCCGCCCTCCGGAATCGCCGTCAGCAAAAACGCCGACTCACTGACCGTAATAGGCTCGCCGCGGCTCTCGGAATGTCCCGCCGTGTCTTTTACCGTCGCTTCGATCAGCACTTTCGCTGCGCCTCTGTCGAGTGGCCTCCCCGCCAGGTATCCAGGAAGCTGTAAATCAAAGTGATAGGCGCCGTCGTGATCGGTTTTTCCTTCAACCGAAGCGGCCGTGAAGGTCGTGACATCCATTCCTTCGGCTTTCACGGAAACTTCGGCGCCATCCAACGCTTTTCCAAAGAAATAGTTTGCTTGCACCTTGCCGCTCACGTGATCCCCAGGCCGGTACCCGTGCTTCTTCTTCCCTTCGGGTGACGCGAAATTCAGCTCGACCTTGAATTTCGGCAGCACGTATTTCTCCACGTCCAACGCAATCTCCGCGGTGTTCGTGGAGTCCGTGCCGGCCTCCCCCAGGGTCGCGTGCACGTGATACGTTCCCAGATTCACCTCGCTCGCCAGGCCAAAGTCCGCGGAGCCGATGCCAAACTCATCCGTCGACGTGGCTTTCTTGAAGACCTTGTTCCTGTGGGAGTCCTCCACTTCCAGGAGCAGGTTCCGTTTTCGTACCGCGTGGTGGTCCGCGCGATTCAGCGCGAGCGCCCGCACGTGAATCATCTGTCCCGGCTGATAAATCGTCTTTTCGGTCGTCAGGAGAATCCCGACTTTGTCCTGCAACCGGATTGTTTGTGTGTACTCCGTCGTTCCCAGTGAAGTATCCACCGTGTAATGCAAGTTGCAGTTGCCGGTAACGCCTTCCGGAAACTGAAACTGCGCCTCGGTCGTGCCACGATGATTCAAGCGCCCTGTAAAGAGTGTCCGCCGTTCTTTTCCGTCGGCCTCCAATGCAATCCGCACCGCGCCCCGCCCCGGAATTACATCTCCTTTCGAATCGCTCACAATCACCCGCACGGCTGTTCTGCTGCCCGCCAGATAGCTTCGCTGTGCCAGCACGCGTAACACGGGTAGCCTCAGAATGTTGGAGATGGACTCCACGCCCTCCAGCGTTTCCACTTTTGCGTCGTCATAGCGAAACGTGTATCGCACCCGATGCCAAACGAGCTCATCCAGCGGAACCGCCTTATCGAGCTTCATTTCCGTCCTGAACCGCGACGCGCCCTTTACCACTTCGACGGTCTTCTCCGTCCGCCCAACGACGTGATTCTCCGGATCCAGGACTTCTGCGGTCAGCCGCCCCGCACCTGCTTGCGCCGCGCGGTAAGGGATCACTACGCGAAGCACTCCGTGAGAATAAGTGGCCCACTCTCCCGTCTTCTCCGCCGCCGCAAAAGTCTTCACCAACGCAGCCGCCATCAGCACTACAAGCAGAGAAACGACACTCACAACAATTCTTTCCGGCGGTGTTTTTCGGAAGTTAGACCACATCGGTTCCTTCCTTCAGTGGTGGCGCGATCCCGGGCCAAACTCCCGGGGTATTTCCCGCGCCTAGCCTTGGAACGACTTTGATTTCAGTTCTTGCACGGACTCTTCGGGGGGTGCGGGAACCTACCCACCTCTCATGGACACCGCGCCATGAGATTCAGTTCCCCTCTTTTTGTCTTTTCAGATGTTGACTTGGACTACCTAGTTGCCCTTCACTCGGTGTTTCTATCCACAGCCAACTGGCACATGCCTGATTAGCGCTAACCGGACACTTTCTTTGGCTGTTGGCGGTCTTCGTCTTGGTTGAAGAATCGGTGGACAAGTCGGATTCGAACCCCTAAGCCCCACTGATTGCGCATAACTTAACTTACTGATTTCTAAGGACGCCAAAAACGCCAGAATGGGCAGATTTCACGGATTGAGGTACACCGTGGGTACACGGCGAAGCGACTGGCCTGCGCAAGACACGTCGTCTGAACGTGGACCTCGATGCGAGAATGTCGCAGTGACAGTGAGCGATTCATAAGTACTGGCAAGCACTTACAAGAGCACGGACGGCATCGTAAGTCATTGCAAGGAAGTCTTAGACATCGTTATTGTGTACCTCGATGTGTACCACGGTTTTCTATTGAAAACGAGTAACTCTCTGTGTTTTCAATGACGCCAAAAACGCAGAAACCTAATAATTGGGCGGATTGGGGTACGTTTGGTGGATGTGGATTTCATTCTCCTTTTCTTCGCTTTTCAATTGACGCCACATATTTCCCCTGCTAGCTTTCCCATTAAGAACTACTCGGTCAGGAGGCCGACAACCGATGGGCATCCTCGATAACGCAAAGCAAGTGGCGAAAGCCGTGGAAGAAATCCACAATCTCGAACTCTATCAACGGGTTTTGGGGCTTCACTCCGACATCATTGAATTAGTCGAGGAAAATAACAAACTTCGAGATGAAAACAAGGAATTGAAAGCCGTCGTCGCCCTTACTAAAGCGATGAGTTTCAAGCCTCCGTTCTTCTACCAAGACGGCGATCCCAACCCCTTCTGCCCCGCGTGCTGGGAAGGAACTCAGAAAGCGATCCATCTCATCTATAGCCACGAAGAAGAAACGTGTATGCGCTGGGACTGTAAGACATGTAAGCAAATGTTTTTGATCAATAAGCCTCAGCAACCGCGCGGCGGCAATATCACGCCCGGTGCCTATTTCGGCGAGAACGGTTGGATGGCGCGCTGATTTCTAGGTTCTGGAGGCATTCATGTCGGAAGTCAACATCCGACACCCATCCGCTATACTCTCCTCATGCTGATGGTCATTTTCGGAGCTGGCGCGTCCTACGATTCTTCCCTTGACCTGCCGCTGCCTGAACCTGTCGTCCCGGTTATCTCAGCCGCGCAGCAGAATTTTGGCACGCCCCCTCCACCACATCCTCCCGCTCCATCTGACCCAGGCGTTCCGTGGCGTCCTCCTTTAACAAAAGACCTCTTCCTTGATCCCAACGCCAAGTTCGGCGAAATCGTCCAGAAATACCCTAGACTGCACGGCATCCTTCCCTTCCTGCGCCGACCACGAAACGGCAGCGTCGAGCAGCAGCTTGAGCTCTACTTGGACGAGGCCTCCGCCGACCAAGAGCGGACACGCCAACTGTTTTCCGTCCGCTATTACCTCCACGACCTCTTCCGTATGGTCTCCGAGGAGTGGCTCAAGCGCACCAACGGCGTCACGAACTACGCCGTGCTCATCGACCAGCTTCGCCACCTCAACACAGCCGGCGAGCCCGTTTGCCTCGTTTCATTCAACTACGACCTCTTGCTCGACCACGCCCGCCTTCCTTCTCGCGTCAATTCGCAACCCCTGGAACGCGATTTCGACGGGCACCCGATGTTCAAACTCCTCAAACCGCACGGCTCCGTCGATTGGGCCCGGTTCACGGCCGGCCCTAAGGGAACAAAATACGTCGAAGCATCGCATCGCCCCGGATTCTTCGAACCTCCCCCGTCCCAAGGCCCCAGACTCGCGCCCGAGAATATCATCGAACAGGCCCCTAACCTTTCCGATGAGTACGTGCGCGCGAACGCCACCGACGCCCACCAAATCTACAACTTCAACTGGCCCATAGTGCCGGCAATCGCAATCCCGGTGCAAATGAAGACCGCGGACTTCTTTGAGTGGCCTAGCAGCCACCGCACATACTTCGAGGAACTGCTTCCCCGTGTGACAAAAATCCTCATCATCGGCTGGCAGGGCAAAGAGGCGCACTTCCTGAAGCTACTCCGCGAACGGCTCCCCACGGGTGGGATCACACAAATCACACACCTTCAGGTGGTCGGGAGCAACTCCACCGGAGCCAACGCCATCTCCCAGCAGTTCATCGCGGACATTCGCCGGCACGTGAAGAAGGAAGATCTCGGTCCCACCCAAGGAGGCTTCAGTTCCTTTGTCCAGCAGGGTTCGGTAGAGTTTCTCTTCAAAGAATAGAAAACGACACCTCTCCACTTTTCACTGCCGCGGCTCGCTGACCGTCCCCACAATGTGTTCAACTGACACAATCTTCATGGGGCTCACGGCCATCGGGACACTGGCAGTCGCTGCAGCCGCAGTCTGGGGCGACTGGTTCCGTTCGTGGCTCGCAGCACCCCGCATCGAGATTCGCCCCCATATCGTCATTTAGCTGTCAACACCAGGGAAGCTTCTGATTCTATATATACTATATAATTATATATTCTGCTGAAGAATGTTTTCAGATCACAACATCCGGGAACTCCAACCCAGGTGACGTCGCGAGTACTGAAGATCGTCAACAAATTATGGGATGACCGCGCTGTGTCCCGGGAGACATTCGTGGCGAGTCAAAACATGGGCGCAACTTGGGCGCAAAACTCTGCGCTATGAGTTCATGGAGCCTTGGCAAGGCCAACGGATTCAACGGGACTTATGGTAGGGGGCGGTGGGGATCGAACTACCAAGGGCGTTGAAGGCTCGCAAGTTATTGATTCTGCGAAACAGTAAAAAGGAGAAAAACTACAAAAATACTGAACCGAGGTACACATGGGGTACACGGGAAGGATCGTCTTCTTAGTTGATTGAATCTACCATTGAGGCTTGGTGGAGCCGATGGGATTCGAATCTACCAGCGATATGGAAACAAAGGAGTTTTGCGGTGCAGCCTGGCCTTCAAAGGTATTGAAAGGAAAGGGAAGGAATCCATAGTGCCCCCTTAATGCCCCCGAAAATTCCTGAGGTTAGAACGGGCGGTTGAGAGAGCAGACTCGTCCGGCGAACCGTAAAGACATCCGTTATGGCGTGCGTGTGCTGCGCAGCAATTCCCACTCAGCAGTTGCCGCGCGGCAATGGCATTTCATGGAGTGAACCACTAAGGTACCGTATGTCACCTCTTATCGTCCCCAGGTCGTGCTTAGTCAGTGGATTTCTCAGACCCCGTTTCCGGATAATTCCCGAGTTGGCAATCCATTCTCCATTGCCCAGCAGACAAAGACCAGGATCGAAACGACCGCCGGGAGCTGGGACTCGCAAAATGCTCGCGACTAATCCGGCTCGTTCTTCTTCGTATGACTTCAGTCTTCGAGGACCTATATGCATATGCACCTGGTCTTCATTGGAGTGATTCTGTTCGTTTACCTCGAGCGAGAGTACAGTTGGGCTTGGCAAACCGCCCGGAAAATAGCCACTGGAAGATCGCAGATTCCAAGGTAGAATCAACGTGCTCATCACTTCCCATCTCTTCGAAGCGTACCTCAAGTGTCACACAAAATGCTTTCTTCTATCGCTCGGCGAAACGGGAACCGGAAATGGTTATTCGGACTGGGTTCAGGCTCAACAAGCTACTTATCGTAGTGAGGAGATTAAACGCCTTACGCAAGAAGCTGCACAGAATCAGCACGTCATAGGGCCAATCGATAGGGGAGATGTACAGTCCACGAAATGGCGCTTCAGGATAGAGACCGCTGCGCGGGCACAGAATCTGGAATCGACCATTCACGCTGTTGAGCGTGTGACATCGGAGGGGCCAGACAAACTGGAGCTGTTCATCCCCATTCGATTCATTTTCACGAACAAATTGCACAAAGATGCAAAGCTGCTGCTGGCGTTCGATGCGTTTGTGTTATCCGAATCGCTGGGCCGCGAAGTCGGCCTGGGCAAGATCATTCACGGAGAGGAGTGCGCCACACTTGAAGTGAAGACAGGCGCTCTGGCGGGTGAGGTCCGGACGCTTACCGGGAAGATCGGAGCGTTGCTTTCCAGCAATTCCCCGCCAGACCTTGTGCTGAATCGCCATTGCCCCGAGTGCGAGTTTCAGACACGGTGCAGGCAAAAGGCTATCGCGATAGACGATCTCAGCCTCCTATCCGGGATCACGGAGAATGAACGCGCAAGTCATCGCGGCAAGGGAATCTTCACTGTCACGCAACTCTCCTACACTTTCAGACCCCGCAAAACGCCAAAAAGTGCACAGAACCCTGCCAAGCCTCGTTACATGGCACTGCAGGCGCGCGCGATTCGTGAGAACACGATCTATGTGCATGGACACCCTCAGCTTCCTGACTCAAAGACCCAGGTGTATCTGGATATCGAAGGGCTGCCCGATAACGATTTTTACTACCTCGTCGGTGCTCTAATTGTCTCTGAGGAAACAGAAACTTTCCACTCGTTCTGGGCGGACCAGAAATCAGATGAGCCAACCGTCTTCGCGCAGCTTGTCGAAGCCATTCGCGACTTGCCTGAGCTGCAGATTTTGCATTACGGAAAGTACGAACGTGTCGCTTTGCTACGGATGAAGGCGAGATTGCCGGAATGCCTCCATCCGACAATCGATGGTCTTCTGGAGCGGGCGACCAACGTGCTGTCAGTGATCCATCCCCACGTCTACTTCCCAACCTATTCGAATGGCCTCAAAGATATTGGCCGTTTTCTTCAGTTCGAGCGTGCACAGGAAAACGTCACAGGATTGCAGAGCATAGTCTGGCGGATGAATTGGCAAGCGAATAAAGCCGCAGACGTCAAGGCCCGGTTGCTTCAATACAACCAAGACGACTGTCGCACACTGAAGCACATCTTCGAATTTATACGGCGTCTGACCTCGGCGCAATCCGCTACAGCAGCCGTTTCTCAGATTCCTTTCAAGAACGCTCAAACCGCGGACTTGACTGAGGAGCGGCCGCGCTGGGACATGTTTGGGTCGAGGGAATACACCTCAGTGGACCTTAAAGAAATTGCCAAGTGTGCCTACTTTGATTACCAACGCGAGAGAATATACGTACGCACCCATCCCCATTTCAAAGTCATTAACAAGAAGCACCGGAAGTTCAGACGAGCCACATTTCGCATTAACAAAGTCAGCGCGATCGAGAGCCAGCGATGTCCCGAATGCCAAAGCAAAAAGATCGAAAAAGGCAAGAAAATGAGCCACGATCTGATCGATCTGAAATTCTTTAACGGCGGAATCAAGAAGTGGATTACACGGTTTGTCTCTTGGAGGTACCGCTGTGTCAAATGCGAACACCAGTTCAGTTCCGAAAAAAGGTTGCCTATACCGCAAAAATACGGTCACGGTCTGATGAGCTGGTGCGTTTACTCCAACATTACTTGCGGCTTGAACTTGAGCCGAGCATGGAAAAGTATAGAGGATGTGTTTGGCCTTGTAATCCCTCCAGACAAAGTGTACAGGTGGAAGGGCTACATAGCGGTTCTCTACGAATCTCTTTGTTCAGAAATCCTCCAAAGCGTCTTAGCTAGTCCAGTCATCCACATTGATGAAACCACGGTGAGAATTAGGGACCGCAAGGGCTACGTCTGGGTCATGACCACCATGGATAAAGTTTACTACTTCTTTAAACCGTCTCGGGAAGGATCTTTTCTCCAAGAGATGCTCCGGCCATTCTCTGGCACTTTGGTCTCCGATTTCTACACGGCGTATGATTCTCTGCCTTGCAAGCAACAAAAGTGCCTTCTGCATTTAATACGCGATATTGATGACGATGTTCTGAGAAGCCCGTTGGACACGGAACTAAAAGGTATTGCCGAGGAGTTTGGGAGTCTGCTGCGAACAATCATCGAGACAGTGAATCGTTACGGCCTCAAAAGAAGGCACCTGCGCAAACATGAGCGGTCCGCCTTTCAGTTTCTGGATTCAATGCGTTCGAGTGATTTCTCGTCGGAACTGGCCAACAAATACAAGAAACGGTTTCAGAAGAGCGGTCAAAAAATGTTCACTTTCCTGGTCCACGATGGCGTGCCGTGGAACAACAACAATGCCGAGCACGCAATCAAACGCTTTGCGAAGTACCGCAGGGACGCCGGTGGCCGTTTCACGGAGCGTACCCTCCAAGAATATCTGGTGCTGGCCAGCGTTTTTGAAACCTGCGAGTTCAACAACGTCAACGTTCTCAAGTTCCTGCTTTCGAGAGAGACGACGTTGGAAGGGCTACTTAATTCGGCGGGGCGCCGGGCGAAGATGTCGAGAGAAGTGCGGGTGAACCATGACTCTAAGCTGAATCATACAGTTTCCGGCTCGACGTTCTGATCGAAACACGAGCTTCGGACCTGGGGCCGGCTCCAAATCCAGATGTTTTTCAGCTCGAACAGACCCACATGGACCCAATCCGAGGGAGATTTTCTACAAGGCTTGGGGCCACTATGGTCAAAATGTGCGGTGAGCGTCTGGCTTCTAAGCGGGAAACCAAATTTGCAAAATCTTGCCGGAGCCGACGCAACCTGCTAGAAAGCAGCAAGTTGTAACAAATCGAGGCAAACCGTTTTCTCCTTCATTTTTCGCTTTTTGTGTGCAATTTGTCAGAACTTTCCCGCATTTGTACTACGTTCTTACTGCGTTCGAATGGCGCCGGCCGAGCCCGCCGACCCGACCTTCTAGTTCGTAGCAGTACCAATAAATCCCACAAGCCGATGAATCGGCGTCACATGCCTGTTTCAAACCCTACTCTCAATTGGCTACAAATCGATGCCCCGGAATACGCACAAATCGGGCTACGTGCACCACACCACCGGAGGTAGTCCAAGCAGCATTTGCCAGGTTCGCGCCGTTGCTGCTGACTGAGCCGGCCATGAAAATAGACACTATTTCCACAGCATTAGTTCAACAAAAGGTAGCAACTTATTATATCTGTGCCTAAAGCATACACAAAGCCAGCAATATTTCCTTCTGAATTCTGTTGACCGAGTTTATACCTCCGTGGATAATCGCGTCCTCGTTGAGGCGTTGAGCAACCATGCGCTTGCTTCTTCGGTCGCTTTCCTCCGGGGAAGCTGGCGTATCCCGCCCGTGCTCGCGGCTTCTTGTCAGATGCCAGTGATATCTGCTGGTGTAAGTGTGGTCACAGATTGCTGATCGTGGTCGGACGCCGCCTCTTGCGTCGAATCAGCTGTGCTCAAAGTATGGAGGTGTTTGTGGTCTTGAAGCGCTGTGTTTTTGTGTTGGTTTTAGGTTTACTGAGCTCTGTTTTTAGTCCGGGGGCGGCAGCTCAGACGCCCAACCCTTGCTTGGCACTTACCACGTGGTGGTTCCCTCTGCAAATTCCGCCCGGATGGTTCTACTACCAGCCATATCCGGGAACTTACACTTACTATATAGCGGCATGGAAGTGCCCGCCACCCGAACCTCCATGCCCTTGTTCCCTTACCGCCGGAAGCCCGATCGCTTTAGCTACAGGCAACACTTATATCGAGCAGAAAGACATTCGAATCCCTGGACTGGCCGGGGGATTAAACCTGGTCAGAAGATGGAACAGTACGTGGCCTGCGAGTCAAAGCGCTCTTCAAGTTGGCCTATTTGGACCTAATTGGCGCTCAACATATGAAGAACAAGTGTTCGTTGGCAGTGACAATCACATAAGATACTCGCGCGGCGACGGTAGCTTTTGGTCCTTCGGCACGAGCGGCGGCGTTGGATCATGGAGTCCGGTTGCACCTGAAAACGTCTCCGCTACGCTAACAAGTCCCAATACATCTACTCCCTACTGGCTACTTACCTTTCAGAGTGGAGAGCAGCGACGCTTTGACAGCACGAGCGGAATGCTGACCACGATCATCGACCGGAACGGCAATTCAACGACACTGACGTACGATGGCGCGAATCGACTCGCGACAGTCACGGACGCGACGTCACGCCACCTCACCTTTACTTATGGGAGTACCTCTAGCCATCTGGTCACAGGTGTTTCGTTCGACGTCGTGCTCTCTCTGTCGTATTCCTACGACACTCAGAACCGCTTAAGCCAGGTGACAAATCCAGACCTTACGACAGTGACGTTCGCATACGACAGCCAGTCCCGGATCACATCCGTAACGGACTCTAGCGGCAAGGTGCTTGAGTCGCACACCTACGACAGCAGCGGGCGGGGATTAACTTCGGCGCGGGCTGCAGGCGTTGAAGCCGTGGCCATCACTTACCCCTAATTAAGAGCCGTTTTCTTGGAATCATCGAAGCTGAAATAGAAATTGCCTTTTGTCGGTTCGCCTGCAATTTCGAGAGGATTTAACTATGCGCGCACTGCGTCAAGCGATTGTGATTCTTGCGTTCTTCTGCTTGTGGTCGGCGGCGGGTCAAGTTCCAGCTGCGGCGCAGGGCTGGGCCAACGGCTGTCTCAACCGCCGCGCCATTACGATCGATCACACGAAGGTTCCCAACACCGATCAGGCGAATTTCCCCGTGCTGATTTCTGGGACTTATGCGTACTTGGCGACCACCGCGAACGGCGGCAACGTGACTAATGCGAACGGCTACGACATCCTCTTCGCGTCCGACGCGAACGGAGTGAGTCCACTTCCTTTCGAGCAGGAAAGCTACAATCCTTCGACCGGCGCTATCGTTTACTGGGTAAGACTCCCCACGGTGTCTCACACTGCCGATACGGTCTTCTACTTGTTCTACGGAAATTCTTCGATTTCAGCGAACCAGTCGAACCCAACTGCTTTATGGGACAACAGCTACAAGGGAGTCTGGCATTTACCGAACGGCGCAAGTTTAACTGCAAACGATTCGACAAGTAACGGCAACAACGGGACGATTACAGGTGCTACGGCGACCAACGGCGCCGTGGACGGAGCGGCGAGTCTCAGCGGCTCCGGTCAATACATTGACGTGGGAAACCTACCAAGTCTCCAAATCACAGGAAACGCCCTAACGATTGAGACCTGGATCAAGACCTCAGAGGCGAATCCGTCTCAATGGGAACGCATTGTCGTCAAAGAAACGTCCGGCAACCAGGATCCCTACTCTGCGTTCATCCTGCTCCGGTATGCGGGAACCAATCTTGTGAATTTTGGAAGATCTACCGGAGGTGCAGGAACTTCTATCGGTATCACCTCTGCATCCTCCTTGACGATGGGCGCGTGGACGCATGTCGTGGGAACGTACGACGGCTCTCAGTTGAAAATCTATTTCAATGGCAATTTGGATGGTCAAGTTTCCGCGACTGGCAACATCGTTGCAACCAATCAGAACGTTGTCATCGGCGCCGATACTGCAGGTGGGGGAGAAAATTTCAACGGGAGCATTGATGAGGTTCGCATATCGAATAGCGCCCGCTCCGCCGACTGGATCGCCACGGAATACAAGAATCAGAGCTCACCTTCGACCTTTTACTCCGTTGGGTCCGCCGCCCAAGGAACGATGAGCCTTTCCATCACGGGGTTGTCACCCAGTACAGCCAACCCCGGTGAGGCTGTCGTCATACAAGGTACAAACTTCGCCGCCACGCAAGGCGGCAGCACGCTTTCCCTAAACGGAACCAGCCTCGCGGTCCTGAGTTGGAGCGACACAGCAATCAATGTGATTGTACCGTTTGGCGCAGCGGCAGGGTATTTCACTGTGACGGTGAATGGCCAAACGGCGGTCAGCCCGATTTTCACCCTTAGACGAATTCCATTGGGGTGGTCCGATGGAGACGTAGGCACAGTAGGCAAGGCCGGTAGCGCGGGCTACGCGAGTGGAACATTTACTGTGAAAGGCGCGGGCCAAGGCATGACTGGGAGTGCCGACCAGCTTCATTATCTCTATCAGCCGTTGTCGGGAGATGGGACGATCGTGGCGCGCGTGGCGAGCATGCAGGGGGGCAATTACCCGCAGGCTGGAGTAATGATTCGTGAGTCGCTGGACGCAGGGGCCGCAAATATATACCCAGCTTACTACTACACGTCGTACATGTATGTATTTCAACGTGCGAGCACGGGAGCAAGCTCCACTGGCGCCAACTATGTGTACACCCCTTTGCCCTATTGGGTGAAAGTGACGCGGAACGGAAACACGTTCAGCAGTTACGCGTCAGGCGATGGCGTTAACTGGGCGCAGATGGGGACGAGTCAGACCATCACGATGGCGCAGAACGCGTACATAGGGTTAGCGGTGAGCAGCGGAAGTACTACGGTCCTAACCACAGCCACGTTCGACAACGTGTCGGTCAGTTCAACTGCGGCTCCGGCGCCAGTTATTACAAGCGTTTCTGCTACTACCGGTTCGATTGGAAGTCAGGTACTGATTTCCGGGTCTGGATTCGGAGCCTCGCAAGGTGGCAGTGGGGTGACGCTCAACCGTGCTCCGGTGACCATCAACTCCTGGAGCAACACTTCGATCACCATCACGATTCCGTCGGGAGCGACATCTGGGCCATTGCTGGTTACCCTCGCCCCGAGTATGAACGACAGCAACGCAGTGGAATTCACTGTTACAACACAACCTCTGCCCAGTTCGTGGCTGGATCAGGATGTGGGCACAGTGGGGACATCTGGCAGTGCGAGTTACGCGAACGGGACCTTCACCGTGGCGGGGTCGGGGCAAGGACTCAATGCGAATGCCGACGGGCTGCATTTCGTATACCAGCCACTGTCTGGAGATGGGACGATCGTGGCGCGTTTGGCCAGTTTGCAAGGTTCGGTCGCCCAGGCAGGAGTGATGATACGCGAGACGCTGGATCCAGGCGCGACGCTTGTGTCCGAAATTTATAATCGCTACTTTAGCTACTTCATGTTGTATGAGCGCCCCACGACCGGGGCATCCATCTCTGCCCAGAATGGTGCGTATTCGACAACCCTGCCGTATTGGTTGAAGCTGGTTCGAAGCGGGAGCACGTTCACTGGGTATACATCTACGGACGGGGTGAACTGGGTGCAGTCGGGGACGAGCGTGACGGTGAGCATGGCGCAGAATGTGTACATCGGCCTCATGGTAAGTAGCACCTATACCGCAACCCTCGCGACGGCGACTTTTGACACCGTCTCAATCAGTTCTACAGCAAGCCCGGCCCCGGCGATTACTGCCGTCTCCACTACTACTGGGTCGGTAGGGAGTCAGGTGCTCATCACGGGAACTGGTTTCAGGGCCTCGCAGGGCGGCAGTGAGGTAGAGATAAACAATACTCCAATGACGATCAACTCGTGGAGCAGCACATCAATCGTTTTCACGATTCCGTCGGGGGCGAGCTCGGGGCCATTGCTGGTTTCCGTCGCGCCGAGTATGAACGACAGCAACGTTGTGGCCTTCACCGTGACTTCACATCCCTTGCTGACCCCATGGCTCGACCGGGACATCGGTTCGGTGGGAATTGTCGGAAGCGCCAGCTACTCGAACGGAACGTTTACTGTGAATGCCGCGGGACAAGGCTTCCAGGCAGGGACCACCGCTGACTCGTTTCATTTTGTGTACCAGCCCTTGGCGGGTGACGGGACAATTGTGGCGCGAGTGGTTAGTTTTTCGAGTCCCAACTCTTCGGCGACCGCTGGAGTAATGATCAGGGAGACGCTGGATCCGGGCTCGACAAATGCCGACACGGGCTACTGGGCCTGGTACAACTCCATCTATTTTGAGGCGCGCGTCGCGACGGGAGCCGCCAATTCTCAGTCAAACGGTATGGCTGGGTCGCCTCCGTACTGGGTGAAGGTCGTGCGAACCGGGAGCACGTTCAGCGGATATGCCTCCTTGGACGCTGTGAACTGGGTGCAGGTTGGAACAAGCCAAACGATCAGTATGGCGCAGAACGTTTACGTGGGATTGGTGGTGAGCAACGGCGTCAACACGGCGCTCGGCGCTGCCACTTTTGACAGCGTCTCGATTAGTTCGACTGCGGCACCGGCACCAGTTATCACCAGAATCTCAGCGACGACCGGGTCGGTAGGAAGTCAACTGGTCATCACGGGGACGGGCTTTGGTGCCTCGGAAGGCAGTAGCTTGGTTTTGTTAAATAGTGCTTCGGCAACGATCAACTCCTGGAGCAACACCTCGATTACTATCACGATTCCGGCTGGAGCGACCTCGGGACCATTGCTAGTTTCCGTCGCCCCGAGTATGAACGACAGCAACGCAGTGAATTTCACGGTGAGTTCACAGCCGCTGTTGATCCCGTGGGTGGACCAAGACATCGGTTTGGTTGGAATTGCCGGCAGTGCGAGTTATGCGAATGGGACGTTCACGGTCAAGGGCGCAGGACCGGGCACCTATAACACCAGCGATGGTTTTCATTTCGTGTATCAGACTTTGTCCGGTGACGGCACGATCGTGGCTCGCGTAACCAGCCTCCAAGGCAGCAATAGTATGTCAGCAGGAGTGATGATTCGCGAGACGCTGGACCCCGCGGCGAGGAGCGCATTTGAGGCTTACTATGCGTCATGCTGTATCTACCTGTGGGCGCGCACAAGTCCCGGGACAAGCGCATTTAACCAGGCCGATGTGTCTGTGAGTCTACCGTATTGGGTCAAACTGATCCGCAGCGGCAGCGCGTTTAGCACTTATGGTTCCACCGACGGCGCGGCCTGGACACAGCTTGGGTCCACCGTGACGATCGCCATGGCGCAGAGCGTTTACGTGGGATTGGCGGTGAGCAACGGAAGCACCTCGGCCCTTGCCACGGCCACTTTTGACAACGTCTCGCTTACCGTCGGGTCCACGCCTTTTGTCACTGGCGTGTCGCCGAGCGTGGGCGGAACTGGCACGGCTGTAACAATCGCGGGCTCAAACTTCGGGACCACTCCAGGGGACAGCACAGTCAGCTTCAATGGCGCGTTGGCAGCTTCTATCACCAGTTGGAGTAGCACGCAAATCGTGGCTAACGTGTCGAGCGCGACAGCGGCGGGAACGGGGCCCGTCATCGTTACGGTGAACTCCATCTCGAGCCCTTCCGGCGTCACGTTCACCATGGTCAAGCCAACCATCAATGGTCTGACACCCCCGGCCGCTCAGGTCGGGGCTTCCATCACTTTGAACGGGACCGGCTTTGGCCCAAGCCCTGTCTCCGACCCGGCCAACTTCAACGTCAAATGCAATGGTGTGGCTGCAAACGTCAGCGCGTGGAGCGACACGAGTGTTACGGCGACCGTGCCATCGAATGCTACCAGCGGTCCTGTAACGCTCACACAAAACGGCATCACGAGCAACGGCGTGCAATTTACCGTCTCGCAGCCACTCTCCGTTACAAACATTTCTCCGAGCATTGGACCGGTGGGTGCAAGTGTGACAATTACCGGCGTTGGCTTCGGGGCAACGCAAAGTAACAGCACCGCGAGCTTCTATGGAGCAACAGCCACGGTAACCAGTTGGAGCGACACGCAGATTGCGGCGGTCGTGCCCGCTGGAGCCGGGAGCGGTTCGGTTAGCGTTGAGGTTGGCAGCGTCTCGGCGTGGGGTCCGTCGTTCACCCTCACGTTCAGGGCGCAAATAACGGACTCTCTTGGCAATCCATCGACATACATTGCCGCGTCGATTGGGGGAAATTGGGTCACTGCCAGCTCGCAGGGTTCGGGTTGCTCCAGTTGCACCGGGCGCGGAACTATCAGCTACACCTACGACAACCAAGGTCACACTCTGTCCAAAACGGACGAGAATGGAAACACCACCTCTTACACCTACGACTCGAACGGGAACGTCCTGACAGTAACGGTGCCGGTCAATTCGAGCACTTCGGCCACGACGACGTACACGTACAACAGTTTCGGCGAGGCGCTCACCACCACTGATCCACTGGGAAACGTGACCACCAACACGTACGACAGTCATGGAAACCTGCTTACCGTCGCGACGCCGGCGCCGAATGGCAGCACTTCAGCGAGCGTGACTACATTCACCTACGACAGTAAGGGCGAGTTGCTGACGATTACGGATCCGCTGAACAACAAGACGACGATCGCGTATTTCCCGACGGGCTTGATCCAAACGATCACGGACGCGCAGAACAATGTAACGACGTACGGGTATGACGCGCATGGGAACCGCACGTCGGTAAAGGACGCGAACAATCAGACCACCACGTTTGCCTACGACGCGGGCGACAGGCTGAAAACCATCACGTATCCGGGCAGCACCGGTACCACGGCGTTCACATACGACAATCGCGGACGGCGGACTTCCGTAACCGATCAAAACGGCAAGACGACCACGTACGCGTACGACGATGCGGACCGGCTGACCAGCGTCACCGATGCGGCCAGCCCAGGGAACGTCACCACCTACGGGTACGACACAGAGAACAATCTGACGAGCCTCAAAGACGCGAACAACAACGCGACCTCGTTCACGTATGACGCTTTCGGCAGGGTCACGAAAACAACGTTCCCGTCCGGCTACATCGAGACGTACGGGTATGACGCGGTGGGAAATCTGACCGGCAAGACGGACCGGAAGAACCAGCTCATTACCTACACTTACGACCAGTTGAACCGGCTACTGCAAAAGACCTATCCTGATAGCACGACCGTGAACTACACGTATGACAATGATTCGCGTTTGACGCAGGTGACGGACCCCACGGGGACGTATCAGTTCACGT
>Ga0137397_10000423_pt1 | contig 29207 bp, 27 predicted proteins | sample czorhiz116metaG_FD_106658 | JGI IMG/M metagenome (GOLD analysis project Ga0137397, IMG submission 106658) | Vadose zone soil microbial communities from Angelo Coast Range Reserve, California, USA - czorhiz1.16 metaG | ecosystem: Environmental > Terrestrial > Soil > Vadose zone | place: USA... | reverse complement strand
GGGGTCGGCACGCTCGGCCTCGTGGATTTCGACGTGGTCGACAAGACCAACCTGCAGCGCCAGATCCTGCACGGCACATCCACCGTCGGCGTGTCCAAGCTCGCGTCCGCCACGGCCCGGATCAAGGACCTGAACCCGAACGTGCGGGTGGAGCCGTTCGAAACCCGCCTCACCTCCGAGAACGCACTCGACATCATCCGCGAGTTCGACATCGTGGCGGACGGAACGGACAACTTCCCGACCCGCTACCTCGTGAACGATGCGTGCGTGCTGCTCGACAAGCCGAACGTCTACGGGTCGATCTTCCGATTCGAGGGCCAGGCGTCGGTATTCCACGCGACACGGGGGCCCTGCTACCGCTGTCTCTACTCGGAGCCGCCGCCACCGGGACTCGTCCCCTCGTGTGCCGAAGGCGGCGTGCTCGGCGTCCTCCCGGGCATCATCGGCTCGATCCAAGCGATGGAGACGATCAAGCTCATCCTGGGAGCGGGTCAGCCCCTCATCGGACGCCTAGTCCTGTTCGACGCCCTGAAGCTGCAGTTCCGCGAGCTCAAGCTGGAGAAGGATCCTGATTGCCCAGTCTGCGGCACGCATCCGACCGTGACGGAATTGATCGACTACCAGGCGTTCTGCGGCATCGGCGCCGAGCCGTCGTACGACGGGGTGGAGATCACCGCCCAAGAGCTCCGGGACGAGTGGCACCGCCACCCCGACCTGCTGGTCGTCGACGTACGGGAGCCGCACGAGCACGAGATCGCGCACATCGACGGTGCGGTGCTCATACCGTTGGGGGAGCTCCCGGATCGGCTGGGAGAGCTGGATGGTCACCGCGAGATCGTGACGCACTGCCACCATGGAGCGCGCTCGCTCAAAGCGCTCGAGATCCTCAAGGCCGCGGGCTTCTCGAAAGTGCGGAGTCTGCGAGGCGGGATCGACGCGTGGGCGGTGAACGTGGATCCAACGCTACCGAGATACTAGGAGTGCCGAAGGGGGGACTCGAACCCCCACGGGCTTGCGCCCACTGGCTCCTGAAGCCAGCGCGTCTACCAGTTCCACCACTTCGGCGAGGGAACGGAACGGCGAATGTAAGCCGCGGTATAACCTCAAGTCAACTCTTGGCTTGACCGCTCTGAAGTCGGTTTCTATCTTGCGCTGGCCCGGTGGACAAAGTCTCCATCGCCCGCAACCCGCGGGCGCGACATGACTACCATCTCCTGGAGACGTGGGAGGCCGGCCTCGTGCTCACGGGTACGGAAGTCAAATCGTTGCGCGCGGGGAAGGCGAGTTTGGGCGAGGCCTACGCGCACGTGCGCAACGGCGAAGTGTGGCTCGAGGGGCTCTCCATCTCGGCCTACCTGCCGGGCAGCTACAACAACCCGCCGCCCGCGCGTTCCCGCAAGCTGCTGCTTCACACGCAAGAGATCCGCAAGCTGATCGGCGGCACGAGTCGCAAAGGACTCACCATCGTGCCGCTCGAGCTGTACTTCAAGGACGGCATCGCCAAGGTGGCGATCGCGCTCGCCCAGGCGAAGAAACAGCACGACAAGCGCGAAGAGTTGAAACGGCGCGTGGCGGAGCGCGAGCTGGCGCGCGGCGTCAAGGGGAAACGAACGTGAGCGCGCTCCTGTGGCTCGTGCTCGCGACCGCCCCGCCGCCGCGCCCGCCGCAGGTCGTGGTGATCGCGACGGCCCGCGGAGAGACGAGTGTGCCGGTGGCCACGGAGCGAGGCATGGCTGCCGTCGCGGCCCCCCGACTCGGACCACCGCTCGGACTCACGCTGGCCCTCGATGGATCGCGGGTGACGGTCGGTCTCTCCGGTGTCGTGTTCGTGTTCCAGCTGGGTGCGCCGTTCGTACGCGCCGGCGGCGTGGTGTACGGCCTTGTGGGCGAGCCGTATGTGGCGCGCGACACCGTGTTTCTGCCGCTCCACTGGCTGGCCGACTGCGTGCCGCGGGCGCTGGGAGGCCGTTACCGCTGGGAGGTAACCTCGGGAGGAGACGCGGGGCGACTGGTGGAGCTACCTGTCGCGAGCGCCGTGGCAGCGGCCGCGCCCCCCGGGGCTGCATCGGTCCCCCCCCCGTCCCCTCCGGCCCCCGCTCCGACTCCTCCCCTTGCCCCCAGCCCCGCCGCGCCCAATCCGATGACCGGGCTGCGCCTGCGCCATGCGGTCGTGATCGATCCCGGTCACGGCGGGGTCGACCCCGGAAACCCCGGGCGTTATTTCCCCGGCCGCCTGGTGGAGAAGGACATCACACTGGCCGTCGGGCGGCTGCTGCGGGCGGAGCTGCTGCGCCGAGGCATCGGCGCGTCGCTCACGCGCTCCACCGACACCCTCATCGACCTGACGGATCGCGGAGCATTTTGCAAGGCGGACTGCGATTTGTTCGTGAGCATCCATGTGAACGCGATGCCCGAGGGGCGACGCGCCGATCGGGTGAGCGGGGTGGAGACCTACTTTCTCTCGGACGCGAAGACCGAAGACCAGCAGCGCGTGGCGCAGATGGAAAATGAGGCGATCCGCTTCGAGACGGGAACGTCGACTGCGGCGACGGGTCCCCTGGGGTTCATCCTGCGAGATCTGCAGTTGAACGAATACCTGCGGGAGTCGGCGCAGCTCGCCCAGCTGGTCCAGGACTCCGCGGCCCGGATCCACCCCGGCGGCGATCGCGGCGTGCAGCAGGCGGCCTTCATGGTGCTCACTACCGCCCGGCGACCCGCCATTCTGGTCGAGACCGGGTTCGCCACGAATCGCACCGACGGCGCGTTCCTCGCCTCGAGCCTCGGCCAGCACAAGATCGCGAGCGCGATCGCCGACGGCATCGTTGCCTACCTGCTCGAGTTCGAGCGTAAGCTCACGATCGCCGCGCCGGCGAGGGGCCGGTGACGCCCCCCCACTCCCCGATCCGGCTGTTCGGCGCGTCGTTCCAAAATCCGGTCCTCCTGGCTTCCGGCACCGCCGGCTTCGGGCGCGAGGTGTCCGGCGTGATCGACCTCGAAGCCTTGGGTGGAATCGTCACCAAAGCGGTCACTCCGGAGCCGCGGCGAGGGGCGCCGGGGCCGCGGGTCGCCGAGTTCGCGGGCGGGATGCTGAATGCCGTGGGACTCGCGAACCCCGGTCTCGACGCCGTGCGGGAGCACGAGCTTCCCTGGCTCGATGATAGGGTGCGGCGCGCGCGGGTGCTGGTGAACGTGGCCGGCGCGACCGTGGAAGACTACGCGCGGGTGATTGCGGGACTCACCGATCTCCCGGTGATCACCGCGTTCGAGATCAACGCGTCGTGCCCGAACACCAGGACCGGCGGGCTCGAGTTCGGCGCGACACCCGAGGGCCTGCGCGAGCTGATGCGCCGCTGCCGCGCGGTCTCCACCCGCCCCATGGCGGTGAAGCTTTCCCCCGTGCTCCCCGACATCGCGGGAATGGCACGGGTGGCAGAACAGGAAGGGGCGGACGCCATCACACTCGTGAATACGATTCCCGGGATGCTCGACGGGCGACTTGGGAACGGGGCGGGAGGCGTCAGCGGTCCCGCGCTGCTCGCGATCGGCGTGTTGGCCACGCGCAAGGTCCGCGCGGCGGTCGCCATGCCGGTGATCGGGGTAGGGGGGATCCGCACGGCGCGCGACGCGCGCGAGTATCTCGTCGCAGGCGCGTCGCTGGTCGCGATCGGCACCGCGGCACTCGCCGATCCGCGCATCCCGGAGCGCGTCGCGCGCGAGCTCGCGCGTGGCTGAGCTCATCGTCGCGTTCGACCTGCCGAGCGGGCGCGAAGCGCTGGACCTCGCGGCGCGGCTGCCCGATCTGCGCTGGGCCAAGATCGGTCCCGTGCTGCACGTGCGTGAAGGGCCGGCGCTGGTGCGCGAGTTCATCGCCCGCGGCCTGCGTGTGTTCCTCGATCTCAAGTGGCACGACATTCCCAGCGTCGTGGCCGGGGCCGTCGAGGCGGCGCGGGCTCAAGGGGTCGCGATGGCCACGGTCCACACGTTGAGCGGACCAGCGGTGCTCGCCGCCGCCGCGCAGGCTGCGGGAGAGATGGCGCTCGTCGGCGTCACGGTCCTCACCTCTCACGAGGCCGGCGACTTCGAGCGCGTGGTGGGACGCGGTGTGCCGGACCTGGGGTTCGAGGCCGAGCGCCTCGGGCGGTTGGCGATGGCGGCGGGGCTCCGCGGGGTGGTGGCGTCGGGCCACGAGGTGACGCTGCTGCGCGAAACGCTCGGGCCCGAGCCGTGGATCGTCGTGCCGGGCGTGCGAGCGCCAGGCGACGCGGCCGACGATCAGGCCCGCACGATCGCCGTGGCCGACGCGGTGGGCCGCGGCGCGACGCACCTCGTGGTGGGGCGTGCCATCACGCGGGCCGCCGACCCGCGTGGGGTGTACCAGCGGTTGATGGAGAGTCTCTGATGCGGTGGGGGATAGCGGTGGCGCTCGTCCTCAGCCCGTTCGTATCGGCCAGGGGGGTGGCCCAGGGCTCGCTCGCGGAGGTGGCCGAACGGGTGCGCCAGGCCTGGCTCGTGCACGACGTGCAAGGGGTTGTGGGGCAAAGCTCTAGTGTGGTCCTCCAGATCCCCGGAGCGGACCCCTCAGCGCCGGTCGACCGGGCCCAGGCCATCGAGCTCCTGCGCCGCCACCTGCGCGCCGGGGCCGAGCGAGGTTTGCGCGTCAGCGCCGTCCGGGAAGTGGAGCCGGGGCGCGGGTACGCGGAACTGGACCGGCGCTACGTGGTCGCCGGCACCAGCGACGAACGCCGCGAGACGATCTTTCTGGGGTTTCGAAAGCCCGGCCAGGAGTGGATGCTGACCGAGTTGCGGAGTGCGCCGTAAGCCGTAATCGCGCCCCTTGCGTGAACTTACGAGCCCGTCTATAGTTCAAGACTCAATTAGAATTTTTTCTCCGGAGTGTGCCGTTTGAAGGTTCGGACCAGCGTCAAACCGATCTGCGAGCATTGTAAGGTGATCAAGCGGCGGGGTGTCATCCGCGTCATCTGCAAGCGCAGTCCCAAGCACAAGCAGCGGCAGGGATAGGACGACATGGCACGCATTGCGGGCGTCGACCTGCCACGCGACAAGAAAATTCTGTACGCCCTCCCGTACATCTACGGCATCGGCCCGAGAAACGCGAAGAAGATTCTCGCGGAAACCGGCGTCAATTCGGACGCACGGGTCCGCGACCTGCGTGACGCGGAGGTCGCGCGGCTGCGTCAGGTGATCGAGCGGGACTACAAGGTCGAGGGCGCGCTTCGCACCGAGGTCGCGATGAACATCAAGCGGCTGATGGACATCGGGACCTACCGCGGCGCGCGGCATCGGAAGGGCCTGCCGGTGCGCGGCCAGCGCACGCACACCAACGCGCGCACCAAGAAGGGGCCGCGGCGCGCGATTGCGGGCAAGAAGAAGCCCCTCCTGAAAAAGTAAATGGCACAAGCCAAGGCAGCGGGCGCGAAGCGCGCCAAGAAGGTGGTCGAGGCCGAAGGCATGGCCCACATCACGGCGACGTTCAACAACACGCTCATCACGATCACGGACATGCAGGGGAACACCCTCAGCTGGGGATCCTCGGGCAAGGCCGGATTCCAGGGCTCGAAGAAGTCGACCCCGTTCGCGGCCACCGTCGCGGCCGAGCAGGCGGCCCGCGAAGCGATGAACCTGGGCGTGCGGCGCGTGCACGTGCGGGTGCAGGGCCCGGGCTCGGGGCGCGAGTCCGCGATCCAGGCGCTCGCCACGGCGGGCCTGCAGATCCGCTCGATCCGCGACGTGACGCCGATCCCGCACAATGGGTGCCGGCCACCCAAGAAGCGGCGGGTCTAAGTCATGGCGCGCTACACCGGGCCCGCGTGCAAGCTGTGCCGTCGCGAGGGGACGAAGCTGTTCCTCAAGGGGACGCGTTGTCTCACCGAGAAGTGCGCGGTGGAGCGTCGCGCCTACGCACCGGGCCAGCATGGTCAGTCGTCGGGGCGGCGGCGCAAGGCGTCCGAGTATCAACGCCAGCTCCGCGAGAAACAGAAGGTCAAGCGGATCTACGGGCTCTCGGAGCGCCAGTTCCGCAACATCTTCGACCGCGTGCTCAAGGAGCCGGGCGTGACGGGTGAGGCGCTGCTGGTAGCGTTGGAGAGCCGCCTCGACAATCTCGTCTATCGCATGGGGTTCGCCGTGTCGCGCCGGCAGGCGCGCCAGCTCGTGCGACACCGCCACGTCCAGGTGAACGGCCGTACGCTGGACGTCCCGTCGTACCGCGTCGGTCCGGGCGACGAGGTGAAGATCGCCGATGCGAGCCGCGAGCTCGTGCTGGTGAAGCACGCGCTCGAGCAGTTCGGCCGGCAGCAGCCTGTGTCCTGGATTCAAGTCGATACCGACAAGGTGCTCGGTCGGATGACGCAGCGGCCCACCCGCGACGCCATCCCGATCGCCGCACAAGAACAGTTAATCGTCGAGCTCTATTCCAAGTGATGACGACTCTTGATTTGAGCGGGCTGGTCCGCCCCCACCTGGTCGAAATGACCAAGCGGGAGGACACCCCGAATGCCGCCGAGTTCCGACTCCAGCCGCTCGAGCGGGGCTACGGCTACACGCTCGGCAACTCGTTGCGTCGCATGCTGCTCTCGTCGCTGCGGGGTGCGGCCGTCTGGGCATTCCGCCTGGACGGCGTCGTACACGAGCACCAGACCATCCCCGGGGTGGTCGAGGACGTGCACCAGATCATTCAGCGGCTGAAGCAGCTGACGCTGGTGCTCGCGCCGGACGTGGACGAAGCGGTCCTGCACATCAAGCACGACAAGGCCGGTCCCGTGTACGCACGCGACATCGAAGCGCACAGCGCGGTCACCATCGTGAACCCCGATCAGCTGCTGTTCACGGTCCAGGACGACCGCGACATCGGGGGCGAGCTGTACGTGAACAAGGGGCGTGGCTACGTCGAGGCCGAGCAGCACCCGGTCGACCGCACCATGCCCGTGGACGTCGTCCGCGTGGACTCGATCTACAACCCCGTCCGGCGCGCCAACTTCACCGTCGCGGAGACCCGCGTGGGGCAGCGCACCGACTACGACCGGCTCACCCTCACCGTCGAGACCAACGGGACCATTTCTCCCGAGGATGCCGTGGCGTACGCCGCGGCGCTGGCGCAGGAGCACTTCCGCTTCTTCGTGGACTTCGGCAAGGTGCCGATGGTCGCCGCCCAGCCCGCGGGGAACGGTGGCGCGGCCACGAGCCGGCTGCGCGAGGTGCTCGCCCGCTCGATCGACGACGTGGGGCTCTCGGTGCGCTCGGTCAATTCGCTCAAGAACTCGAACATCCGGACCCTGGGCGACTTGGTGCAGTACCGCGAGGAAGACCTGCTCAAAGTGAAGAACGTCGGTGAGAAAGCGCTCGGCGAGATCGCCGAGCTGCTGCGCCGTGAGGGGCTCAACTTCGGGATGAAGTTCGAGGAGACCGAGGACGAGCTGAAGGTGGTCGACGCCGGCGCGGCGCCGCAGGCGCAGGCGAGCGAGGGAGACGCGGAGTAATGCGCCACCGCGCTAAGGGACGCCAGCTCTCGCGCACGGCCAGTCACAAGAAGGCGATGCTCGCGAACATGGCCACGAGTCTGTTTCGGCACGACCGGATCGTGACCACCGAGGCGAAGGCGAAGGAGCTGCGGCCGTATGCCGAGCGGCTCATCACGCTGGCGCGCCGCGGCGACTTGCACGCGCGGCGTTTGGTGGAGCGTCGCCTCAAGGATCGCGACGTGACGCACAAGCTCTTTAAGGACCTGGGGCCGCGGTTCGCGTCACGGCCCGGCGGCTACACGCGCATCACCAAGCTGGGCCATCGCGCGGGCGACGGCGCCGAGGTGGCTCGGATCGAACTGCTGGGTGCGTGACCGACGGGCGGGGGAAGGCGGCGGCCGGAGCAGCAAGGGGGACCCAGGGTCCCCCTTTTCGTTAGGCCGCTTTGGTGACGCGGTTCGACTTGAGACAGCGGGTGCAGACCCGCAGCCGGCGGGTGGTGCCGTTCACCACCGCGCGCACGCGCTGGAGGTTGGGATACCAGCGCCGGTTCGTCTTATTGTTCGCGTGGCTGACGTTGTGCCCCGTGATGGGGCCCTTGCCACAGATCTCACACACACGAGCCATGGGCCTGCCCGACGAAAGAAATGAGCACCTCGAAAAAGCGGCCTAAAGCTAAGCCGCCCCGCGGGTCGGGGCAACCCCGACGCACCGCATTGATCACCGGGATCACGGGACAGGACGGCTCGTATCTCGCCGAGCTGTTGCTCGCGAAGGGCTACGAGGTCGTGGGAGTGGTCCGCCGCACGTCACACGATTCCTACGAGCGTATCGGACACCTGCTCGACCGGGTCCACATCGTGCCCGCGGACCTGTTGGACCAGCACTCGCTCACGGCCGTGGTGCGTGATGCGAAGCCGGACGAGATCTACAATCTGGCGGCCCAGAGCTTCGTCCCCACGTCGTGGACGCAGCCCGTGCTGACGGGCGAGTTCACGGCGCTCGGGGTCACCCGCCTGCTCGAGGCCGTGCGCCTCGCGCACCCCACGGCGCGCGTCTACCAGGCGAGCTCGTCCGAGATGTTCGGCAAGGTGGTGGAGACGCCCCAGCGCGAGACGACCCCGTTCTATCCGCGCTCCCCGTACGGCGTCGCCAAGGTGTACGGTCACTGGATCACCGTCAACTATCGCGAGTCCTACGGGCTGTACGCCGTCAGCGGCATTCTCTTCAATCACGAGTCGCCACGCCGCGGGCTCGAGTTCGTCACGCGCAAGGTTTCGCACGGCGTGGCCCGCATCGTGAAAGGCCGGGCGCGGGAGCTCGAGCTCGGCAACCTCGAGGCGCGGCGCGATTGGGGCTTCGCGGGTGACTATGTGGATGCGATGTGGCGCATGCTGCAGCAGCCCAAGCCCGCCGACTACGTGGTCGGTACGGGAGCGACGCACTCGGTGCGCGAGCTGTGCGAGCTGGCGTTCTCGCACGCGGGGCTCGACTGGAAACGACACGTGAAAGTCGACCAGCGCCTCGTGCGGCCCGCGGAAGTGGAAGCGCTGCAGGCCGACCCGAGCAAGGCGGCACGCGAGCTGGGTTGGACGCCCAAGACGAGCTTTGTCGATCTGGTGCGCATGATGGTGGACGCGGACCTGGAGCGGCTGTCGTGAAGGTGCTGGTGACGGGAGCCGACGGCTTCGTGGGCCGCTGGGTCATCCGCCGGCTGCTCGGCGACGGCCGCGAGGTGTACGGCGCCGTGCGCCCGGGCCAGAGCCCCGCGCCCATCCCGCCGGCGGCCGACCTCACGCCCGCGGAGCGGGAGGCGGTGCGGTGGCTTCCCCTCGAGCTCTTGGATCCCGACTCGGTGCGGAAGGTGGTGGACCTGCCGTATGACGCGGTGGTGCACCTCGCCGCCGTCTCGTCGGGGACCGACGCGACGCGCGACCCGGGCTACGCCTGGAGCGTGAACGCCGCCGGCACGGCGCGGGTCGTGCAAGTGCTCGCCGAAGCGAAGCGGACCGGCCGCGCCGATCCGGTCGTGCTCGTCGTCTCGACGAGCGAGGTGTACGGTGCCTCGCACGACCCGCGGCCGCGCCGCGAGACCGATCCGGTTGCCCCGTGCTCACCCTACGCCGCGAGCAAAGCGGGCGCCGAACTCGCCGGGCTCGAGGCGTGGCGCCGGACCGGCCTGCGCGTCATCGTGGCCCGCGCCTTCGCGCACACCGGGCCCGGCCAGGACACGCGCTTCGTCGTGCCGGCCTTCGCGGAGCGCCTGCGGTTCGCGAAGCGGGTGGAGGCCCCGGTGGTGAAGGTGGGCAACCTGGAGCCCGTGCGGGAGTTTCTCCACGTGCGGGACGTGGTGGACGCATACGCGCGGCTCCTGGTCAAGGGACAGCCCGGCGAGACCTACAACGTGGCGTCGGGACAGGCCATCTCGCTCGAGGAGCTATTCTTCCGGCTGGCCGACCTGATCGGCGCCCGGCCGATTCCCGAAGCCGACCCGGAGCTGGTGCGCGGCGGGGACATCTTCCACCTCGTGGGCGATGCGGCCAAGCTGCGCGCGGCCACCGGCTGGGTGCCCCGCTACTCGCTCGACGACACGTTACGGGATGTGCTTGATGCCCAAGCGGACTGATCTGCAGCGGATTCTGCTCATCGGCTCCGGGCCGATCGTGATCGGCCAGGCCGCGGAGTTCGACTACTCGGGCACCCAGGCTGTGAAGGCCCTGAGGGAAGAGGGCTACTTCGTCGTGCTTGTGAATTCGAACCCTGCGACGATCATGACAGACCCCGAGCTGGCCGACCGCACCTACATCGAGCCGGTCACGCCGGAATGGGTGCGCAAGGTGATCGAGCGCGAGCGGCCCGACGCTCTGCTGCCGACGATGGGCGGGCAGACCGCGCTCAACGTGGCGATGGCGCTGGTCAAGGACGGTACGCTCGAGCGCTTCGGCGTCGAGCTGATCGGCGCCAATGCACGGGCCATCCAGATGGCGGAGGACCGGGCGGAGTTCGGCGCCGCCATGCGGCGCATCGGCCTCGCGACGCCGCTGGGCCGCACCGTGGCGTCCGTGGCGGACGCGCTCGCCGCCGCGGGCGAGACCGGGTTCCCTGCGATCATTCGGCCGTCGTACACGCTGGGCGGGACGGGCGGCGGCATCGCCTACAACCGCGCCGAGTTCGAGGAGCTGGTCGAGCGGGCGCTCGAGCTGTCACCGCTGCACACGACGCTGATCGAGCGCAGCGTGCTCGGATGGAAGGAGTTCGAGCTCGAGGTCATGCGCGACCGCCGGGATAACGTGGTCATCGTGTGCTCGATCGAGAACCTCGATCCCATGGGCGTGCACACCGGCGACTCGATCACAGTAGCGCCGGCCATGACCCTCAGCGACCGCGAATACCAGCGCATGCGTGACGCGGCGATCGCCATCATCCGGGAAATCGGCGTCGAGGCGGGCGGCTGCAACATCCAGTTCGCCGTCAACCCTGCCGACGGCGAGATGCTCGTGATCGAGATGAACCCGCGGGTGTCGCGCTCGTCCGCGCTCGCGTCCAAAGCCACGGGCTTCCCGATCGCCCGCATCGGCACCAAGCTGGCCGTCGGCTACACGCTGGACGAGCTGCCGAACGACATCACGAAAACCACGCCCGCGTCGTTCGAGCCGGTGCTCGACTACGTGGTGGTCAAGGTGCCACGGTTCGCGTTCGAGAAGTTTCCCACGGCGGACTTCCGCCTCACGACGCAGATGAAGTCGGTGGGCGAGGCGATGGCCATCGGACGCACCTTCAAGGAGGCGTTTCAAAAGGGGCTCCGGGCGCTGGAGATCGGCCGGCCGGGCTGGGTGGTCGGGGCGTCTCTCGCGGACGATCGCCTGACCAGCGACAGCCCGGAGGACCTGCGCGTGGCCCTGCGGACGCCGACGCCTGAGCGCGTCTTCCAGATCAAGCGCGCCCTGCTCGCCGGGGTCTCGGTGGACGAGGTCGCGCAGGCGTCGGGGGTCGATCCCTGGTTCCTGTTTCAGATGGAAGAGCTGCTCGAGGCGGAGCGCTGGTTCGCCGCACTCCCCGCGGGCGAGACCGGCGCCGCCGACCTGCGCCGCATGAAGCGCATGGGCTTCTCGGACGCGCAGCTCGGGGCACTGCGCGGGATCCCCGAGCAGGCGGTGCGCGAGACGCGGTGGCGGCTCGGCGTGCACCCCGTCTACAAGACCGTGGACACCTGCGCCGGCGAGTTTCCGTCCGCGACGCCATACCTGTACAGCTCGTACGATGCGGAGAACGAATCGGAACCCCTCGGCGCGGAGGGGATCGTGATCCTCGGAAGCGGGCCGAACCGGATCGGACAGGGAGTGGAGTTCGATTATTGCTGCGTGCGCGCGGGGCTCGCGTTCCGCGAGCTCGGCTTCAAGACGGTGATGATCAATTCGAACCCGGAGACGGTATCGACCGACTTCGACATTTCCGACAAGCTGTACTTCGAGCCGCTCACCCTCGAGGACGTGCTCGAGATCGTGCGCTGGGAGCGGCCCAAGGGCGTCGTGGTCCAGCTCGGCGGTCAGACGCCGCTGCGCCTCACCAAACCGCTCGAGGCGGCGGGGGTCCCGATCCTCGGCACCCCGCCCGACTCGATCGACATCGCGGAGGACCGCGGGCGCTTCGAAGCGCTGGCCGACCGCCTCGGGGTGACCCAGCCGGCGAACGGCACGGCGCGCTCCGTCGAGGAGGCCGTGAAAGTCGCCGAGCGGATTGGCTTCCCGGTGCTGGTGCGGCCCTCGTACGTGCTGGGCGGGCGGGCCATGGAGATCGTGTACGACGAGGGCTCCCTGCGGGACTACTTCGAGAAGGCGGCGCGCGTCGCACCCGAGCATCCCGTGCTGATCGACCGCTTCCTCGAGGACGCGTTCGAGGGCGACGTGGACGCCCTGGCCGACGGAGCGCGGTGCGTCATCGCTGGCGTGATGCAGCATATCGAGGACGCCGGGGTCCATTCGGGGGACTCCGCCTGCGTGTTGCCGCCCTACCTGATCGGCGATCGCCAGGTGGACGAGATGCGCCGCTACACCAAGGCGTTCGCCGAGGCGCTCGGCGTGGTGGGCTTGATCAATGTGCAGTACGCCATTAAGGACGGCGTCGTCTACGTGCTGGAGGTCAACCCGCGGGGGTCCCGGACGGTCCCGTTCGTGAGCAAGGCGACCGGAGTGTCCCTGGCCAAGCTTGCTGCGGCGGTCATGGTCGGACACACCCTGGACGAATTGGGGGTTCCCGATGACCTTCCGCTCCCCGGGGTGGCGGTCAAGGAAGCGGTCTTCCCCTTCACGAAGCTGCCCGGGGTCGATACCATCCTGGGCCCGGAGATGCGCTCCACCGGCGAGGTAATGGGGCTGGCGGACAGCTTCGGGATGGCTTTTGCCAAGGCGCAGATCGCCGCCGACGGCAGCCTGCCGCTCGCGGGCGGGATCTTCGTGACCGTGAACGACTCGGACAAGCCGACCGTACTGCCGATCGCGCGGCGGTTCCACGAGCTGGGGTTTCGTCTCACGGCCACCGAGGGCACGGCGCGCTACCTGCGGACCCGCGGCGTGCCGGCCGAGCGAGTGGCCAAGGTTCACGAAGGGCGGCCGAACGCGATCGATCTGATCGTGTCTGGCGAGGTGCAGCTCCTGATCAACACGCCCCTCGGGAAGTTCACGCAGGCGGACGACTACGCGATCCGGCGCGCGGCGTTGATGCACCGCGTGCCGTACACGACGACCATGTCGGCCGCGAGCGCCGCCTGCGATGCGATCATCGCTCTGCGCAGCCGAACGGGCAGCGTGAGGAGTCTCCAAGAATGGCACGAAAGAACGACCGTCGAAAACCGGCCGCCGGGAGCAAGGGAAGCCGTCCGGGCGTAGCGAAGGCGCCGGCCAAGCCAGCGGGGAAGGTGGGCAAAGCCGCCGCCAAGCCGTCGGCCGCCGCCGCGCCGCCCGCTCCCAAGGTTAAGTTCCGTGGGCGGGTGCTCGAGAACGAGCCCCTGTCCCGCCACATTACGTACCGGATCGGCGGACCGGCGCGCTACCTCGTCATGCCCGCCGACCCCGATGACGTCGCCAAGGCGCTCGACCTGGCACAGGACCGCGGGCTCCCGTGGGTGGCGCTCGGACTCGGCTCGAACGTGCTCGTGAAGGACGCCGGTTTCCCGGGCGTCGTGATCCGTATCGGGAAGGGTCTCGACCGCTTCGAGATGAAGGGTGCGACGGCGATCGTGGGCGCGGGGTTGCCCACGCCGCTACTCGCCCGCCGCACGGCGGAGGCGGGCTTCGCGGGCGTGGAGCGGTTCATTGGAATCCCGGGCACGGTGGGCGGCGGCGTGTACATGAATGCGGGCGCGCACGGGGCCGAGTTCGCGGAAGTGCTCACCGAAGCCACCGTCATGGATCCCAAGGGGAAGATCCGGCAGGTCCCGCGCAAGCAGATCTCGTTCAAGTACCGCTCCTCAAACCTCGGCAACGTGATCGTGCTCGAGGCGAAGCTGGCGCTGATCGAGGAGCCGCCCGCCAAGCTCAAGGAATTGCAGGCGCGCCTGCTGCGCTGGCGGAAGGCCGGGACGCCGTTCGACCAGCCGTGCGCCGGCTCGGTCTTCAAGAATCCGGGCGGGGCGCGCACCGCCGGCGCCCTAATCGACGAATGCGGGTTGAAGGGCTTTACCATCGGCGGCGCGCAGGTGTCCTCGTTGCATGCGAACTACATTGTCAACACCGGCACCGCGACGGCGAGTGACGTGCTCAAGGTCATCGAGCACGTACGGAAAACGGTCGCCAAGAAGACCGGCGTCGAGCTGGAGCTCGAGGTCAAGGTGATTGGGGTTTAGATGGCGGAGTTCTTCGTCCACGAGTCGAGTTATGTCGACGACGGAGCACAGGTCGGCCGGGGCACGAAGATCTGGCACTTCTCCCACGTCATGGCCGGTGCCGCGATCGGTGAGCGCTGCAACCTGGGACAGAACGTGGTGGTGATGCCTGGGACGAGCATCGGCAATAACGTCAAGATCCAGAACAACGTGTCCATCTACGAGGGCGTGACCCTCGAGGACGACGTGTTCTGCGGGCCGTCGTGCGTTTTCACCAATGTGATGAACCCACGCAGCCACGTGTCCCGCAAGCACGAGTACCGCGAGACGCGGGTGAAGCGCGGTGCGTCCATTGGCGCGAACGCGACAATCGTCTGTGGTGTGACCCTCGGTGAGTATGCCTTCATCGGCGCGGGTGCCGTGGTGACCTCAGACGTACCTGCGTATGCCCTGATGGTGGGCGTGCCCGCCCGTCGGGTCGGCTGGATGTGCCAGTGCGGCGAGCGGCTACTGGTCACGGGCGGCTCGGCAGCATGCGCCGCGTGCGGCGCCGCCTACGTCGAGTCGAACGGAACCCTGACCAGGAAGAAACCGTGAACGTCCCGTTGCTGGACCTCGTGGCGCAATACCGCGCGATCAAGGACGACGTCCTGCCCGCCCTGCAGGCGGTCATCGAATCCCAGCAGTTCGTGATGGGCCCCCCTGTGCCGCAGCTCGAGACCGCCGTGGCCCGGCTCGCCCACGCGCAACACGGCATCGCATGCGCGAGCGGGACGGACGCGCTGCTGCTGCCGCTCAAGGCACTGGGGCTCAACACCGGGGACGAGGTCATCACGACGCCCTTCACGTTTTTCGCCACGGCCGGGGCGATCCACAACGCCGGTGGCACACCCGTCTTCGTCGACATCGAGCCGGGGACGTTCAACATCGATCCCGCGGCGGTGGAGGCCGCCATCACACCCCGCACGCGTGCCATCGTGCCGGTCCACCTGTACGGTCAGATGGCCGCGATGGAGCGTCTGCTGGCGATCGCGCGAGCTCGCGGTCTCAAACTTGTCGAGGACGCAGCCCAGGCGATCGGCGCGCGCCGCTCGATCGACGGGGAATGGCGCATGGCGGGCGAGCTCGGGTGGGCCACCGGCTTCTCCTTTTTTCCGAGCAAGAACCTGGGCGCGTGGGGTGACGGCGGGATGATGGTCACGTCCGACGATGCGCTCGGCGAGCGGCTCCGCAAGCTGCGGCTGCACGGCGGCGCGAAGCAGTACCATCACGATGAGGTCGGCACCAACTCCCGGCTCGACTCGGTGCAGGCTGCGGTGCTGCTCGCGAAGCTGCCGCACCTCGCGGCTTGGTCCAGCAAGCGGCGTGAGCATGCCGCGTCCTACACGAAGGCACTGACGGATGTGTCGGGGGTCCGGACGCCCGTGGTCGACAGCTCCAACGAACCGATCTTCCATCAGTACACGCTGCGAGTCGAGCGGCGCGACGAGCTCCAGGCGCACCTGAAGAGCCATGGCGTCGGCAACGCCGTGTATTACCCGGTGCCCCTGCACCTGCAGAACTGCTTCCGCCATCTCGGGTACAAACGGGGCCGACTCCCGGAGGCCGAGCGGGCGGCGGCAGAGGTGATTTCCCTCCCCATCTACCCCGAGCTTACGCCCGAGCAGATCGGATACGTCGTGGACACGATCCGCGGGTTCTACCGGTGACCCGTCTCAAGATGGGCGTGATCGGCGCCGGGGCGTGGGGGAAGAACCATGTACGGACCGCGGCGACGCTTCCCGACGCCGAGCTGGTGGCGGTGTGTGACGCGGACGCCAAGACTCGGGAACGGATCGGTCGCCAGTACCCTACCGTGCACGTGACGGCCGACGTCGCAGACCTCCTGAGCCGGGTGGACGCGGTGGTGATCGCCTCGCCCGCGACGACGCACGCCCGGGTCGCGTTGCAGTGCATCGAGGCCGGGAAACCGTGCCTGGTCGAGAAGCCCTTCGCCCTCACCACCCGGGACGCCGAGGCGGTCGCCCGCGCCGCAGCCGAGCGCAAGCTCCCCGTGCTGGCCGGCCATCTACTGGTCTTTCACCCCGCCGTCGAGCGGCTGCGGACCCTGGTTCAAGGGGGCGAGCTCGGCCGCGTCTACTACTTGTATGGCTTACGCGTCAACCTGGGGCAGGTGCGCGCCGACGAGAACGCCTTGTGGAGCTTCGGGCCGCACGATGTATCGGTGGCACTGTACTTGCTCGGAGAGGCCCCGGTGCGGGTAGCCGCACACGGGAAGAGCTACTTACAGCGCAACGTGGAAGACGTCGTGTTCCTGACCATGGAGTTCGGGAGCGGTGTGCTCGCGCACGTGCAGTTGTCGTGGCTGGACCCACACAAGGAACGGAAACTCACCGTGGTCGGGGCGCAGAAGATGGTCGTGTTCGACGACATGGAGGCGAGGGAGAAGCTCCGGATCTACGACAAGGGCGTGGAGCGCCCGCCGGAGTACGGGTCGTACGGCGAGGCCCTGTCCATCCGGGAGGGCGACATCTTCATCCCCAAGATTCCCAACGTCGAGCCGCTCGCGGCGGAGCTCGGCCACTTCGTCCGCGTGGCCCGAGGAGCGGAGCCTCCCCGCGCCAGCGCGCAGGACGGGGTCCGCGTGGTCACGGTGCTCGAGGCGGCGACACGGTCATTGGCGACCGGCGGGGCGCCGGTGTCGCTATGAAAGCCACCGCCCAGACCGCCGCCGACGTCCTGGTTGCGAAGGCCCAGGACCGTTCCGCGCTGATCGGGATCGTCGGCCTCGGCTACGTAGGCTTGCCGCTCGCGATGGAGTTCGCGCGCGCCGGCTTCCGCGTGCTGGGGTTCGACGTCAGCAAGGCGGTCGTGGAGGCCCTGACCCAGGGACGCTCCCACGTCCAGGACGTGCCGAGCACGGAGGTGGCGCGTTTGATCAAGGAAGGCAAGTTCACCGCGACGACGGACCTGGCGCGGCTGCGCGAGCCGGACGTCGTATCGATCTGCGTCCCCACCCCGCTGTCGAAGACCAAGGACCCCGACGTGAGCTACGTGCTCGCGGCGACGAACGCGGTGAAGCAGACCCTGCGGCGCGGCCAGCTCATCGTGCTCGAGTCCACGACCTATCCCGGCACCACCCGCGAGCTGATGCTCCCCGCGCTGGAAGGAACCGGGCTCAAGGTGGGGGAGGACTTCTTCCTCGCATTCTCCCCGGAGCGCGTGGACCCGGGCAACCCGAAGTGGAACACGCATAACACGCCGAAGGTGGTGGGTGGGCTCACGGCGGCGTGTCGACGTGTGGCGATGGCGATCTACGAGCCGGCCATCGAGCGCCTCGTGGCCGTGTCCTCCACCGAGGCCGCGGAGCTGGTGAAGATTCTCGAAAACACGTTTCGCAGCGTGAACATCGGGCTCGTCAACGAGATGGCGATCGTGTGCGACAAGCTCGGCGTCGACGTATGGGAGGTGATTGATGCCGCGGCGACGAAGCCCTTCGGCTTCATGAAGTTCACGCCGGGCCCCGGGGTCGGGGGGCACTGTATCCCGCTCGATCCGCATTACCTCGCGTGGAAGATGCGGACGCTCAACTATCGCACGCGATTCATCGAGCTGGCGGGCGAGATCAACGCAGAGATGCCCGAGTACTGGGTTGGCCGCGTGGTCGATTGCCTGAACGAGCAGGGGCGCGCGGCGCGGGGCAGCAAGGTGTTGGTGGTGGGTGTGGCCTATAAGAAAGACATCGACGATGTCCGCGAGAGCCCGGCCCTCGATGTGATCCGGCTGCTGCAGCGGCGCGGCGCGGCGGTTTCCTATCACGATCCGCACGTTGGCAAGCTCAAGGACGAGGCCATCGATCTCGTGTCCCATCCGCTCACGCCCGAAACCCTCGCAGCCGCTGACTGCGTGGTCATCGTGACCGATCATTCGGACGTCGACTACGGCCTCGTGGAGCGGTGTGCGCGTCTGGTCGTCGATACGCGGAACGCCCTCGAGACGGCTCGGCGGCGGAGGCAGGCGCCCTGAAGATCGCCGTCGTCGGTACGGGGTACGTCGGCCTCGTTGCGGGGGCGTGTCTGGCCGAGACGGGCAACGACGTCATCTGCGCCGATGTGGACTCCGCGAAGATCGAGAGTCTCCGCCAGAACCGGCTGCCGATTCACGAGCCAGGGCTCGAGCCGCTCGTGGTGCGTAACCAGCGCGACGGTCGCTTGGAGTTCACCACCGAGGTCGGCGCGGCGGTCCAGCGCTCGGACGTGATCTTCATCGCGGTCGGCACGCCGCCCGGCGAGGACGGCTCAGCCGATCTGCAGCACGTGCTCGGCGTGGCGCGCACCATCGGCCGGCACATGGATCGCCCCAAGCTGGTCGTCACCAAGAGCACGGTTCCCGTCGGCACGGCGGAGCGGGTCCGCGCCGAAATCGCCAAGCACACGGCGACCGCGTTTCACATCTGCGCCAATCCCGAATTTCTCAAGGAGGGCGCGGCGGTCGAAGACTTCATGAAGCCGGACCGCGTCATCGTGGGTGTGGATTCGGCCGAGGCGACGGACGTGATGGCGCAGCTGTATGCGCCGTTCGTACGGACCGGCAATCCGATCATTTTCATGGACTTGTCATCGGCGGAGATGACCAAGTACGCCGCCAACGCCATGCTGGCCACGCGCATCTCCTTCATGAATCAGATCGCCCTGCTGTGCGACGCCGTGGGCGCGGATGTGACCTTCGTCCGCAAGGGGATCGGGGCGGACCGGCGCATCGGACCGGCGTTCCTGTTCCCGGGGCCGGGGTACGGCGGATCGTGCTTCCCCAAGGACGTGAAGGCGCTGATCCGCACCGGCGAGGACCGCGGCGTACCGCTCCACATCCTACAAGCGGTCGAGGCCGCGAACGAGCGGCAGAAGCGCGTGCTGTTCGAGAAGGTCGCGCGCCGCCTCGGAGACGGGCTGCGCGGCGCCACGGTCGCCGTGTGGGGCCTCGCCTTCAAGGCCGAAACCGACGACGTTCGCGAGAGCCCGGCGCTCGTGCTGGTGGAGCAGCTGCTCGGGGCGGGCGCACGGGTTCGCGTGCACGACCCCGCAGCCCTCGCGTCCGCACGCCGCCACCTGGGAGATCGGGTGACCTACGCCAAGAACGTGTACGACGCCGTGGACGGCGCAGCCGCGCTCGCGATCGTCACGGAGTGGCTGGAGTACCGCAATCCCGACTTCGAGCGGATCAAGCGGGCCCTGACGCGGCCCGTGATCGTCGATGGACGGAACCTGTACGACCCGCAGCGCATGGCGCGCCTCGGGTTCATCTATGAGAGCATCGGCCGCCCTGTGGCATGCGCATCCTCGTAACCGGCGCCGCCGGGTTTCTCGGATCGCATCTCTGCGACCGCCTGCTCGCACTGGGCCACCGGGTAGTCGGGATGGACAACTTCATCACCGGCAACCGGTCGAATCTCGACCACCTGAAGAGCCACCCGAACTTTCAGCTGATCCTGCACGACGTCGCCAACTTCATCGAGGTAGAGGGGCCACTCGAGGGCGTGCTCCACTTCGCGAGCCCGGCGAGCCCGATCGACTACCTGGAATTGCCCATCCAGACGCTCAAGGTGGGATCCCTCGGCACCCATAAGGCCCTCGGCCTCGCCAAGGCGAAGGGCGCGCGATTCCTGCTCGCGTCGACATCGGAAGTGTACGGCGATCCCCTGGTACACCCCCAGCCGGAGAGCTACTGGGGGAATGTGAACCCGGTGGGGCCCCGGGGCGTATATGACGAGGCCAAGCGGTTCGCGGAAGCCATTACGATGGCCTATCATCGCTTCCACCAGCTCGACACGCGCATCGTGCGTATCTTCAACACCTATGGCCCCCGCATGCGGCCCCGGGACGGTCGCGTGGTGTCGAACTTCATCGTGCAGGCGCTCCAGGGCGAGCCGCTCACGGTGTACGGTGACGGCTCGCAGACCCGCTCCTTCTGCTACGTGGACGACCTCGTTGAGGGTATCGTGAGGCTGTTCGAGCGCGGAGGGCCTGACCCGACGAACATCGGCAACCCCCACGAATTCACCGTGCGCCAACTGGCCGAGCTGGTGCTGCGGCTCACCGGGAGCCGCAGCCGCATCGTGGAGCGGCCCCTCCCCACCGACGATCCGAAGGTCCGCCAACCCGACATCCAGCGTGCACGCGGGACCCTCGGCTGGGAACCGAAGGTCTCGCTCGAAGACGGGCTGCGCCGCACCATCGAGTATTTCAGCGGGCTCACGCCGGCGTGAGCGCCCGGTTGCTCGTCACGGGCGCGGCCGGGTTCATCGGCTCGCACGTGTGCGAAGCGCTCCTCGCCCGGGGTGACGAGGTCGTGGGCGTCGACAACTTCGATCCCTTCTACCCCCGCGCCGTGAAGGAGCGGAACCTCGACGGGGTGCGCCGGGCCAAGGGCTTCCGCTTCGTCGAGGCGGATATCGTCCGCGATGCGCTCCCGTTCGACGGCGTATCGGTCGTGCTGCACCTCGCGGCCCGCCCGGGGGTGCGCCCGTCGCTCGAGGACCCCGCTTCCTACGGCGACACCAACGTGACCGGAACGGTGCGCGTGTTCGAGGCGGCGCGCCGTGCCGGCCTCCGGCGGATCGTGTTCGGCTCGTCGTCTTCGGTGTACGGCGACGCCACGCCCGCCCCCTTCGCCGAGGACACGGCGGCCGTCTGGCCGATTTCGCCCTACGCCGCCAGCAAGCGCGCCGGGGAGCTGATGGCGTACGCGTTCGCGCACCTCTACGGCCTGCAGATCGCCTGCCTTCGGTTCTTCACGGTGTACGGGCCGCGCCAGCGGCCCGACCTCGCGATCCATCGGTTTACCCATCTGATCGCCGCCGGACAGCCGATCCGGATGCACGGGGACGGGTCGAGCGAGCGCGACTATACCTATATTACGGATTGCGTGGACGGCATCCTCGCGGCCGTGGAATGGACCGCCCGACAGCGGCCGGCCGGGCTCGCCGAGCCGATCAATATCGGTGGCGGGGCGCGGGTGCGGCTCGACCGACTGATCGAGCTGATCGGGCGGACGCTGGGGCGCGAGGTGCGGATCGAGCGCCACGGCGACCAGCCGGGCGACGTACGGCTCACGGCGGCGGATCTGCGCCGCGCCGAGCGCGAGCTCGGGTACCGGCCCACGGTGGGGATCGAGGAAGGCATTCGGCAATTCGTCCGCTGGTACGAGGCGATTCATGGACGTCAGCGCTGAACATCTCGTCGAGCAGGCCCGGGAGCGGTTCCAGCTGCAGGACTACTACGGGGCCATCCACCTCCTCGAGGAGGTGGTTACGGCGGGCCGCGCGTTTGCCGATGCGCACCACCTGCTCGGTCTGTCCTACTCGCTGGTGGGCCAGCAGGACCAGGCCCTCGCGCAGCTCGACCGTGCCCTGGCCCTCAACCCCCATTACGTCGAAGCGCTGGTGCACCGCGCCATCGTGCTCAACGAGCTGGGGCGGGAAGCCGAGGCGGATGCCGCGTTTCGGCGCGCCGCACAGGTCGGGGGTGAGCCGCGGCAGGGGTTCGCGGCCCACGTGGCCGCCAAGCTGGCCAACCAGCACGCGGCGCTGGGCGACGCGTACCTCGGGGCGGGCGGCCTGACGCAGGCGATCGGGGAATACCACGAGGCGCTCTCGCTGGGCCCGGCGTTTCACGATCTGCGGTACAAGCTGGGGCGCATGCTGCTCGAGGCGGGCCGCGCGCTCGACGCGCGCGAGCACTTCGAGATCATCGTGCGTGCGCGTCCCGCTTATCTCGACGCGGCCGCCATGCTCGGGCTCGCCTGCTACCTCGCCGGGGACGGGCTCGCGGCGAAGGCGGTGTGGGAGGAATGTCGGGAGCGCCGGCCGGAGGACCCGCGCGTGGAAGCGTACCTGGCCATGCTGGTCCGCAACGACGATGCCGTGGCGGCTGCCGTACCGGCTTCCGGCGGGGACGGCGATCCGCCGTCGATGCACCCGTCGGGTCGAGCCGGGCGGAAGAAAAGATCGTGAGACGCTGGGCACTGCTCGGCATCGCGCTGGGGCTCGCCTGCCAGCCGAGCGCCGCAGACCATGAGGAGCTGGGCGACCGCGCCTACGCGGCGGGGGCGTATCGCGATGCGATCGCCGAATACCAGCTCGGGCTGAAGGCCCATCCTGGCAGCGCGGACCTGAATGCCAAAGCCGGCGCGGCGGCCCTGCACGTCGGCGACTACGCCACCGCCGTAGACGCCTACATGCTGCTCGGGGAGCGCGACGGATCGCGGGCAGGGGAGGCGGCGGACGGTCTCGAGCGGGTCGCCCGGGCCGCGCTGGCCGCGAACGACCGTGGCGATGCGGCGAAGGGGCTCGCGGGGCTCCGAGCCGTGGCTCCGACCCGACCGCTGGGGCGCTACACCCGGCTGGCGGCGCTCGACGCCGCGGATCGCGGCGATACGGCCGGCGCGATGGTGCTGCTGCCGGGAGCGATCGCGGCCGCCGCCGACGCACGCATGGCCGATTCGCTCCTGTTCGTATACGGGATGGCGGCGGTGCGGGCGCGCGATTGCGCTACGGCCGTGCCGGCGTTCGAAGGTGTGATCCGGCGGCAACGGGAGCCCGCGGTCGCGGATCGCGCGCGCGAGGGGTTGGGGCTGTGCTCGCTGGTCGAGGGGCAGCGGTTGCTCGAGAGCGGGAAGCCCACGGAGGCGGAGGACTGGTTCCGACGGGCCACGGCACCGGGGGCGCCCGCGGACGTAGTGCGTGGAGCGTTTCTCGGGCTCGGAGACGTGAGGCTGGCACAGGGCGACGTGGCGGCGGCGCTGGAGAGTTACCAGCAGGCACTCGTAGGCGGCACGCCCGGCGATACCATCACCCAGCGGGCGCATGAGAAAATCAACGCCCTCGGAAAGGCGGACGCGCCGTCGCCGGCACCGCAGAACGAACCGTGAGGATCATGCGTCGCTCGCTGCTCATCGTCGGTGCCGCCCTCGTGGCGGGCTGCCACCACGACCCCCGCGTCGTGCCCGCGCCGGATCCGGTCGCCGAGTTGGCGAAGGCCCGCGCCCAGTTTCGGAGCGGGAACTTCGGCAAGGCGCTCGTGTCGTTCCGCCGGGTCACGTACGAGCTGGGCCCCAGTCAGCCCGAGATGGCCGACGTACGATACCATCTCGCCGAGTGTTACTTCCAGACGGGGGACCGCGTCCAGGCGGCCCACGAGTTCCGCCAGGTCGCGGACCAGTATGCGACGAGCGAGTACGCGCCCATGGCCCTGCTGCGGGCGGGCGACGCGAACCTGCGGCTGTGGCGGAAGCCGGAGCTGGATCCGTCGTACGGCGAAACGGCGCTCGCCATTTATCAGGAGCTGGCGGGGCGCTATCCCGGAACCGATGCGGCCGCCCGGGCGCAGATGCATGTGCAGCAGCTACGGGAGTGGTTTTCCCAGAAGGACTACAAGAACGGGATGTTCTACTTTCGGCGACGCGCCTACGATTCCGCGATCATTTACTTCAAGGACGTGATTGCGACCTATCCCGGGACGTCACGCGTCCCCGACGCGTTGATGCGGCTGGTGGACAGCTACCGCGTCATCGGCTACGCCGACGAGCTGAAGGAGACCTGCACGCATCTGCGCCGCTACTTCTCGCAGACTGAGGGGCTCGACAAGTCCTGCCCGGCCGACTCGAGCACCACCACGCCCTCCTGACCTCGCGTGGAGGCCCTGTTCGGCGGCTCGTTCGATCCCGTTCACGTCGGGCATCTGATCGCCGCGGAGGCAGCGGGGGAAGCGCTCGACGCCAGGGTGCGGTTCGTCCCGGCGCGCGTGCAGCCGTTCAAGCGGGCGGCGCACCGCGCCAGCGCCGACCAGCGCGCGGAAATGCTGGAGCTTGCGGTCGCGGGCAACCCGCGGCTCGCGGTCGAGCGCATCGAGCTCACGCTCCCCGCTCCGTCATACACGGTCCGGACGCTGCAGGCGTTAGCCGCGCGGGAGCCGGGGAACCGCTTCACGTTGTTGTTGGGGGCGGATGCGGCCGCCGAGCTCGCCGCCTGGTACCAGGTCGACGCGCTGCCTGCGCTGGCGGACGTCGTGGTGTTCGCGCGCCCCGGGGCGCCGCTCCCGCGGCATCCGGCCATCCGCCGCGTGGTCGAGGTCCCGGCGGTGGACGTTTCGGCCACGATGATCCGGGAGCGCGTGCGGCAGACCCGCTCCATCCGCTATCTGGTGCCCGACGCGGTGCGCGATTACATCGCGGCGCACGGGCTGTATCGCGAATAGAGGGCTGATGCACAAGGGTTGGTTCACCAAGATCTTCGGCACCCAGTTCCAGCGAGAGCTGAAGCGCATCCGTCCGATCGTGGACGCGATTCATCGCCACGAGGAACGACTCAAGGCGCTGTCCGACGCCGAGCTGCAGGGCCAGACGCCGAAGCTGCGCAGCCTCGTCGCCGAGCGCACGAGCGCGCTCGCCGCGGAGGTCGAGCGCCTCAAGCGCGAGAAGCACGACTGTCCGGACGCCGAGCAGCGTGTGGAGCTCAGCCAGAGATTGTCTCAAGCCGAGGCGGCCTACGTCAAGGCGCTCCAAGTGGCCCTGAACGACGTCCTCCCGGAGGCCTTCGCCACAGTCCGCGAGGCGTGCCGCCGGCTGGTGGGCAGCGAAGTGGTGGTCACCGGCCACGCCCTCAAGTGGGACATGGTGCCGTACGACGTGCAGCTCATCGGCGGGATCGTGCTGCATCAGGGGAAGATCGCCGAGATGGCAACGGGCGAGGGCAAGACGCTGGTCGCGACGCTGCCGCTATACCTGAACGCCCTCGCGGGCCGGGGCGCCCATCTCGTCACCGTCAACAACTACCTCGCCCGTCGGGACTCGCAGTGGATGGGCCACCTCTTCACCTGGCTCGGCCTCACGGTCGGCTGCATCGACGACACGGAGCCGTCGACGCCCGAGCGCCGGGCGGCCTACCGGTGCGACATCACGTACGGCACGAACAACGAGTTCGGCTTCGATTACCTGCGCGACAATATGGTGTTCACGCTGGAGCAGCGCGTCCAGCGGAGCCACGCGTACGCCATCATCGACGAGGTCGACTCGATTCTGATCGACGAGGCCCGCACGCCGCTCATCATCTCGGGCGCGGTCGGCAGCGAGGCGGACGAGAAATACGCGCAGTTCAACGCACAGGTCGTGCAGCTGGTGCGGAAGCAGACCGCCGTCGTGAACGATCTCATCGGCAAGGCGGAGCCGCTCCTCGCGGACGAGAAAACGGGGTACGAGGGCGCGGTCCTCCTGTACCAGGCGCAGCTCGGCATGCCCAAGAACAAGAAGCTCCTGAAGCTGCTCCAGGAGCCGGGCGTCAAGTCCCAGGTTCAGCGGGTGGAGCTCGACGTGCTGGCCGACCGCAAGCTTCCCGCGCGCGAGCAGAAGATGCGGCACGTCGAGGAGGACCTGTACTTCGTGCTCGACGAGCGAGGCCACTCTGTGCATCTCACCGATAAGGGCGTCGAGACGATGTCGCCGCAGGACCCGAATCTGTTCGTGGTCCCGGACATCTCGCACGCCGTGCACGAGATCGAGCGCGACGAGAGCCTCTCACCCAAGGAGAAGATCGAGCGTCGCCGCCAGGTGGAAGCGGACTACGCCATGAAGAGCGAGACGCTGCACATCATCCACAAGCTGCTCCAGGCACACGCCCTGTACGAGCGGGAGGTGGACTACGTCGTGCAGGAGGGCAAGGTCCTGATCGTCGACGAGTTCACGGGGCGCCTGATGCACGGGCGGCGCTGGTCGGAGGGGCTGCACCAGGCGGTGGAAGCGAAGGAGGGGGTGGCCGTCCAGGAGGAGAGCCAGACCTTGGCCACCATCACGATCCAGAACTACTTCCGGATGTACGACAAGCTCGCCGGTATGACGGGCACGGCGGAGACCGAAGAGACCGAGTTCTTCCAGATCTACGGGCTCGAGGTCGTCGTGATCCCGACCAACCGCCCGGTGCGCCGCGTGGACAAGCACGACCTCATCTACAAGACGCGAAGCGAGAAATACAAGGCGATCCTCGACGAGGTCGAGCGCCAGCACGAGCGCGGCCTGCCGATCCTCGTGGGCACCGTCAACGTGGACGTGTCCGAAACGCTGTCGCGCATGCTCAAGCGGCGCGGCTTCCGACACGAGGTGCTGAACGCCAAGTACCACCAGCGGGAGGCGGAGATCGTGGCGCAGGCTGGCCAGGCGGGCTCCATCACGATCGCGACCAACATGGCGGGCCGCGGGACCGACATCAAGCTGGGGCCCGGAGTGAAGAAGTGTCAGGTGTGCGGGATTACGGCGCACGAGGCCCCGTTCGGCCAGCAGATCGAGCGGCCCGACCTCCCGGCCGAGGAGATCAAACGGCTCGCCTGCAACGATGATCCCCCGTGCGGCCTCGTGATCATCGGGACGGAGCGGCACGAAGCGCGGCGCATCGACCGGCAGCTGCGCGGCCGCTCCGGTCGCCAGGGCGATCCGGGCCAGAGCGTGTTCTTCCTGTCGCTCGAGGACGATCTGATGCGGTTGTTCGGCTCGGATCGCATCGCGCGCATCATGGATCGCACCGGCTCCGAGGAAAACGAGGTCATCACCCACCCGTGGGTGACCGCGGCCATCGGGCAGGCGCAGAAGCGCGTCGAGCTGCAGAACTTCCAGTCGCGCAAGAAACTGCTCGAATACGACGATGTGATGAACCAGCAGCGCGAGGTCATCTACGCCTTGCGCCTCTTCGCGCTCGAGGGGGGGGAGGAGCTCAAGGCGGAAGCGCTGCGCATGGTCGAGCAGGCCGTCGCTGCCCTGGTAGACGAGCTGATCGGCGGTGCCAAGGATGTCCACGAGTGGGACCGCGACCTGATCGAGACCGAATTCCTGCTCAAGTTCCTGGTCTCCGTCCCGGGCGTCACGGACCCCGCCAAGATTCGCAGCCGCGACGAGCTGGTGCGAGCGGCGCAGCAGGCGGCACGCGAGGCCTTCCAGGCCAAGCTCGACCACTTCAAGGAGATCGAAAGCAAGGTCGGTGCCGTGAACATCGGCGGGCAGGCGCTCTCGCACGTCACGCTGACCGTGATCGACGAGAAATGGAAGGATCACCTCTACGACCTGGACCAGCTGAAGGCCGCGATCCACTACCGGCAGTGGGGCCAAAAGGACCCGCTCATCGAGTATAAGCGGGAAGGCTACGAAATGTTCGTCGGCCTGATGCATGACGTGCACGCGACCTTCGCCGAGCGCTGGCTCAAGCTGCAAATCGAGATCGGGCCGCCCCGTCCCGGGCCGGGCGACCTTGGCGGGCCGGGGGTGCGCGGTCCCAGGGCCGGTCCCCTGGGCGGGGCGCGCCGCCCCGCGCCGATGGTGGCCGTGAAGCCGGACGCCGACGGACTGGTCCAGAGTGATACGGCCCCCGCCCCAAGGCCCTCCTTGGACAGGCCGCCCGCCCTGAATCCGTATGCCGGCGTCGGCCGCAACGACCCGTGTCCCTGCGGCAGCGGCAAGAAGTTCAAGAAATGCCACGGGGCAGGCGCGTAAGAGCCTTCACGTCAAAACGAACAACGGTTGTCGCGTCCAACGACTGTGGGGGCGCAGCAGGCTGCGCCCCTTCGCTTTTTTCCGATACCGCCTATTCCCTTGCGCCCGGCTAGGTTGCCCGGATGCCGCTGCGTTTGTCCGAGCACCCGGAACGGGACCGTCCACGCGAGCGCTTGTGGAGCGTCGGCCCCGCCGCGTTAACGGGGCAGGAGCTGCTGGCCATTCTCTTAGGCACCGGGTACGCGGGTCGGGACGCGCTCGCCGTCGCGGGTGAGGTGCTCGCGCGGGTGGAGGGGTCGCTGCGCCGGCTCGCCGGGCGGCCCTCGGCGGACCTGGCCCGTGTGCCGGGTGTCGGCCGCGGGAAGGCCGCTCGCGTGGCCGCGGCGCTCGAGCTGGGACGCCGCGTGCGGGCCGAGGAAGAGCCGCCCCCCGAGCGGATCCGCGGTCCGGCAGATGTGCAGCGGTTCTACGCCTCCCGGTTACGGGATCTGGCGGTGGAGGAGTTTCACGTGCTGGCGCTCGGTAGCCAGAGTCAGGTGCTCGGCGATCTGCTGATCACCCGGGGGATTTTGAACAGCTCGTTGGTCCACCCGCGGGAGGTCTTCCGCGCTGCGATCGCCGAAGCCGCCGCGGGCATCATCGTGGTGCACAACCACCCGAGCGGCGACGCGACACCCTCGGCCGACGACCGCGCCGTGACGCGTCAGCTCGTGGACGCGGGCCGGCTGCTGGACGTGCCGGTGTACGACCACGTGATCGTCGGCGGCGATCGGTACGTGAGCTTCGCCGAGGCGGGACTGCTGTAGGAGCGCAGCGAGCTGCGCCCCTACGCGTCTTCGACGTGCGGCTATCGCGGCGTCAATGCCGAATTCCCCGATGCGTCCGCCGCAATGGTGAACCGTGCGACACTATGTCCCAGCGCTTGACCGGCCTCGATGTCGAACCGGTAGTGGATGCCGCCGTACATGCGCGACAGCCCCGCCTCTGTGACCATAGCGTTCAAGTGATCGCGCTGCTCCGGGAAGAACGTGCTCAGCACGTCCGCACCCGATGCGGAGAGGCAGCTGTGGCCGGAGGGATATGCCGGGTGGTTGGGTTTCCCCACAGCGGGGACGACCGTGATCAGCGGATCCGCTTGCCACGGCCGGATGAACCAGTACGTCTCCTTCCCATCCCAACAACCGATCTGCGCGTCGAACATCGTCGCGCTGAGCAGGGCATAGAGGTGTGTCGCCTCGCGCTCGGACAGGCTGTGCTGGCTGATGCCATCGGTCGCGACTTGGATCCAGAACCCGGCCGTGGTCGGCGTACCGGTGCTCAGCGCCCAGAAGGCGGCGATCCCTATCTGCTCCGCCGTGCGAGTATCGGAGATCTGCCGGATTTCG
>Ga0137397_10000422_pt1 | contig 29239 bp, 29 predicted proteins | sample czorhiz116metaG_FD_106658 | JGI IMG/M metagenome (GOLD analysis project Ga0137397, IMG submission 106658) | Vadose zone soil microbial communities from Angelo Coast Range Reserve, California, USA - czorhiz1.16 metaG | ecosystem: Environmental > Terrestrial > Soil > Vadose zone | place: USA... | reverse complement strand
CTCAGCCAGGCGAACTGCAGGCCGGTGCGCAGGACGCCGCCCGCGAGGAGACGCCGCGCCGAAGTCTCGACGGTGAGCGGCAGTGTGACGATCCGACCCGCCTTCTTGAGCCGGCGCGCAAGAAACAGATCCTCGAACAGCGGGACCTCCGGGAAGCCGCCGATCGCTTCGAATGTGGCGCGGCCGACGAACGCCGCCTGATCGCCGAGATGGACACCGGTCAGACGCGAGCGCGCGGTCGCCCAGATCGAAATCAGGCGCAGCAACGCTCCACGTGAATCGAATGAATGCCGGAATCCTCCCCCGGCGACGGCCGGATCCGCCAGCGTCCGGACGACGGCGCGCGTGGCGCCGCTCGGCAGCCGGGTGTCGGCATGCAGGAACAGGAGCGCCTTGCCGCCGGCGGCCGCCGCCCCCATATTCATCTGGGCGGCCCGGCCCGGTCGCGGGCAGGTGATCCACCGGGCAACAAGGTCAGGCGCCGGCCAGGCCCGGGTGAGCTCCTTGAACCGGGGGATGGTGGCGTCGGTGCTACCCCCGTCCACCAGGAGCACTTCGAAGGGCGGGTCCGCGCCCTGATTTTCGAGGCTTGCGAGGACACCCTCGAGGGCCTGTGCCTCGTTCAACGCGGGGATCACTATCGACAGGGGGAAGGCCGGAACCTTTTCCTGTATAATCACTTAGGCCGCCCCGCCGGCGGCGAGAGGACCCTTGACGACAGAGAATCGAGCCCTCCCGACTCCCCCCCCGAGAGCCGCGGGTCCCGGCGGCCCTTCCGCCCTCCCGCCGGCCAGTCCTCCGCCCGGTCCACCGGCCGGCCCTCCACCCCGGGTCCCCTTCTGGCGGAAGCCCAAGAACATCCTCCTGATTGCCCTCGGCGCGCTGCTGGTCGCCGCCGGTGGCGGCTCGATCCTTGGGTACTTCCTGACCTTCGACATACCCGAGGTCAAGGGGCTGCAGGACTGGAAGCCGCCCGTCGTGACCACCATCTACAGCGCCGACGGGCAGGTTCTGTTCCAGTTCGGGGCCGAGAAACGCATCGTCGTCGGGCTCGACCAGATTCCCAAGGAGTTTCTCGAGGCCCTCGTCTCGACCGAGGACTCTCATTTCTACGAGCACGTCGGCATCGACCCGTGGGGGATCGCGCGCGCCATCATAACGGACATCATCCACCTCCGGAAGGCGCAGGGGGGGAGCACCATCACGCAGCAGCTGGCCCGCTCGCTGTTCCTGAAGCCGGAGAAGACAGTCCGCCGGAAGCTCCAGGAGATGGTACTGGCGGTGCAGATCGAGAAGGCGTTCACCAAGCAGGAAATCCTCGGCTTCTACTGCAACCAGGTCTACATGGGGCACGGCCGCTACGGTATCGAAGCGGCGTCGCAGTACTACTTCGGCAAACCGGCGAAGGGGACGTCGCTGCCTGAAGCCGCGCTTCTCGCCGGGCTGGTGCAGCGCCCCGAAACCTTCTCCCCGTTCCGGGCCCCCGACAAGGCGCGCGTGCGCCGCGACCATGTGCTCAACCGCATGGTCGAGGAGAACAAGCTGGCGCGCGATGTCGCGGACCAGGCGATCGCGACGCCGGTGGCGGTAGTCAAGCTTCCGGAAGAGGAGAACATCGCCCCCTACTTCGTCGAGGAGGTGAGGCGCTATCTCGACTCCAAGTACGGCGAGGTGATGCTGTACCAGGAGGGGCTCGAGGTCCACACGACGCTCGACCCCGTCATGCAGAAGGCGGCCAACAAGGCGGTCTTCGAGGGACTGCGGACGCTCGACAAGCGGCAGGGGTTCCGTCCGATCAAGGAGAACGTCCTGAAGAACGGCGGCGATCTCGCGACCTACATCCATCCGACCTGGGGGAAAGACCCGATCGTCGGCAAGCTGCGTGGGGGTGTCGTGACGGAGGTCACGCGCAAGACAGCGACGGTCCGGCTGGGCGAGTACACGGCCCACTTCGGACCGGAAGGGATCGACTGGACCCAGAAGACGATTCCGAACCAGGTCCTGAAGGTCGGCGACGTCGCGCCGTTCCTGATCCTTTCGATCGACGGGTCGAAGAAGGAGCTCAAGGTCAAGCTCGACCAGGAGCCGCTGGTCGAGGGGGCGCTCCTGGCGATCGACCCGTCGAGCGGAGAGATCAAGGCGCTGGTCGGCGGGTACGACTTCAACCGCAGCGAGTTCGATCGATCGATGCAGTCGTACCGGCAGGCCGGTTCGGCCTTCAAGCCGTTCGTGTACACGACGGCGCTGGACACCGGCCAGACCCTGGCGGACACGATCTTCGACGAGCCGACGGTGTTCCAGGACCCTGCCACGGGCGATGAATACCAGCCCTCCAACTACTACCGCAAATACTACGGCGTGACGACGCTGCGGGAGGCGATGGAGGAATCGCGCAACATCGTGGCGGTGAAGCTCCTGAACCAGGTCGGCTACTCGCGCACCATCGAGACGGCGCGCAAGATGGGGATCACGAGTCCCCTGCGCCCCTACCCGTCCATGGCGCTCGGCACGATGGAGGTGTCGCTCATCGATCTGACCACCGCCTACTCGATCTTCCCGAACCAGGGTGTGCGAGTCGAGCCCCACTTCATCCGTTACGTGGCCGACCGCGAGGGGAAGATGCGCGAGGAGGCTAAGCCGAACGTGATCGAGGTGCTGCGCGCCGACATCGCGTACCTGATGACCTATCTGCTGGAGGGCGTGACCGAGAGCGGCACCGGCGCGCAGGCGGCGCGCGAGCTGAACCGCCCGGTTGCCGGCAAGACCGGCACCACCGACGACCTGGCCGACGCCTGGTTCGTCGGCTTCAGCCCCTCGGTCGTCGCCGGAGTCTGGGTCGGGTTCGATCAGAAGAAGTCGCTCGGCGAGGGGGAGACCGGGGCGCGCGCCGCGCTGCCGATCTGGATCGGATTCATGAAGGAGGCACTGAAGGGAAAGCCCGAGGAATCGTTCCCGCGGCCGGCCAACATCGTCTACGTGCCGATCGACCGCCGCACGGGGCTGCGCGCGACCGTCGAGTCGGCCTGCCCGGTGACCTTCCTCGAGGCGTTCCTGGAGGGGACCGAGCCGGCGAAGGCGTGCTCGGCGGTCGAGCATTTCCGCATCTCACTCCCTTATTATTTGCAGAAGTTCCCGGTCAACGACGATCTCGAGCTGGGGATCGACGGCGACGCGCTCGTGCACGTGGTGAGCGAGGGGCAGGGCGAGGTCGAGCTCCTGGATGGCGGGAAGGAGCTCGTGGTCCATCTCGAAGGACAGGAGCTTCAGGTGAAGCTCGACATGGACCGCGCCACCCGCAAAGAAGTCAGAGGCGAGCTCGAGGCCACGCCGACGCCGGCCACCGTGACCCAGGCGCCGACACACTTCGGGGTGGACGGACGCCCCGCCGTGGTCGTCCCCATCCACTACGATTGACACCGATCCTCAGAGAAGGCGGTCCAGCGGGATGTAGGCCAGGTCCTGCGAGCGCGCCACGGCTTCGTACGTGACCTTGCCATCGTGGGTGTTGACGCCGGCCCGCAGCGTGACGTCCTCGCGCGCGGCGTCACGGAAGCCCCTTTCGGCGATCTTCATCACGTAGGGCAGCGTGGCGTTGGTGAGAGCGAAGGTCGAGGTCCGGGGCACCGCCCCCGGCATGTTGGCGACGCAGTAGTGCGTGACCCCGTCCACCTCGTAGGTCGGCTGCGAGTGCGTGGTCGGCCGCGTGGTTTCGATGCAGCCGCCCTGGTCCACCGCCACGTCCACGATCACCGACCCCTTCTTCATCGTGCCGACCATGTCGCGGCTGACCAGGCGGGGGGCCGAGGCGCCCGGGATCAGGACCGCGCCGATCAGAAGGTCGGCCCGGCGCACCGACTCGGCGATGTAGGCCCCCGTCGAGTAGATGGTGACGACCTGCCCGTGGAAGATCTCGTCCAGGTAGCGCAGGCGCTCGAGCGACCGGTCGACGATCGACACCCGGGCGCCGAGACCCAGCGCCATCATCGCCGCGTTGATGCCGACGGTGCCGCCACCGAGAATCACGACGTCTCCCGGCGGCACGCCCGGCACGCCGCCCAGGATGATGCCGCGTCCCCCGAGCGTTTTCTGGAGATAGAAGGCGCCGACCTGGATCGACATGCGCCCGGCCACCTCGCTCATCGGCGTCAGCAGCGGCAGACCGCCGTGGGCGTCCGTGATCGTCTCGTAGGCGACGGCGGTCACCCCCGCGTCGAGGAGCGCCCGCGTCAGGCGCGGCTGCGGAGCCAGGTGCAGATAGGTGAACAGCACCTGCCCCTTGCGGAGCATCGCGATCTCCCCTTCCTGGGGCTCCTTGACCTTGAGGATGAGGTCGGCGCGACGGAAGACGGCGGGAGCGTCGGTGACGATGACGGCGCCGGCCGCCTGGTAGGCGGCGTTGTCGATACCGCTCCCGATGCCCGCGCCGTCCTGGACCAGGACGGTGTGGCCCGCCTGGACGAGGGCCCGGACTCCCGCGGGGACCAGGCTGACCCGGTATTCGTGGTCCTTGATTTCCTTCGGAACTCCGACCTGCATCCCGAAGCCTCGGTCTGCCGCGGCGGCACGGCTGCGCCGCCTCTCAGTTGTTGTCGATCTGGGCCTTCTGCAGCTTGCCGGAGTAGTCCACGTACACGGTCTTCCACTCGGAGAAGATGTCGATCGCCGTGTGCGCCGCCCCCTCGCGGTGGCCGTTGCCGCTGCGGCGCATCCCCCCGAACGGCAGGTGGGTCTCGGCCCCGATCGTCGACGAGTTGACGTAGGTGATTCCGGTCTCGAGCTCACGCACCGCCACGAAGGCCTGGTTCACGTCCTGAGTGTAGATCGAGGACGACAACCCGTACAGCGAATCGTTGGCGATCTCGAGGGCATCGTCCAGGCCGTCGGCGGCCAGGACGCAGACGACGGGACCGAAGATCTCCTCCTTGGCGATCCGCATGCCGCGGGTCACGCCGGTGAAGATCGTCGGGGGAAAGAAGAACCCCCGGCCGTACTCGTTCTTCGTCAGACGCACCCCGCCCAGCACCGGGTCGGCCCCCTCGTCGCGCCCGATCTGGACGTAGTCCATGACCTTCTTGAGCTGCGCCTCGCTGATGACCGGCCCCACGTCCACCGACTCGTCCAGGCCGTCCCCGACCTTGAGGGCCGAGGCGCGCTCGACCAGTCTGTCGACGAATTCCTTGTGGACCTTCTTGTGCACGATGATCCGGCTCGTGGCCGTGCAGCGCTGACCGGTGGTGGCGAATGCGCCCCAGAGGGCCCCCTCGACCGCGAGGTCGAGCCGCGCGTCGTCCATGACGATCATGGCGTTCTTGCCCCCCATTTCGAGCGACACGCGCTTGAAGGTCTCGGCGCACGCCAGGCTCACCTGCCGCCCCGTCTCGGACGACCCGGTGAAGGAGATCAGCGACACCCCGGGGTGGCGCGTCAGCGGTGTGCCGGCCGACTCTCCGCCGCCGGTCACGTAGTTCACGACGCCGCGCGGGATGCCGACCTCCTGGCAGACCTTGACCAGGTGATAGCAGGACAGGGGGGACTCGCTCGCCGGCTTGATCACGACCGTGTTGCCGCACACCAGAGCCGGGATCAGCTTCCAGGATGGTATGGCGATCGGGAAATTCCACGGCGTGATCAGGCCGCAGGCTCCGATCGGCATGCGCAGGGAGTAGCAGGACTTGTTCGGCAGCTCGGAGGGGGTGGTGTAGCCGAAGAGACGTCGTCCTTCCCCGGCGACGTGGTAGCAGACATCGATCGCCTCCTGCACGTCGCCGCGCGCCTCCCGGAGCGGCTTGCCCATCTCCCGCGTCATCTCGCGCGCGTATTCCTCCTTGCGTTTCAGGAGGATCTCTCCCATGCGGAACAGGTACTCCGCCCGCTTCGGCGCCGGTACCTGCCGCCAGCGGCGGATGGCGCGGCGGGCCGATTCGACGGCGCTGTCGACGTCGGCCGGGGCGGAACTCTGGAAGGTGCCGACCACTTCGCCGCGGTCCGCGGGGTTCCTGTCCTCGAACACGTCCCGGCCGGCGGATTCGACCCATTCGCCGTCGATGAAGTTGCGGTAGCTCTTCGCCTCTGCCATTGCGCTCCCGCTTCTGGGAGATGGGGTGACCGGGAAGGTGTGTCGGGTAGGTGATGCTAGCAGAGGAGTACTGGACTGTCAAGAAACGCGCGGCCGGGCGGCCTCAGGCCGTGGCCTCGCGAACCTCGCGGCAGCGGATCCGTCGGGCGACCTCGAGGCACGCATCGGCCCGTTTCCGATCATGCATCCGATCGAAGACTTCGGACAGACCCATCCAGGCCTCGATGCAGTCGATGTCCGTCTCCAGCGAGCGCTGAAAACACCGAAGCGCGCCGAACAGGTCGCCCCGCTCGGTTTCGATCGTCCCCTGCCGCGCCCACACGACCGCCCCCCCGCCCGCGGCCGCCACCACGCCCGCTGGATCGATCTCGCGGTAAGTCCTCGGTCCCGGCGCGCTCTTCAGCATCGAAAACTCCTGTCGGAGCCGCGTGTGTCCATCGGCTCGGTGATGAAATCCAGAACGTCGGCCTCCGCGCCGTTTTGCCCCCGGCAGCCGGTGTCGCCGAGCTCTCTGCCATCTACGAACGAGGGGGGAAAGGAGAAAAGGATCGAGGGGAACTGAGGTTTAGGGCACCGGCTGCCGGAGCAAATCTCAGCGTTCAGCATTTCGATTCCTGTATGAGTTCGGTCGTTGACACGACTGACGGGACTTGAATAAGCAATCCTCGTGCCGACAGTGGAGGGTGCTCTCGATGGAATCGCACCCGACTGTTCAAATTGTTGAACCTCATTGCTTTAGTGTGATTCCGAAGTTTCGATGACCGGGGTGATCAGGGGTCGGGAATGTCCTCTCCGTACGGCGTTTTGACGGGGGGCCCGCGTCGATAAGACGTTGCTCTTTGTTTCCAGAGGCTTGAGAGTCGTCAGCCCGAGTGACGTCCCGGCAGAGCCCTGACATCCGGTGCGTCAGAAGTGGGCACGGGTTGTCCGCATCCGGACGATCGATCAGCCTTTGCGCGGATTTTTCGGGGACAGGAGGCGGAGAAGCCGGTTCACGCCGACTTCCAGCTTCGGGTCTTCGATCAGGCCGGCGCGGCACATATCGATTATGCGACGGGCCTCGATGGCTATCGTCCCCGCGCCGGCCTCGTTGACCGAACCGTCTCCGGCAGGATCGAGGGCCTTCTCCGGATCGACCTGGAAAGCCCGTAGGTGGACCTTCTCCGTCGACTGGCCGTGCGAGGGGAAGAATCCCGCTCCGAGGTCGCGGCCCCGCCGTGCGATCGGCCGCATCCCGGTCTCCTCGATGAGCTCGGCGCGCGCGCGGGCGGTGATGCCGGTCTCACCTCGGTCCCCCGGCTCGAGGCTGCCGGCCACGGCCTCGATGACGGACGTGTACGTCCGCCGGTCGCGCGCAGGGAGCGGGAGACGCTGGCGGAGGTAGAGACCGGGCCTGAACCCGACCTTGCAGACGACCATGAGGCGCCGCGTGCGACGATCGAAATAGAACGGCACGATCGCCACCGCGTCCACGCCGCGCCGGTGCAGGACTTCGAATCGATAGGGTCTCGAGGCGCCGCCGTCGCGATGGAGGTTCTTCGCCCGGAAACGCTCGAGCCTGAGGAAACCCGGCCCCGCCGGGTCGAGACGCTCGAGAATTCTGATCCCGGCCACCCGTCTCCACGGCCGGATCACGACGATAGTTCCGGGCGCAAGCCCGCGCCCCTTCGCGTTTCGCCGCTTCATCGATTCCTCCTGCGCCCAGCTCGCCGCAGGCGCACCGGCCGGAGGTCCGGGTTGGCGCGCGGCGCGCGGCCGGTCTTGGCCGCGAGGCGGAAACGACCACCGATCCGCACGCGCACGACGTCGGCCGTGAAGTCATTCGACTCGCCCCTCAGAAAATGAGACCCGACACCGTACATGTCGACAGGGGCGCGGCGCGCCTCGAAGAAGCGGATCTTCCGGGGATCGAAGCCCCCCGTGGCCGTGATTTTCACGCCGCGGAAGTAGCGCTCGGCGACCCGCCTCCAGCGGCCCGCAAGCCCGAGCTGCGCGGGGGCCCGATCCAGCGCCCGCCGCATCAGCGTGATCAGGACCGGCGTGACGCCGCGCGCCAGGCGCGGGTCGCGCGACGGCGGCACGCTGCGATCGCGCAAGTCAGGCGACGTGTCGGCGCGCACGCCGTGCAGCACGAAGCGACCCGCCTCCGCCGCACGGCCGGCTCGAAGCAATCGCAGGTGCTCCTCGAACAACCGGCGCGCCGTCCGCACCGACTCACCGACGCAGTCGTTGGTCGTGTCGACCAGCGCGACGCGCTTCACGGACGCCGGTGCGTGGCGACAGAAGTCCAGGAGCGCTTCCGCGGTGTCACCCAGGTAGCAGAGCACGAAAGCGTGCGGCACCGTGCCGCCGCCGCGCTCCTTCCAGAGGGCGCCCTGGGCGTCCGTGGACACATGGACCGGGACCCGCTTCCCGGTCCGTCTCTCGAAGGCCCGGACGCCGACCCGGTAGGCATAGCCGTCTACGGGCTGGCACTGGGGAAGATCGAAACGCGCCGGGAAGAACAGGATCGGCTTGCCGCGCGACGCCACGAGCGCCTCGTACACATGGGTCGCGATGCGGCTGCAGCGTGTCAGGACTCCCAGGATCGGTGTTTCGAGGTGGGCGAAATCGCGATAACGGCCGCGCACCACCAGGACCGGATCGAGGGGGCGTGTCAGCGTCCCCTCGGGGATCGCCAGAACGGCGGGAGGGGGATTCCGGCGTGAGGGGCGGCGGGCAGCGTGCATCCCGTCGCGCAGCAGGCCGAGGGCGAACGGGACGCCGGCGGCGACGAAGCGCGGACGTCGCCGGGCGAAGATCTGCATCTCGACCTCGGCGTCGCCGGGCCGGAACGACGCGGAGAGCGGGATCGTCTCTCGCAGCGCCACCGGATGGCCGCTGAAGACACGCTGCGAGCGTGCGCTGCGCTCGAGGATCCGCGCGGCGTTGAGGAAGTAGGCGTCGCTGTAGAACCCGGCGCGCAGATCGGCCGGTGCGATACCGGGCACACCGACAGGGCCGGCTCCGGGCCAAGCGAATCGCTGCACGATACTGTCCTCGGGTGCCGCCGCCGGCAACGGTCCACCGGCTCCCGCCGGGGGGCCGTCCTATCCAAGGAGCTTCTTCATCTCCCTGATCTTGACGGCGACGTCGCGGTAGGTCGAGTCGAGACCGTAGACCTCGGTATAGAGCTGCATGGCCTTCTTGTAATCCCCCTGCTCCCGGAACACCTCGGCGACGTCGTAGCGCAGCCCGGTCCCTTCGTGCTCTCCGAGGTTCGGCATGTCCAGACCCTTCTGGTACCACTTCAACGCCAGCTGCGGCATCCCCTTCTCGCGGAAGCAGAGACCCAGGATCTCGCAGCACTCGACCGTCCTGCCGGGATCCCGCGCCGCATACTGGAACTCCCCGATCGCCTCGTCCACGAGCCCCATTTCCTTGTAGGCGATTCCCAGGTTGTAGTGCGTCTCGTAGTCCTGCGAGTCGACCTGCTGCTCGACACCCTTCTTGAACGCCTTGAAGATCTCATCGAGGCTGTGTCCCGGCCCTTCGAGCGACTCCTGATCCTGCGTGTCGACGGCGACCTGGGCCTCGGCGAGGCTCCGGTCGAGCTCGCCGGCGAGGTCGAAGAAGTCGCTCTCGGCGGCGACTGACTCGGCCCTCTTCTCGACCTTGAACACCGGCTTGGCCCTGGAGGCCCGGGGGACGTCGTCGGCCACCGTTCGCTTCGCCGGCAGGACGACGGTCTGCGCCCCGAAGGCGCGCTCGACGTCCAGGTCGAGACCGCTCGGCTCGGGGTTCGGCACGGCCGGAGCGCCCGGCGGCTGATCGGCCGTCACCGGCCGGTTCGCCCGCTCGAAGCGCTGCGCGACCTCCTGACTCCCCGGGTGTTGCTTCTGGAGCTGAAACAGGACGGCGCGCGCCTCTTCGAGGAGGCCCTGGTCGATGTAGAAATCGACCTCCCCCAGCTTCTCCGGATCCGGATCGCGCCCGCCCACGGCGACCGCCACAGGCTGGGCGGCATCGTCCCGGCGCGGAATCGTGGCGGAGCTTCCGCCGTCGTCCTCCACCTCGATGGTGATCTCGTCCCCGGCGTCCGCGAACGACAGTCCTCCCGACATGTCCTCGGGTGTTTCTTCCTCGACCTTCTCCGGTGCCGCACGGGCGGCGGCCTGCGGCGCCGCCACGGGGGCGGGCGCGGGCTTCCTCGGCGCCGGCTCCTCCGGCATTTCGATCTCGAGCTCCAGATCGCCGTCGGGGCTCTCCGCTACCCCCTTCGCCAGCTCGGCCCTCAGGCTCGTCGGCTCGATTTCGAGCTCAGTCCCCGGTGCAATCTCCTCGAGCTCCAGCTCCGGCGTGGACTGCGGAGCCGGCGCCTTCCCTGTCCGGGCGGGGGGAACCGGCCTGGGCGGAGTTGCGGGCCTCGCCGCCGCCTTCTCCGCGATGGGAGGCGGAGCCGGAGCGGGCCTGGGCGGGGCGGACTTCGGGGCCACGGCGGCCGGAGCGGCGGCCTCCGCCGTGCCCATGAACTCCTTGATGCGCGGGTTGTTGGGGTCGATTCGTATCGCCTCGTTCACGAAATCCTGCGCCTCCTCGCCGCGATTCTTCCCCTTCAGGAGCGCGGCCAGCGACAGGCACTCGGCGACCGACTTCTCCTTGTCCCCCTCTTCGTAGTAGATCTCCTTCAGCTTGCTGTGCGACGGGACATGCTTCGGATGCTTGTCCAGGATCTTGAGGAGCTGCTCCTTCGCCTTCTCGAGCAGGCCGTACTTGACGAACACTTCCGCTTCGGTGAAGTGCTCGCTGATGAACTCGTCGTCCTCGGCCTCGTCCCCCTCCTCGTCCGTCTCGGCGGCCATCTCCTGGATCATGCTCTGCGGACCCGAGCCGATCTCCTCCTCGACCTCGCCGAGCGCGTCGCCGCCTGACGCCACCTCCCCGCCGTCCGAATCAGCCTCCTGGGCCGGCTCCTCCTCCAGCTCGAGCGCCCCTTCCTGGATGTCGGCTACCCGGGCCGCCACCGGTGCCGGTGGCTTCGCGGGCGCGCGGGCCGGTTCCGGGGCCGCCTTCGACGCGCCCGGTCTGCGCTCGGAAAGTCGCCTCTGCAGCTCGGCGGTCTTCGGGTTCTGGGCATCGATCTCCTGCATCCGCGCGACGATTTCCGCAGCGCCGCCCGACTCACCCGCACCGATCAGGAGCTCCGCCAGCGTCGCGAGCGCCTCCATCTGCGCGCCCCGATCTCCCGCCTGCCCCGCCACCTCCGCCCGCTTCGTGAGGGCGTCCCGGTGGCTCGGGAAGGCGCGCAGGAACTCATCGAGGAGACCCGCCGCGTCCGCGGGGCGCGAAGCACCGACGTAGCCGTCGGCCGCGCGCGCAGCCCACTCGAAGGACTGGTCAACCTGGTCCTTCGAAATGTAGTAACGCGTCACGGCGGCCGACACCTCCGGGGGGGCGTCGTCCATACCCCGCAGCCTCTGGAACACCTTCTCGGCCTGCGCCCCCTTTCCCGCCGCCAGGTACGCCTCTCCCAGCAGCGCCAGGGAGCGGGGGTTGTCGCCGTTCGCCTTCGCCATCTGCTCGACGGTCGCGAGCAGATCTCCGGGACTCTTCTCGGCTTCCTTGGTGAGCGCAAGGACCAGGCTCATCATGTCGGGATCGCCCGGGACGACCTTGATCCCCTTCTGCGCCACCTTGATCGCCTCGTCGAACAACCCCTTCTTCGCGAGCTCCTGGGCCACCTGGCGCATCTCGCGGCCGGCGTCGGGAAGACTGCCGACGCGCACGAGGAGGTCGGCATACGTCATCCGCACCTTCATGTTGTCCGGCTCGGCTTCGAGGACACGCGGGAACACTTCGACCGCCTTCTTGAATTGACCCGCCTTCATGAAGCGGTCGGCCACGGCCAGGTACTGCGCCTTGGCCTCGATCGTCAGTCCCTGCTGCTGGTACAGCCCGGCCAGCTTGGTCTGGCAGTCGACGTTCGCCGGGTCGAGCTTGCTGACCTTCTTGTACATGGCGATCGCCTTGAGGAAGAAGCCGTCGCTGGCGTAGAACTCCGCGATGCGCAGGAAATAGCGGATGGCATCGGTGTTCTTCCCCGCACGGACGCACAGGTCCCCCAGCTTGTTGAGGACACCCATGTCGCGCGAGTTATCGTCCGCGAGCTTCCTGTATTCGGTGATCGCCTCGACGATCTTTCCGGACTTGACGAGCTTCTCTGCGTTGGCGTTGATCTTCGCGCGGTCGAGGCCCATCAGGACACCGGTCCCGCCGGGCGCTCGAACGGCAGATCTCCCTGCGTCTCGGACCGCACGCCCCGGAACGTCGAGCGGTGCCACGGCGTCGGCCCGAAGCGACGCAGCGCCTCGAGGTGATCGCGCGTCCCGTACCCCTTGTGACTTCGAAAGCCGTAGGCGGGATAGAGATCGTGGAAGGACAGCATCATCTCGTCGCGATAGAACTTCGCCACGATCGACGCCGCGGCGATGGATGCCGAGATGCGATCGCCGCCCACCAGGCCCTGCTGGGGAATGTCGATCGCGGGAATCGTCAGCGCGTCGACCATCACGAAGTCGGGCCGCACCTGGAGCCCCATCACCGCGCGTCTCATCGCCTCGAGCGTCGCCCTCAGGATGTCGGTGCGATCGATCTCGTCCGGATCGATCACCCCCAGCGCAAACGCCATCGCGCGCCCCGCGATCTGCCGCGCCAGACGCCGGCGTTCCGCCGGCCCGAGCAGCTTGGAGTCCCTCAGCCCGCGGATCGGACGGCCCCCATCCAGGATGACCGCCCCCGCCACCACCGGGCCGGCCAGACAGCCGCGCCCGACCTCGTCCACGCCCGCCACGGCGGCGAACCCCGCGGCGCGAAGCCGCCGCTCATGCAGGTAACCGGCGGCGCGCGGGCCCATGGCGGTGCTCCTCAGCTCTTCGTCTCCTCCTCGATGCGCGCCGCCTTCCCCTTGCGGTCGCGCAGGTAGTAGAGCTTGGCGCGCCGCACGCGCCCGCGCCGCATCACTTCGACCTTGGTGATGATCGGCGAATGCAACGGAAAGATGCGCTCGACGCCGATGCCGTCCGAAATCTTGCGCACGGTGAACGTTCCGCCGGTGCCGCCGCTCTTCATGGCGATCACCATGCCCTGGAAGACCTGGATGCGGTCTTTCTCCCCTTCCTTGACCTTCACGTGCACCTTCACCGAGTCCCCCACTCTGAAGACGGGCGGGGTCCCCTTGATCTCTCTTTGCTCCACGAGCTTCACGAAATCCATCGTGCCTCTCCTCAGCGCTCCCTAGTCCGGGTCAGTGGTCCCGCATCGCCGCCGCCCCGCCGCGAGCACGGGGCTTCAGGAGATCGGGTCGTTTGCGGGCCGTCTCTTCCAGGGCCCGGGTCTTCCGCCACGCGGCGATCTTCCCGTGGTTCCCGCTCAGCAGGACGTCGGGGACCTTGAGACCGCGGAAGTCCGCGGGCCGCGTGTACTGCGGGTAATCGAATCCCTCTCCGGAGAACGTGTCGCGCCCCGCCGCGTCCTCGTTTCCGAGGGCCCCCGGCACGAGGCGAGTCAGGCTGTCCACCAGAACCATGGCCGGAATCTCGCCGCCGGTGAGGATGTAGTCGCCGATCGAGATCGACTCGTCGGCCAGATTCCGGCGCACCCTCTCGTCCACGCCCTCGTAGTGGCCGCAGATCAGGATCAGGCGGGCGTAGCCTGACAACCGGCGCGCCTGCTCCTGGTCGTAGCGCGTCCCCTGCGGACAGAGGAGGACGGTGCGCGACGGTCCGGCCGGATGGCGCTCCTGGATGCTTTCGACCGCTGCGAACAGGGGGCCCGGCAGCAGGACCATGCCGCCGCCACCGCCGTACGGAATGTCGTCGATCTTGCGGTGTCGATCCCCCGCAAAGTCGCGCAGGTCGTGCAGGCGGACCTCGACGAGACCCCCGTCGCGCGCGCGTCTGACGATGCTCTGCGACAGCGGCCCCTCGAACATCGCGGGGAATGCGGTGATGATGTCAAATTCCATACAGTTCCAGCAGCCCCTCGGGCGGGTCGATCGTAATGCACCCGGAGACCAGGTCGATGGCCGTGCAGATGGAGCGCGCGGCCGGCAGAAGGACCTCCTCCTCGGCAGACGACCCGCCACCCGCAGTGCGCTCGACGGCGAGAAGCGGCGTTCCGCCCGTGTGCACCACTTCGCGCACCTTGCCGATCTCGCGCCCGTCGCGCGTCCTCACGATCAGGCCGACCAATTGGAAAATATAGTAGCTGCCCTCGGGGAGGTCAACCAACCCCTTGCAGGGTATCAAGATATCCTGCCCGACGAGACTGGAGGCGGCGCCCGCATCGTCGATCCCCCGGAACTTCAGGACCACGCGGTCGCCGTAAGTCGTGTAGGTCTCGATCGGCAGGCGGCGCATGGGGCCGGAGGCGCGGCCCACCAGGACCCAGCCCCGACCCTCGAGCTGGTCGATGCCGGAGACCACCAGACGCGCCGTCAGCCGGCCATCGGCACCGCGCAGCCTGAGGCTCGTGGCGACCGCCACCCCCGCATCGCCGGCCGGACCGGGCGAGCCTCCCTCCCTATTCGACGATTTCAAGTTCGTAATACTGTCCATGCCTTGCTCCCGCGGCCTCCATCAGCGTGCGCATGGCCTGGACCGTGCGCCCCTGCCTCCCGATGACCCGGCCGAGCTCCGACGGATCGACGGTCAGCTCGAACACGAGGACTCCGTCCTCCTCGAACGAGCTCACCGCGACCGCGTCGGCGTGGTCGACGAGGTCCCTGGCCATCGTTTCGACCCAGGTCTTGATGTCCGCTTCCGCCACGTCCGTCACCCGTCAGGCGGACGCGCCCGCCGCGCGCGCCCTCTCCAGCAGCCGCTTCACGGTCGGAGAGGCGTGGGCCCCCTTCTTGATCCAGCCGTCCGCCTTGAGGACATCGATCTTCACGACCACGGGTTTGCGTTTCGGATCGTAGTAGCCGATCTGGTCCGTGATCCTCGAGCGCGGCGTGCGCGCCGACTCGGACACCACGACATGGTAGAACGGCTTGTTCTTCGTCCCCGCCCTGCTCAAACGAATCACCAGCACTCCGTCACCTCCCTCCGCGTCACAGCGGTTGAACGGGCGCCTCAGCGCCTGAATCCTCGCGCGGCACCGAACAGCCCCGGGCCTCTGCCCGGGCCGCCGCGCGCCATGGTCTTCATCATCTTGCGCATCTGCTTGAACTGCTTCAGGAGCCGGTTGATGTCCGACACCGACGTGCCCGAGCCGCGCGCGATGCGCAGCCTCCGGCTGCCGTCGATCAGGTCGGGCCGGAGCCTCTCCTCGCGTGTCATCGACGACAGGATGGCGCGCGTGCGCGTCATCTCCTTCTCGTCGAGCGGCATGTCGCGGAACGCACCGGCCCCCGGCAGCATGTCGACGATCTGCCGCAGCGAGCCCAGACGCGAGACTTTCTCGAGCTGGGAGGCGAGGTCGTCGAGGGTCAATTCGCTCTTCCTGAGGCGACGCGCCAGGTCGTCCGCCTCCTCCTTGGAGGCCACGTCCTCGGCCTTTTCGATGAGGGTCAGCACGTCACCCATCCCGAGGATCCGCGAGGCCATGCGGTCCGGGTGGAACGGTTCGAGATTGTCGGTGTGCTCGCCGACACCGACGAACTTGACCGGCACCCCCAGCACCTTGCGGATCGAAAGCACCGCGCCGCCGCGGGAATCTCCGTCCGCTTTCGAGAGGATGATGCCCGTGAGACCGACTCGGGCGTGGAAGGCGGACGCGGCGCGCACCGCGTCCTGGCCCGTCATTGCGTCGGCCACGTACAGGATCTCAACGGGCAGCAGATTGACTTTGAGGACCTGGAGCTCGGTCATAAGCTCCTCGTCGATGTGCAGCCTGCCTGCGGTGTCCACGATCAGCGGATCGCGCCCCACCAGGCGGGCCTCCCTCAGGGCCTCGCGGCAGACGTCCGCCGGGGCGGCGCCCGGCCCCACGTCCGCCACCGGGACGCCGATCTGCTTTCCCAGAACGCGCAGCTGGTCGACGGCCGCGGGGCGGCGCACGTCGGCCGGCACCAGCAGGGGCGAGCGTCCCTGGCCCTTCAGCAGCCGGGCAAGCTTGGCGCTGGTGGTCGTCTTCCCGGAACCCTGAAGCCCGGTCATCAGATAGATCGACGGCGGCTGCGGAGCCCGCTTGAGCGCCGACTCGCTCCCCTCTCCGCCGAGTATGGCGACCATCTCGTCGCGCACAACTTTGACCAGGTGGTGACCCGGCGTCAGGCTCTTCAGGATCTCGTCCGTGGCGGCGCGCTGCCGCACCGCCTCCGTGAAGTCCTTGACGACCGACAGGTCGACGTCCGCCTCGAGCAGGGCCATGCGGATCTCGCGCAGCCCCTCGCGGATCTCGTTCTCCGTGAGATGGCCGTAACCGCGCAGAGTGCGGAAGATCACCTGAAGCCGTTCGCCCAGGGCGTCGAACATGGGGGATGCGGGCCGCCGGTCGCTCAGACGAGCGACAGCAGGTGTCCCATCTTCTCCTTCTTGGTCTTGAGGTATCTGCGGGAATTCTCGTTGGGGGCGACTTCGAGGGGCACCCGCTCGACGATCTCGAGGCCGTACCCCCTGAGGGCCGTGAACTTGCCGGGATTGTTGGTCAGCACGCGGATCCTCCGGCACCCGAGGTCGCGGAGGATCTGCGCCCCGATGCCGTAGTCCCGGTGATCGGCCTTGAATCCGAGCTTGTGATTGGCCTCGACCGTGTCCTTGCCCCGGTCCTGCAGCTCGTAGGCGCGCAGCTTGTTCAGGAGCCCGATGCCGCGCCCCTCCTGACGCAGATAGACGATGACCCCCTGGCCCGCGCGCGCGATGATCTCCATGGCGTTGCGGAGCTGGGCCCCGCAATCGCACCGCAGGGAACCGAACACGTCCCCCGTGATGCACTCCGAGTGCACCCGGACGAGCACCTTGTCCTCCGCATGGATGTCCCCCAGGAGGAGCGCCAGGTGCGTCTTCCGTTCTATGCCGCTCCGGTAGGCGACCAGCCGGAAATCGCCGTGGATGGTCGGCAGGATCGGCTGCGCCACCCTGTGCACCAGCCGCTCGTTGCGCATCCGGTAGGCGATGAGATCGGCCACCGTGATCATCTTGATGCCGTGGAGCTTCGAGAACGCAATGAGGTCCTTGAGACGCGCCATCGTGCCGTCGTCGTTCATGATTTCACAGATCACGCCGGCGGGATACAGTCCGGCGAGACGGGCCAGATCGACCGCCGCCTCCGTCTGCCCGGCGCGTTTCAGGACGCCCCCCTTCTGCGCGCGCAGCGGGAACATGTGGCCGGGCCGCGTCAGGTCGGCCGGGCGGGTGCGCGGGTCGATCGCGACCTTCACGGTGTGGGCGCGGTCCGAAGCCGAGATCCCGGTCGACACGTTCCGTTTCGCCTCGATCGACACGCAGAAGGCGGTGTTGTACGGAGAGGTGTTGTCCTTGACCATGAGCGGGACGTCGAGCTCCTCCAGACGGTCCTCGGCCATCGGCATGCAGATCAGGCCGCGCCCGTAACGCGCCATGAAATTGATCGACTCGGGCGTCACTTTCTCCGCCGCCAGGGTCAGGTCCCCCTCGTTCTCCCGATCCTCGTCGTCCACGACGATCACGAAGCGTCCTCCGGCGATCTCCCGGATGGCCTCGTCGATCGAGGCGAAGTGCGCCCCTTCCCTGCCGTTCCCGCCCCTGCTCATCGCGACCCTTCCTTCCTCTCGAACCCGTGCTGGGCCAGGTGCTCCCGCGTCACCGCGGGCGCGGCCCGGCGGCCCCCCACGTGGCCCCGGAGATACTCGACCACATAACGTGCCATCATGTCCACCTCGAGGTTGACCGCCGTTCCAGGAGCGTAGTCCCCGAGGCGGGTGACCTCGAGCGTCTCCGGGATCAGCGCCGCCTCGAAGCTCCGGTCCCCCCGCGCCGCCACGGTCAGGCTCACCCCGTCCACCGCGATCGACCCCTTCATGACGATGAAGTCGTCCAGGTCCCCGGGGAAACGGATGCCAACCCTCCGGCCGCTCCCCTCCGGTTCCACCGATTCGACCACCCCCACTCCGTCGACGTGCCCCTGGACGATGTGGCCGCCGAGCCGGTCGCCGGGGCGCAGGGCACGCTCCAGGTTGACCCTGTCACCCGGCGCGCGCAGTCCGAGCGTCGTGCGCGACAGGGTTTCGGGCGACACGACGGCCTCGAACCAGGTCGCGCCGCGTTCGACCGCCGTGAGACAGACCCCGTCTACGGACACGCTTTCCCCCCGCTCGATTTCGGCGGCGAACGGCGCCAGCACGCGCAGACGCACCTCGTCCGCCCGCGTCTCCCGGCGCTCGACCCGGCCCGTCGTCTCGATGAGACCCGTGAACATGTCACTTTCCTCCGCTCCGGGGAAACCGAAGCGTCCCTTCGATTCTGAAGTCCGGTCCGATCGGTCGGACCGTGATCCGTTCCATCCGGGCCGCATGGCTGAGACGCCCCGTGCCGCGACCGCCGAACACCGGGACCGCGCTCCGCCCCCCGAGGAGACTCCCCGCCACGAACAGCACGATCCGATCCGCGAGCCGCGCGTCCAGGAGCGACCCCAGGACCTCCGACCCTCCCTCCACGAGGACGCTGGCGATGCCGCGCCGCGACAGTTCCCGCAGAGCGCTTCCCACGGCGATCCGGCCGTTCTGTCCGGGCGCCTCGATCACCAGGGCGCCCTTCTCCTCGAGCCTGCGGCGCCGTGCCGCGGACGCTCCACGGAGCGTCATCACGATCACCGGCGGGCCTCCATTCGAAAGCAGCCGCGCGCGCGGAGGCGTGCGCAGCCGCGCGTCCAGCACGACGCGGACGGGACGCGCAAACGCACTGTCGGCCGCCCGCCTCTTGCGCCCACTACGGGCCGTGAGGCGAGGATCGTCGCGCAGGACCGTATTCACGCCGACCAGCACCGCGTCATGCTCGGACCTCAGGACCCGTCCCGCGGCGCGCGCCCGCGCCGACGTAATCCACTTCGACTCGCCCGAACGCGTCGCGATCCGCCCGTCCAGGCTCATGCCGGCCTTCAGCGTCACGAACGGACGTCCCGCCGCGGTCCGCCGGACGAATTCCCGGTTGAGCCTCCGTGCCGCGCCCACGAGCGGGCCCGTCCGCACGCGAACACCCGCCGCTCGCAGCGCGCGGAAGCCCCTCCCTCTCACCCTCGGGTCGGGATCGCGCATGCTCGCCACCACCTCCCGCACGCCGGCGCCGATGAGGGCGTCCACGCAGGGAGGCGTGCGGCCGAAGTGGCAGCACGGCTCCAGGTTCACGTAGAGCACCGCGCCCCGCGCCCGCCTCGCCGCCTGCGCAAGGGCCACCGCCTCCGCGTGGGGCGCCCCGGCCCGCGTGTGGTACCCCTGACCCACGACGCGTCCATCGCGCACCAGAACCGCCCCGACCATCGGGTTGGGAGTGGTCTGCCCGGCCCCCCGGGCCGCCAGCGCCAGGGCGAGCCCGAGAAATTTCCTGTCGTCCCGGTCCGCCCGTTTCGCACTCACGATGTCTCTACGCCGCCGACGGCAGGAGCCCTTCCAGGAACTCGTCCGGATCGAAATCGACCAGGTCGTCCGGTCCCTCGCCGACGCCCACGTAGCGCAGGGGGATCCCGAGCTCCTGCACGATCCGGACGGCCACGCCGCCCCTTGCGGTCCCGTCCAGCTTGGTCACGACCAGACCGTTCACGCGGGCCGCGCCCAGGAACTGCTTCGCCTGGCTCACCCCGTTCTGCCCGGTCGTCGCGTCCAGCACCAGGAGAACGTCGTCCGGGGCCCCCTCGATGCGGCGCCCGACCACCCGGACGATCTTCTCCAGCTCCCGCATCAAGGGCTCCTGGGTGTGCAGCCTCCCAGCCGTGTCGACGATCAAGGCGTCCGCGCCGCGCGACAGCGCCGCCGCGGCGGCGTCGAACACCACGCCCGAAGGATCGGCGCCGGGACGGTGCCCCACGAAATCCACGCCGACTCTCTCCGCCCACAAACGCAGCTGCTCACCGGCGCCGGCCCGGAACGTGTCGGCCGCGCACAGCACCACCTTCTTCCCTTCCGTGCGAAGCCGTTGCGCCAGCTTCGCGGCGGTCGTCGTCTTGCCCCCGCCGTTGACGCCGACGATCAGGACGACCCGGGGTCGCCGCGTCGACGCGCTCGCCGCAGGACCACTTGTGGCGAGGATGTCGCGCAGCACGCGGCGCGCCGTCTCCCGCACACCCTCCCACGACGGGGGCGTCGATCCCGGCTGTCCCTTCACGGCCTCGACAATCTGCGCGGCGGCGCGCGGGCCTAGGTCCGCCTGGATCAAAGCGGTCTCGAGGGCTCCGCTCCAGTCGTCCGCCTTGGCGGCACCGCGGAACAGGGAAGCCACCCGCACCAGGATCCCTTCCCGGGTGCGGCGCAGTCCCTGGCGCAGCCGCTCGAAACGGCCGGAGCCCGCGGGCGACTCCGCGGCAGTCATGAGCCCGCCTGCTTCACCTTTCGCTCGAGCAGCTGCCGGGCCTCGGTGGCCTCGGGGGAATCGGGATCCAGGGAGACGACCTTGCGCAGCTCCTTGTCCGCCAGCTCCTTCTGCCCGGCCTGCGCGTACGCCGTCCCGAGACCGAGACGACCGCGCAGGTAGGCCGGGCTGAGCGACACCGACTTCTGGAAGCTCGCGATCGCCTCCGGGTACATGCTGCGCGCCAGGTACAGGTAACCGATGTTGAGATGGATCCGCTCAGGCGCCTTGTACGACTTGTCGTTGAGCGCCGCGTGGAACTCGGCGAGCGCCTCGTCGTATTCCTTCATCTCGCGGTAGACCAGACCGAGATGATTGTGGGCATCCGTGTAGTACGGATTCAGCTTGAGGGCCTTCCTGAACTCCTTCTCCGCCGGCTTGTACTCGCTCTGCTGGTGACGGATGAAGCCGAGAAGGTAGTGCGCCTCGGCGTTCTCCGGGTCGAGCTTCAGCGCCTTGTTCACCGACTCGATCGCCTGCAGCGTCTTTCCCTGCTCGACCTGCACCTGGCCGAGCCGGTAGTAGCGCAGCGCCTCGTCTTTCTTGTCAGGGCTTGTCTTCGCCCACGCGGCCACAGCGCAGGCCATGCCGATGACCGCGACCGCAGCCTTGGAGCAATTCCCGATCGTTCCACGCATTCGCCGCAAGGATTTTTCCCGTCCGTCCGAAAAGCGCGTAATTCTATCAAACTCAACGACTTTTGTAAACGTCGCGACGAGAGAACAACGACCGCAGCCGGGCGCGGAAGCCATGCGCCGGCGGCACGGTCGCCTCGGTCGTCTCCACGTCCCGGCCGTCGAGGATCGCGCGGGGCGTCTCCTCGACCATGCGGCGTGCGGCCCCTTCACCCACCTCGGCGGCCGCGACCGGGATCACTTCGGAAAGGACAGGAGGGCGATAGCGGACGTCGTGCGCGTCGGAGGCGAGCACGTGAACCAGGTTCCGCCGCAGGAGGGCCCGCGCGAAATCGCGCGGCTTCTCGCCGAACTTCCCGGTCAGGGACGCCGCCGTGACCTGCGTCAGGGCGCCGATCCGCACCGAGGCGGCGACCCGCTCGATGTTTTCGAGGTAGTAGGCGACGCGCTCCGGATGCGCCATGAGCGGCGTGATCCCCAGAAGCCGGAGCTGGAAGATCGTATCGTCCACCTGCATCGGAATCTGCTGGTACGGGAGCTCGAGCAGGAGGTAACGTCCGCCGTCGGCTACCGTCATGAGCTGTTTCGCTTTGGCGCGCGCCACCAGGTCCGCCGTGAAGTAGACCTCCGCGCCCGGCAGGAGCGTCACCCCTTCGGCCTCGTCCCCCCTGGCCGCCTCCCGCACCAGCGCGACCCGCTCGAGGATCGTCTCGCGCCGGTTGTCGTAGACACCGGGTTTCATGTGCGGCGTGGCCACGACCACCTTCACGCCGTCGCGCCGGGCGATGCGCAGGAACTCCAGGGTCTCCTCGACCTTCTTCGCCCCGTCGTCGATGCCGGGCAGGAGATGGTTGTGCAGATCGATCACGCTTCCTCCTTGAGCGGGCGCGCCAGGAGGGAGGCGACCGCGTCCCGGGGGGACGTTCCTCCGAACAGCACCGCGCTCACCTGCCCCGCGATCGGCATCTCGACGCCGTGCGTTTCCGCCAGGGCCACGACGGCGCGGGTCGTCGCCACGCCTTCCGCCACCATCCGCATCCCCGAAAGGACCGCCTGCAGCTTCCGCCCGCGCCCGACCTCCAGACCGACCGAGCGGTTGCGGCTCAAGGCGCCGGTGCACGTCAGGATGAGATCGCCGGCCCCGGCGAGGCCCGCGAAGGTCTCGGGGTGTCCACCCATCCGCGTGCCGAGACGGGCCATCTCGACCATCCCGCGGGTGATGAGGGCCGCGCGCGTGTTGCTGCCGAAGCCAATCCCCTCGGCGATACCGGTGGCGATCGCCACGACGTTCTTGAAGGCTCCCGCGAGCTCGACCCCCACGCGATCGCGATTGCAGTAGACGCGCAGATTGTCGCGCGACAGACGGTCCTGGACGCGCTCCGTGGCGCGCGCGTCCTCACCGGCCACGACCACCGCCGTCGGGTCGCCGCGCGCGACCTCGGCGGCGAAGCTCGGTCCCGAGAGGACCGTGGCGCGACGGCCGGCCTCTTCCCCCGCCTCCCGCGCCAGCACCTCCGACAGTCGCAGCAGGCTCTCTTCCTCGATCCCCTTCGAGGCGATGACCAGGTCGGCGGAAGGCGGCAGGTTTGACGCGGCCGCGCGGAACACCGGGCGAAGATGCTGAGCCGGCACGACGAAGAGCACCAGACGGGCGTCGCGCAGCGCCGCGCTCAACTGGCCGGTCACCTCGAGACTGCGCGGGAAGCGGTGGCCCCCGAGGTACACCGTGTTCTCACCGGTCTCCCGGAGCGCGCGCGCCGCCTCCTGGCTGCGGGCCCACAGGACGACAGGATCGCCGGAGCGCGCCAGGTGCAGGGCGAGCGCGGTCCCCCAGGATCCCGCTCCCAGGACGGCCGCTTTCCCCGCCCCCCGGGCCCGCCGCGTGCCCCTGTCCCCGCCGTCGATGGTCACGTGGGGTCACCCGCGCCCATGCGGTGCTCGGTCCCGCGCAGGAGGCGCGTGATATTGGCGCGGTGCCGCGCGATCACCAGGACACCGACGACGGCGGCGGCGACCGTCACGGCCCGGTCGGCGTTGAAGAGATAGGCCGCCAGTGGAAGCGCCAGGGCGGCGAGGACCGACCCGAGTCCGACGATGCGGGTGAGCGCCACGGTCAACCCGAAGACGCCGACCGCTGCGAGCGTGGCCTGGGGCGCGAGCACCGCGAACGCCCCGGCTCCGGTCGCGACTCCCTTGCCCCCCTTGAAGCGCAGGAATGGAGAAAAGCTGTGTCCGAGCACCGCCAGGGCCGCGGCCAGCGCCTGGACCAGCGGGGTGGCCTGCGGACCCAGAACAACGCTCGGAACGAGGACCGCCACGGCCCCTTTCGCCGCGTCCAGGAGGAGTCCCACGGCTCCCAGGCCGTAGCCAAGAGTGCGCGCCAGGTTCGTCGCCCCGACGTTGCCGCTGCCCACCGTTCTCAGATCGACACCGCGCCGGCGGGCGATCAGGTGGGAGAACGGGATACCGCCGAGCAGGAAGGCGGCCAACAGTGAAGCGAACACCGGGCCGCTCATGCGGCTCCCCCCGTTGCCGCTTCGCCCTCGAGGGGAAACCGCCGGAGGGGGGTATAGACGGCACCCCCGGGATCGAGCCGGCTCTCGAACAGGACGTACTCCGTCACCTCGAAACCCCCGAGCCCCGACCCGCCGGCGCGCTCCAGGATATCCCGCCAGCCTTCCCGCCCCGGTCCCTTCACCCGTCCGAGCGTCAGGTGCGGGTTGAAGTCGCGCGTTTCGGGCGGGACGCCGAACGGCGCGGTCGCGGCCTCGATGGCCGCCGCCAGACTGCGCGCCTGGTCGATGTCTCCTCCCACCTCCACCCAGATGAGCCGCGGCGTTCCCCGCGCGGGAAACGGAACCGCGCGAACCGTTTCGAGCCGGAACGGCCGGAGCCGCACGCCTGCACTTGCGACGGCCGTCGTAACCTCCTCCAGTCTCGACCCGGCCACCTCTCCCAGAAACTTCAGCGTGAGATGGATCCCGTCGGGACGCACCCAGCGCACCGGCAGGGGCGCCTCTCTCAACTCCCGCTGGAGACTCTCGAGGCGCCCACGGAGATCGGTCGGCAATTCCGCGGCCACGAAGAGTCTCACATCTCGACCCCGAGAAGGGCGCCTCGCAGCAGTTCGAGCGCCGTGCGCCCCGTCCGCGCCCGGACCGTCTCGCGCTCCCCCGGCAACCTCAGTGCGCGGCTCGTTTCGATCCCCGGTCCCGCGAGACCCAGCACGACCGTTCCGGCCGGCCGGCCGGGCCCGCCCTCTTCCGGCCCTGCGTAGCCCGTCGCGGAGATCGCCCAGGTCGAGCCGAAGACGCGTCGGGCGCCGCGCGCCATCTCCACGGCCGTCTCGGCGCTCACGGCGCCATGCGTTTCCAGCGTCCCCGTCTCCACACCCAGGAGTGTCTTCTTGGACTCGTCTGTGTAGACGACCGCGGAGCCGCGAAAATATCGGGACGAACCGGATACAGAGGTGATCCGCCTCGCGATGCCGCCTCCCGTGATCGACTCCGCCGTCGCGAGGCTCTCGCCCCGCTCCACCAGGAGACGCCCGATCACCTCCTCCATCGTCTCCTCGTCCCGGGCGAAGACGTGCGAGCCGAGAGCCGACACGATGCCCCTGTCGACCCGTTCGATTCCGGAAGGCTGCTCCCCGGCGCGCACGCGCTCGCGCAGATGGATCTCGATCTGATCCGGAGCGGCGAGGATGGTCCAGGCCACGGGATCGGCCGAGCGGGCCACCTCGTCGAGGCGGCGATCGACCTCCGATTCGGTGAGGCCGGAGATCTTGATGACACGGTAGGCGAAGCGGTCCCCCTGGACGGGGAGGCGCGGCAGGACCGAATCGTCCACCATCTGGCGCATCTCAGCGGGGACTCCGGGCAGAAGCACGAGGGTGGCGCGACCGTGCTGCAGCCACAGGCCCGGGGCGGTCCCCAGACGGTTCGGCAGGACCGCGGCCCCCTGCGGCACCATCGCCTGTCGCACGTTCCGGGGGGGCATCGGCAACGAGTGCCTGCGGAAACGGTCTTCGATCCCGCTCGCCAGCTGCTCATCCAGGACGAGAGGCAGCCCCAGGAGCTCCGCCACCGCCTCGCGCGTCAGGTCGTCGATGGTCGGGCCGAGCCCGCCGGTCGCGACGATCAGCTCGGAGCGGGCGAGGGCGATGCGAAACACGTCCTTCAGGTCGTCCAGGACGTCGCCGACCATGGTCCTGAAGCGGACCGGGATGCCGCGCTCCCCGAGCCGTCGCGACAGATAGGCGCCGTTCGTGTCGGTTCGCCAGGGCTCGAGCAGCTCCGAGCCGACGGCAATGAACTCGGCCGTGGGCGTCGTCATGGTTGAGTCTCGAGGCGACGGATCGCCAGGACCATCTCACGTGCGAAGGCGTTGAGGGACTCGCGGCCCGACCCAGGGCCTCCGCTCTCGAAGCGCAGAGGCGGACCGAAACGCACGTGGATGCGGGCCGGCTTCGGGAACCGGCCGCCGACAGGGAGCGAGTCGCGCGCCCCGTCGATGTGGACCGGCACGACCGGCGCCCCGCTGAGCGCGGCGATCATCGCGGCGCCGAGGCGAGGCTCGCTGAGACGGCCGTCGGCGCTGCGTGAGCCCTCGGGGAACACGCCGAGGATGCGTCCCGAGGCGAGGAGCCGCAGGGCACGCTTGATCCCCTTCGAGTCCTGCCCCTCGGCGCGCACCGGAATCGTCCCCATGCCCCAGTAGAACCACCGGATGAGGAGCAGGTCGTACATCCGCTGAAGGACGATGAAGTGGATCGGTCGCGGCGCTGCCGATCCGAGGATGATGGCGTCGGCGTACGACGTGTGGTTCGAGACCACGATCGCCGGGCCCCGGTGCGGCAGGTGCTCGAGCCCGTCCCGGGTCAGCCCCAGGTAGAAGTGGACGAACGGGAAGAAGATCCCCTTGACGATCCAGTAGAACATCGCAGCCTCGTCACGATCGGTCCCAGCCCGGCGGGAGCACGAGTCCGCCGCTGACGATCGTCTTGATACCGTCCTCGACCGACATGTCGAGGGGAATGACGTCGCGATCCGGCACGGCGGCCAGCCACCCCGACGTAGGATTCGGCGACGTGGGCAGGAACACCAGCGTGAACCCGGACATTTTCGGGCGCTCCCCCGCCAGCCGGAGCGTGGCGTTCTCCCTGGCCATGAAGCCGATGGTGTACACGCCCGGACGTGGATATTCCACCATCACGACCCTCTGGAACGTGTCGGTCTTCCGGTTCAGGGCGTCCAGAAGCTGCCGGGCGGCGCCGTAGATCCCCTTGATCAGGGGGATACGCAGCATCATGCGATCGAACGCCGAGAGAATCCGCAGGCCCAGGAAGTTGGTCGTCAGGGCCCCCACCATGAGGATCAGGACCAGGGTCGCGGACACGCCGATCAGGGGTGCGAGATAGGTCGAAAAGGCGGGATCGTCCACCAGGGGCAGCCGCAGCAGACTCAGAATCCTGAGGATGAAGGGTGTGGACACGCCGTGGACGAGGCCGAACAGGACGCGGAGCAGCCAGATCGTGATCAGGAGGGGCAGGATGATCACGAGACCGGTCAGGAAGAGACGGCGGAGGCGGGCGAACAGCCCCTGATCGTCGCCCCCTGCCCTACCCAAGACCGTCCCCCCGGGGGCCCGCTTGCGCCCCGATCACCCCCAGCCGTCTCGAGAACTTGTAGAAGTAATCGGCTGCGGACAGCGTCGCCACCACCACCACGACCCAGATCGCGATGTCCCCGGCGAGGTCCCACTTCCCCAGGTAGGTGTTCCCGAAGATGAGCAGCACGACGGCCACCACCTGCGACACGGTCTTGTATTTGCCCCAGATGCTCGCCGCGATCGTGATGCCCTGGCTGGAGGCGATCATGCGCAGCCCGTCCACCGCGAACTCGCGGCCGATGATGATCCAGACCATCCAGGCCCGCGCCACGCCGATCTGCACGAGCGAGATGAACGCGGCGGAGGTGAGCAGCTTGTCGGCGATCGGGTCGAGGAGGATGCCGAGCGTCGTCACCTGGTTGCGCCTGCGCGCCAGCCAGCCGTCGAGATAATCGGTGCACGAGGCCAGGAGGAACACGATGACGCCGATCATCTGCCACGACAGTCCGAAGGTCTCGAGGTACGTGACGCGGGTCATCAGGACGACGACCAGGACCGGTGTCAGAAAGATGCGGACGATCGTGATCCAGGTTGGGAGGTTGATCATCCTTTAGGGTGCCAGGAAGTCCGAGTGTAGAATGCCGCGAGGCCGCGCCCCGCTCGCGCCCGAACCGGCCGTCGCTCAAGGCGGGGCAATCCGAACCTAGCACACGGCCCGCGCTACGGTCAACGGGACTCGACGACCCATCGGCGCGCCGCGGCAGGCGCGAAGAGGATCGGGCACGACATGGCGATTCGTTTCGGCACCGATGGCTGGCGCGCTGTGGTCGCGGACGGATTCACCTTCGACAACGTGCGCGCCGTGTCCCAGGCCGTCGCGGATCTGCTCCAGGAGGACGGCGGGGCGCGCGCCCCCGTGCCGGTCGGCCACGACGTCCGTTTCCTGGGCCCCCGGTTCGCCGAGACCGTCGCCGCCGTGCTCGAAGGGAACGGCGTTCCCGCGATCCTTCCCGACGGGCCGGTCACGACGCCGATGGTCTCCTGCCAGGTCGTCGCGGGCGGAGCTCCGCTCGGCGTGTGCATCACCGCCAGCCACAACCCGCCGGAGTACAACGGATTCAAGATCAAGGCCGCCTTCGGCGGCAGCGCTCCTCCCGAGCTGACGACGCGAGTCGAGGCGCTCCTGGGTCGAACACCTCCGCGCTCCGGGGCCGTTTCTGGAAGCCGCCGGTCGTTCCTGCCGGCGTACGTTCCACGCCTCCGGTCGGTGGTCGATCTCGCGCTCATCCGCAGGAACCCGGTGCGCGCCGTGGTCGACAGCATGCACGGCAGCGGCGGGCGGATCCTGGAGGACCTGGTGCGCCCCGGACGCGTCCGGGTCACGACGGTCCGCTGGGAGCCCGACCCGATGTTCGGCGGCCGGGCGCCCGAGCCGCTCCCCGACAACCTGGGGCCGTTGCGTCAGGCGGTGGTCCGGCTGCGAGCCCACATCGGCATCGCCACCGACGGCGACGGCGACCGGATCGCCGCGTGCGACGAGACCGGACGCGTCCTGTCCCCGTTCCAGGTGTTCGCGCTCGTGGCCCTGCACCTGATCGAGCACAAGAAGTGGCGCGGCGCCATCGCCCGCACCTTCGCGAACACCCTGGTCGCGGAGCGGATCGCCCGCCGCTTCGGCCTGCCGTTCTACGACCTGCCGGTCGGCTTCAAGCACGTCGCGAAGCTGATGCGGGAGCAGGACGTCCTCATCGGCGGCGAGGAAAGCGGCGGCATCGGCGTCAAGGGGTTTCTGCCGGAGCGCGACGGGATCCTGATCGGACTCCTCCTCCTCGAGATGCTCTCGACGGGGGACCCCAGTCTATCCAGGCGCATCACGGCGATGGAGAAGGAGTACGGACGGTTCTTCTACCGTCGCGTCGACCTGTCGACGCCCGTCGAGGCGGCGCGCCAGGCGGTGGCGCGTCTGCGGCAGGACCCGCCGGCGCGGCTCGCGGGCCTTGCGGTGACGGGGGTCGACACCCTGGACGGCGTCAAGCTCCTGCTGGGCGACGCGGGCTGGATCCTGTTCCGCGGGTCCGGCACCGAGCCCCTCTTGAGGGTGTATTGCGAGGCGCGCTCCGCTGCCGAGGTGGAACGTCTGATCCGGGCGGGGACGGATCGTCTGCGGAGACCGACACGCGACGGCGGCAGGAAGGTCGCCGTGCCTCAGCGGCCGCCGCGCGTGGCGGAATAGATTTCGAGCAGGCCGTCGACGCTCTTCAGGCTGGTGAAGAGGAACACCAGGAGGAGGAACCACGTCGAGGCGCGCGCCAGACGGGCGGTCAGCGGTCGCTCGAACGCCAGGCGCACGAGGAACGGCGCCAGGGCGCACAGCGCGAAGGCGTAGACCGCGAGCCTGCCCG
>Ga0137397_10000421_pt1 | contig 29242 bp, 30 predicted proteins | sample czorhiz116metaG_FD_106658 | JGI IMG/M metagenome (GOLD analysis project Ga0137397, IMG submission 106658) | Vadose zone soil microbial communities from Angelo Coast Range Reserve, California, USA - czorhiz1.16 metaG | ecosystem: Environmental > Terrestrial > Soil > Vadose zone | place: USA... | reverse complement strand
TGTGCGCAGCGCGCCGGTGTACAAGAGCTCGCCCGCCTGCAGCCGCTCCACATCGGTCCGGCCACACGCCACCGGCACCCCATCCCGTATTGGAATGACGTCCGTGGTGGTGGAGCCGACGTCCACGAGCAGACAGTCGGAGCAGAGTCGTCCGACGACGTGCGCCGTGGCGACCCAGTTCGCCGCCGCCACCGCCAAAGGATCCCACCGCGCTTGTGCCGGGGTGCGCCACCGGGCGTCCACGCCCCAGACCCGCACGCAGGCACTTGGAAAGGCCGTCGCAACGGCGTCGAGGACGAACCCCACGCCCTCCCGCTTCGTGCGGAACAGCTGCGACAGCTCGGCCGTCATCGTGACGGCGTGTGCGACGGCGGGTCCGGCGCCGAGGTCGTGGGCGAGCTGCCCGAGCAGCGGCGCGAGCGCCGCCGGATCGCGCTGCAGCTCATAGGGGGCGGCGCGCGCGGCGAGCACCTGGGCGTCGACGACGTGCGCCACCTTGGTGTTCACGCCGCCGATGTCCCAGCCCAGGACGGCGTTCATTGCGCGTGATCCCGGTGCTCGACGTGCGCGCCGGCCGGGCGGTGTTGGCGCGAGGCGGCCGGCGCGAGGCGTACGCGCCGGTCCGCTCGCTCCTCGTTCGCGGCGGCCCGGTGGGCGATCCCCTCACCCTGGCGCGCGCCTACCACGACATCCTCGACTGCGACGAGTGGTACGTGGCCGATCTCGACGCCCTGGCCGGGGGCCCGGTGCAGCGTGCCATGTTGGGGGCGCTCGCTGGTCTGCGCGGCCGGCTGCTCGTGGACGCGGCGGTCACGACGCCCGATCGGGCCCGCGAGCTCGTCGCGGACGGGGCCACCCGTGTGGTGGTGGGCCTCGAGACGCTGCCGTCGTTCGACGCACTCACCCTGGTGGCCCGGGCGGTCGGGCCGAAACGCGTCGCTTTCTCGCTGGACCTGCGGGACGGCGCGACGCTGGCGGAGGCCCCCCTCTCCGGGACGCCGCTCGAGGTCGCACGTGCGGCGGTCGTCGCGGGTGCGGGGGCGATCATCGTGCTCGATCTCGCCCGCGTCGGCAGCGGGCGCGGCGTGGACCTCGTGTTGGTGGAGGCGCTGCGGCGCGCCTTCCCCCACGTGGAACTCCTCGCCGGGGGCGGCATCGGAACGGCACGCGACCTGGAGCGCCTCGCTCACGCCGGGCTCGACGGAGCGTTGGTGGCGACGGCGTTGCACGACGGCAGGATCAAGCGGGACGACGTCGCGGCCATACGGCGCGCGGATCACCCGAGCGACTCGCGGTAGGTGGCGGATTGTCCGAAATTCTCCTCTACCTCCACCTCCACCGCTCGCAGCGCCACCCCGCCGGAGGACGCGAGCTCCTTGCACAACCGGCCGGCGAGGTACTGCGCCAGCATCTCGACCGTGGTGTTGGGCACGGGGAGGAGCGCGCAATCGATTCGGGGGAAGACGTAGCGCGGCTTCCCCGCCACCGCCACGCTCACCGTGTCGCCCGACTCGCGCACCTGAATCTTCGTGCTCTCGAGCGGGAGCAACACCCTGTGGTCGATCTCGTCGGTGAGCCGCTTCATGATGTCCTTCAACATCGAGAAGTCGAGTACGTAGTGCGCCTCGGGGTCGAGCCCGCCTTCGACCACGACGCGCGTGCGATAGTTGTGGCCGTGCAGCTTCTCGCACCGATGCCCGGGGAACGTGATGAAGTGGGCCGAGGCGAAGACGAGATAGTCTTTGGTCACGGCGACCCTGAATTCCTTATGGGCGGCCACGCCACCCTCCTTCCAGCAGCACCACGTAGATGGACGCACCCGTCAAGTCCGCGGTGGCGCCGGGATTCAGCGTGTTGGCCTCGTCCCTGAGCTCGCGGTCGAGCGCGGCGGTCGCTTCCCGGCCCGCCATCGTGCGGACGCCGCCCGCGTCGAGCACGGCGCGCGCGCGGCGCTGTACCGTGACCGCTGCGTCGCTCCCGAGCTTGCGCGCGATGTGAGTGTCGGGAGCCACCGCGAGCAGCGTCAGGTAGGCCTCGACGACCCCGTAACGCCAGCCGAGCCCGTCGGACAGCGCGCGGCGGAGGGCGGGCGCGCCGACCCCGAACGTCGCCTCGAAATCGGTCGCATACTCGCGGGCGATCGCATCCCGGTCGCGCGCCAGGACCATGGCTTCGCGCAGGGTCGCCGTCGGCGTGTCGGCGACGTCTTGCTCGCTCGCCCGACCCAGGCCCCCCGGTGCGGCGGATCGGATCGCCGCGTACGCGTCGCGCGCGTCCGCCACGGTGGTGTCGGCGAGTGTGGAGGCGAGCTGCGCGCGCAGGGTTTCGAGTCCCGGCTGGAGCGCGGCCCGGGCCAGCGGCGCGAGGAGCAGCACCAGGCCGAGATTGGTGTTGGAGGGCGCCCAGCGGGCCGTGGCCTCGACGGCAGCCCGGATCGTGGCCCCGAGCGGGTGCTCGCCCGCCGCGGCGAGGGCTGGGCCGATCGCGGCGGCGCTCGCGAGGAAATCCTCGTACGTCGAGTCGCGGAACGAGGCGAACGGGGAGACGTTGCCGGGCTTCGGGGCGCTCGCCTCCAGCAGGCAGGCGAACTGCGCGGCGGCCGCCACGTCCGCGGCCTGCCACGCGGGGGGCCGAGTCACCGCGGCGTCACGCGTCCGAGCAGATGCTCGACGATCGCTCCGGCGACGTCGCTCGACGTCGCTTCCTGCAAGCCGCGCCATCCGGGGATCCCGTTCACCTCGACGACGTATACCGTGCCGTCACGCGCGGGCAGGAGATCGACGCCGGCGTAGTCCGCGCCCACCGCCTTGGCGGCGGCCAGCGCCGCCTCGATCCGCGCCGCGGGCAGCGTGACGGCCCGCGCCCGGCCGCCGCGCGCCAGGTTGGTCTTCCACCCGGGCGCGCTTCGCTCGATCGCGCCGATCACGCGCCCGCCAACCACGAAAGCCCGCACATCGCAGCCGTCGTGATCGATCGCCCGCTGAAGATAATACACGCTCCGGAGCGTCTCCAGCGTTCGGAACACGCGGAACGCCATCTCTTCGTCGCTCACCCGCACCATCCCGAGTCCCATCGAGCCGAACAGCGGTTTCACGATGACGTCCCCGAGCGCGCGGAACGCGGTGATCGCCGCTTCGGGATCCTCGCACACCACCGTCTCCGGCACCGGGAGGCCGGCGTGCTGCAGGAGCGCCGTGGTCCACAGCTTGTCCACGGTGCGCTCGATCGTCCGGGGCGAGTTCATCACCGGCATCCCCCGCTCCTCGAGCGCGTGCAGCGCGTCCATCCGGAAAATGATCTGCTCGAGCGAGCCGGCGGGAATGATGCGCGCGAGCACCGCGCCGCACGACGCCAGATCCTCCCCCGCGGCCGCGAAGCCCGCGGTCCGCGAGGTGAAGCGCGCCACCAGCGCCTCGTAGGGGAGCACGCGCCCCTCGTGCCCCCGCTGGGCCAGCGCGCGGCAGAGTTGGTCGGTGTGCCAGCCCCCCCCCTGCCGCGCGGCGAGAATCGCGATGCGCACCGCCGTCCTAGTTGGTCTTCTGCCCGATCAACACCGTGACGCCGCCCGTGGCGAAGTTCGCCAAGTCCGCAGCCACCGCCTTGAACCCCGGCGTGGCGGTACCCTTTTCGAGCGCCTCCTTCGAGTCGAACCGCAGGTCCGCCTCGCGATACAGCGTGGGCGGCTTGCCATCGGCGGTCGACGCGAACTTGATCAGCTCCGCGCGGGTCACACCGATCTCTTGGGCGTGGGACTTGAACAGCGGCACGTGCGTTTCCGCGTAGTACTTCTCGAATGCCGCCGTGTCCTTCGGGTGGTTGTACAGCACGACGACGGCCCACTGCACCCTGGCGGGGGCGGCGGCCTGCTGCTGCTGCGGCCCCGGCTTCGAGCACCCGGCTAGGAGGCCTAAGGCGGCGAGGCTGAGCGACGGACGGTGCATGGCGTAACTCCTTGATGTTGAGGGTATAGGGCGCCGCGTTTCAACTCTCGAGCAACGACGCGCGCAGCACATCGGGGTTTAGATGTCCCGCGTGATACGTCTTGCCGCTTTGGACGCTCGTCAGCCACACCTCGGCGGGGCTGAAGAGCAGCGGATCGATCTTGTAGAAGTCGCCGTCGTACCGCTTGAAGATGTCATAGAACGGCGTGCCGTAGTCCTTCGACGCCGACGCCGGAATCCTGGGAACGAGCTCGGCGAGCTCGACGTCGTCGGCCTGGACGGTATAGCGCGCCTGGCCGCCGTACAGGATGCAGTCGTTGGTGCGACCGATCGCCCGCAAATCGTTCTTCGCGACCGGGGGAAGGGGCGCCGTGCCGATCCCGCTCACGACCTTGTTCACGTCGAAGCCGAGCGTGTCCATTTTGTGCAGGCCCGTTTCGAGGATGCGCGCGGCGATCTGCACGCCGCCCGCGACGCTCGCCGTCGGCGCGACGACGAATGTGAGCTGCGCCGGCGCGAGCCCCGATTTCTGCCCGACCCAGGCGGCGACCTCGTCGGTGGGCGGCGTCCGGGTCTCGAGCACCAGCACGCCGCGCTCCGCCCGCTCCGCGTAGCCGAGTTTTGCAAAGAGCTCTTTCTCGACCCTGGCGTGGGCGCGCAGCGGCCCCGATCCCATCGCGAAGTACTTCCCGACCTGGATGGCCCAGCCGGCATATTGGGAAGCCATGCAGCTGACCGCGGGGTGATCCGTCCACACGCGGACGCCGGGCCACGTTTCACCGCCGATCGGGACCGGCGGGAACGCGATGTCGGCGAGCCCGGCCGTGCAAATCTCGGACAGCGCGCGCCCGGCGCCGAAACCGCCCGGGGCATCGACACCTGCGTCGATCACACGCGCGCCCCCGGGAAGCTTCCGCACCACGACGCGCAGTGCCTCGGCGTTGGCGGCCATCGCGTCCGCGATTCGCCACGCTCGTTCGTTGAGACCCAGCCCCACGCTCGGGCCGCTCACTCCCCCGCCCATTGCAGGATCTCCCCCTTGCCGAGCTCGGCGAGATCACCGGAGTACCGCTCGTATTTGCCGGCGACGTATCGATCGGCGACCGGTACGCCGGCGCGGCCGCGCAGGTAGCGCAGCAGCAGCCCGACGTGCGGCGGGCGGTAGGTGCACGCGTAGCGGAACGTGCCCGGCCGATCGATCGGCGTGAGCGCGACGATCGAGCCCCGTTTCAGGAAGCGCCCGGCACCCGGTCCCGCTTTCCCGAATACGACGACCGTACCCGCGATCATGCCCTCGCCCGTCCCCCGTCCCCCATCCCCTGTCACGGCGATCATGCCCCGGCGCATCCGCGCGCCCGCCTCGTCGCCGACGTTCCCGCGCACGATGATCTCGCCGCCCGTCATCCCGCGCGCCGCGCCGGGCCGGGCGCCGCCCGCGTTGTCGCCCGCGTTGCCGCGCACGTCGATCCGGCCCCCCGACATCGCCAGCCCCAGGTCGCGGCCCACACTGCCGTCGATCGTCAACTCACCTCCCGCCATCCCGGCGCCGATCGCTTCCACGTGCGGGACGTCTCCCTCGATGCGGACCACGCTCGAGTGTCCGCCTCGGACCCTGAAAAACTCCCCCAGCGTCCCCGGCCGGCCCCCATGCACCACCGGCAGTTCGGCGATTTCCTTCGCGTCGAGCCCCGCGAACCGGTCCGCGGCGATGCAGTCGGCGACGAGCACGTGATCGGGCCGCGCGGCGAGCGACAACGTGACGGCGTCGCTCACGCCAGGATCTTCCGGAGGTGGAAGTGGTGGGGCCCGAGCTTCCCGCCAAAGTTCGCCGCCGTGATGGCGTTCACCCCAGGCCGGCAGGCCGCGGGGATGCCGGCGCGCATCGCCGCCTCGATCGACGGGGCATCAGTCCCGTCGAGCACGATCTCGAGCACGCTGTTCACGCCCTCGGGAAGCTCGGTCTGGGTAATCGCCCGAAGCGTGGGATCGAAGGGGTCATTGGTCGTCGCCACCATGCTCTTATAGCGCTTCGAACCCACCTTGCTGCCACTCCGCACCACGCCGCCCGGGAACGGAAGGATCACGCCCGGAAGACTGGTCATCGCGGCCACTGCGGCCTCTGCGGCGGCCAGCGCGGCATCCGCATCTGCCGCGAGGATAAGGAAATTCCCGCCGCCCACGCCTTTCAACATCCCGAACGTTTCTTCGACGAGGAACTCCCCCTCCATGACCGGCAGGCGCCAGTAGCGCTTCCCTCCAATCACCTTGCTCGCCTGAAACCCGTCCCCGAACACTCGCAGCGCCCTCCCGACCGAGAGCCGATCGGGGGCATCGGGGAGGCCGTCGAAACACGCCGTGGTGGGGCAGGTGAGCACGGTCTGACCGACTCGCACGATCAGCTGTTCGGGGAGGCTCGTCTTGTCCATGGTCAAAAACAGCACGCTGATCCCCGGTCGCCCGTCGGGCGTCTCGGCGGCCGTGAGCTCCCGCTCGATTCCCGCTTCGCACTTGCAGCCGATCACCGATGTCGCGAACCCGGTGAGCTTGGTCGCCGCCTCCCGGGCCCACTTCGCCGTGCGCCCCGTGATCACGAGCCGCGCCACCCGCATGCTGAACGCCTCGGCGAACGTGTCCGCGATCGCGACGCCGTTGATCTTCATGCGACCGGCTCCGCCCCATAATTTTCAAAGGTGACGCATGCGTACTGATCGAAGAATCGCTTCACGTCCTTGGTGACCGCCGAGTCGTACTCGGGCCGAACGGCGAGCCGCCGCCCCGCGGGCGCGCGGCGCAGCTGCCCTTCCTCGACCACGAGCGTCCCCGCCTTGATGACGTAGCGCGGCGTGCTGAACATCTTCGCCCGGTCGGCGTCGTTCGCATAGATCGTCACGTCCGCGTCTGCCCCCGGCCCCAGGTGCCCCTTGGTCTTCAACCCCAGGAGCCGGGCAGGGCCGGCCCGCGTGATGATGGCGATCTCGCCGAGCGTGTATTCGCGCGGCAGCCCGTCGAGCAGGGCGCTGCCCGCGAGCAGCTTCTGGTTCACGCCCTTGAGCCGCTCGTCGCGGTACGCCCGGTCCATCAGCAGCCGGATCAGCTCGGGGTAGGAGAGAAACGTCCCGCCGTTCGGATGATCGGTCGAGAGCACCACGCGCCACGGGTCGTTCGCGAGCAGGAACAACTCGAGTCCCACCGCCCACTGCAGCGCGGCGACGCCCGCCTTCTCTTTGTACCTGTAGGGCACGATGCCGCAGCCCGATTCGAGCTCGATGTCCACGTTCACCCACTTGCGGCCGCTGCTCGCGTACAACAGATGCTCGACCGGGCTATCCGCGGTGACGGTCGTCGCCGCCCCGAACATCACTTGCCCGACGTCCACGCTCGTCTCGGCGTGGGCGTTCACGTACTCGATCACTTCGCGGGCCGCCGACGCCCACCCCTTGCCCGGCGCTCCGCCGTAGCTGTGGAATTGCAGATGCGTGAAGTGGGCGCGTTGTCCCGCGAGCGCCTTCATGCTCTCGAGCGTAGTCGCGGCATTTCCCGGCTGCCCCAGGTTATTGCAATGGATGTGCACCGGGTGCGGCAGCGCCAGCGTGTTGGCGGCCCCGGCGAGTGTCTCCAAGATGCTCCGCGGCGTGACGCTGCTCGAGCCGACCGTATCGTCCAGACCGCTCACGTTGCGCCGATCTCCGCCACCTTTCCACGCCGCCACGCCCCCCGGGTTCACGATCTTGATCGCGTAGGCCCGGGTCGTCCCCAAGAGCCACGCAGCGTAGTCGTGTGCTCGCGCGGCCTCACCCGCGGCGAGCTGGCGGAGCAGGTAGTCGTCGTTGCCAAGCAGCACGAAGAAACCGGCATCGATGATGGGAGTGTCATCGAGCTCCGCGTGCGCGTGCCGTGCGCCCAGCGGCGCCACCGCCGCCTCCATCACCGTGGTATAGCCGAGTCCGGCGTAGCGATAGCCGGTCGCGAACGTGCTCGGCAGCGTGCCCCCAGTGCCCGAGCGCGCGACCGCGCCCTCCTCGAGCCGCGGGCCAGTCACCGGATCGGCCGCATGCTCTTCCGGGAGCAGCCGCCGGGCGTGGTTCACGCTCGACCCGGCGATGTGCGCGTGGATGTCCACGCCACCGGGCATCACGACCATGCCGCGGGCGTCGAGCCGCGGAGCGCTCGACGGCAGCTCGGCCACGATGCGGTCGCCCTCGATGCACACATCGCGCACGACGCCGTCCGCCCCCCCTCCGTTCGCGGGGTCGTACACCGTGCCGCCGGTGATGCGCAGCCGCGTGAGTTTGCTCATGCGCCGAGCCGATCGCGCAGGGCGCGGACGGTGGCGACCGCGGCGCGCGCACCCTCGAGCGACGGCCGCAGCGGCAGCGGCACGTCGTCCATCCGGAACGCGGTGCCTCCCTCGTGGATCGCCGCCACCCCGGTGTCCACCGCGACGGCGGGCTGGAACGGCGCCGCGCTGGCCCGCGGTCCGATCACGACGCTCGGCACGCGGGTGAGCCCACTGGCCACCGGCACGGGGAGGCTCGCCGGCGTACCGATGACGAGCGCGACGTCCACCTCGCCTCCGTCGAGCAGAGCGGCTGCGCCCGCCCGCGGGTGGTAGGTTGGGTACCCGCGCGCGAAGTCCACGGCGAAGGGAAACCCGGTCTGCCACGTGAGCACGGCGTCCGCGCCGGAGCGGTTGCCGCCCCCCCGGAGCGTGGACAGGGCGCACCGTGTGGGTGCGTTCAAGGCCTGGGCGAGCGTCACGAGCGCCTCCGCTCGGGCCGGGTCGGCTGGAGTCGTGCCCGGCTCGCCGTCGGCCACGATGGCGACATAGCGCGCCTCGGTCATTCGGCGGGCCAAGTCGACCAGGGGGCGGAAACGCGCGTCCGCTTCCACGGCGCGCCCTTGCACCGCCGCCCGCATCATTCCCAGGCCGTCCACTTCGTCGACCGACGCGATCGCCGCCCGTCCGTCGGCCTCGGCGGGACCGCGACTCTCCCCCACGTCCACGGCGATCAGCGTGCGGCTGTTTCGGCCCCGGGGCGTCGCCACGCCGCGCGGCTCCACCGCGTAGCGGGAACCGTACCGCGGATAACGCGCGCTCGGGTCCACCGCCCAGAACACGACGAGGTCGGCGCGCTGGCGGATTTCGCCGAGGGTGGCACCGGCGCGTCCGCGCCGCTGGGCCGCGAGCACTGCCGTCGCGGCCGTCGCAGCGAGGCTGTCGATGGCGGCGTGCAGCCGATCGGCGATGGCGACCCCTTCCCGCTGCGTTTCGCAGGAGACGTCTCCGGCGAGATAGACGAGCGGGCGCTTCGCACCGCTCAGAAGTCTTGCGGCCTCGGTGAGCGCCTGCTCGAGCGACCCGGCGCGACCGTTCACGCGCGTCTCCACGGGAACAGTCCCGTCGCCGAACCACGCGGCCCCGAGCGCGCAGGCATTACGCGCTTCGGCGATGCGATCCCGTGTCACGACGACGGTGATGTCGTCGCAGGCGCAGCCGCAGCCGAGGCAGGTGACGTTCGCGACGGTGCGGTCGGTCATGCGCTCTGCGCCTCGCGGTGTTCCACATCGCGATACAACCGTGCGGCGCGGCGCGCGAGCGCCGCGAAGCAGGCAGCGGCGTCTCGTCCGCGTGCGAAGATCGTGCAGATCGGCTCGCGCAGCGCAAAGCGAGTCCCCGGCGGCGAGATATCCCGCACATCCGGGTCCAAGAGCCAGGACCGCGTGTCGCCTAGCGCGGTGGGGCGCCGGGCATACACGATCGCCTTGCCGATCGCGTGCGGCGTGCGACGCCGGGCGGCCGCCAGGTCGAAGGCCGGCAGTGCGCGCCGGCATGCCCGGACATGCAGGTCGAACAGCGACAGCCCGTACGCCCGCTCCACCAGCTCCATCGCGGCGGTGTAGCGCGGGTTCACCTCGATGGCGTAGGGCACGCCGCGCCGCGCGATGAAATCGACCCCGTTCACTCCCACGAGGCCGAACGCCCGTGTGACACTCTCGGCGAGCAAGGTCGCGCTGTCGAGCAAGCGTTCGTCCGCCGGGAACTGCCGATCCCTAGCGGACCCGAGGATGCTACCGCAGTAGCGGAACCCGTCGCCCCCGAAGGCAGACTCTCCCGCGAGAATGCGCGACAGCCCCAGCGGCACCGCGCGCCGCCCGTCTGCCGCGAACACGATGGAGCCGGCCACGCCGGCAACGCGCTCCTGGAGGTAGCTGCCGCGCGGCACGGGCGCGCCGCGGCGCCAGACGGCGACGCCGTCGCCGCCCCCTGAGCGCAACGGCTTGACGAGCCACCCGCTCCCCGTGCCCGGCGCTGGCCGCGTGAGGCGGACGCGTGGACCCGGCAGGCCGGCGTCGCCGACCACGCGGGCGAGATGGCGCGGGTCGCGTGCTCGGGTCAGGGCGGCGGGTGGGTTTCCCCACAGCAGCCGGTTCGCCGCGAGGGCGCGGACGGCACCGGGATGGTTTTCGAAGCTCGCTCCGTACACGGCGGCCTCGCAGGATACGTCCCGCACCGCGGCGGCCGCGGCGCGGGGGCTGAACCGACCGCGGGCCCGGACCACCTGCACCTCGGTCGCGCAGGCCACGAGGTCGAGATCTCCAAACCCATCGACCGCTACCACCTCGTACCCCGCTCGTGCGGCGGACTCCGCGAAGCCTCGAGTCGACACGCCGGCGACGAGCACGCGCGTCATGACAGCCCCAGCCGGCGCCGCGCATGCTCGCGCGGCACGACATAGAGATGGTCCAGGACGCTGCCCCGCGCCTCGCGGATCGCCAGTCGCTCGACCAGCTCGCGATTCGCGCCGCCGGCGAGCCCGTCGGCAATGAGCGCCGCCCCTTGCGCCCCTTCCTTTGCCGTTCGAGCGAATCCCTCGAGCAGGCGCGTCGGCGCGAACGTCTCGAGCCGCTCGCGGATCGCATGCGCCAGCGGCTCGATGTGCGCGAGTCGGCCGGAGAGCAGGACCTCCTTGGGCGAGGGGACCGCGGTCGCGAGCGCAATCGCCGTCTTCACGGCGCTCTCGACCAGGGCATCGCGGGCGACCTGTTCCGCCGCCGTCGCCGGCTGGGCGAGTCGCTCGGGTGGGGCGGTCGTCTCGTCCCAACCGGCGATCGTAGCCGCGCCGCCCCGGAATAGGAGCGCCTTGGACACTTCGCCTGCGAGATACGCGACCTCGCCGTCGAGCGCCCCCGCCGCGCGGAAACCGAGCGGTCCCGCCGAGCCCCCCACGCCGTCCACGATCCGGCCCGCTGCGACCGCCACGACGGCCGTGAAGGCGCCGCCCAGCTCGAGCAGCACGAGCGACACGTTCGATAGCGGGTGCCCGAGACGCTGGGCCTGCTCGGACACCGCGAGCGCGACCGCGCACACCTTCTCCGCCGTGCCCATGTCCACGCGGTTCACTTTGCGGTGCGCCGGCACCGTGGGGAGATGCACCACGCCGGGCGTGAGCACGACCGGCAGAGCGGAGCGCGCCAGCGCGCGCACCAGGTTGCGGAGTCCGCCGATGCCCCCGGTCTCGCCGGGGGCCGCCAGGAAGGCGAGCCGCAGATCTTCCTCGGTGGCGTCCTGCACCCGCGTGAGCGGCAGCCCGTACCCGGACGGGCCGGCGACGAGATCGAGCGGGCCGGCTGCCTCGAGCTCGGCCACGAAGCGCGCCGGATCGGCCAGCGCCTCGGCGGTGGGCCAGGACCGATCGAGAAACAGGCGGCCGTCGTCGAGCCCACAGAGATCGATGCTCACCGTTCCCGGGTCGATGCCGATGACGCGGGGCATCGGCTCACGGCTTCGGAGCCATCAACTCCCGCGCGACGTCGGCGATGGTCTCGGCGTCCAGCACGAGGTCGTTGCGCTCGAACAGGCGCGCAATGCACGCCTTGTGCACCTTCATCTTGAGGTTGCCGATGGCGAGTGCGCCGAAGCACACCACACCCTCCTTGGTCACCCCGTCGTCCATCACCTCGACCCCCTCGATGCCGAGCGGGGGAACCGCATTCACGTCCGCGACGACTCTGAGCCCCGGCCGGTTGGCCCACGCTTGCTTCGGCACGAGCATCACCCCCGCGGGCCCGGCGTTGAGCAGCAGCTCCGCGCGCTCGCAGGCGCGAATGGCCTCCTTCGCATCCGGCATCGCGATCGCGCGCACCGTCCCGCCGAAGCGCTTGAGCACGAGCTCACGCGCCCGCTCACCCGCGTCGGCCTTGCGCGACGTGATACACACGTCCGCTCCCGCTTTGGCGAACAGCCCGGCGGCCCGAATCCCCACCGGCCCGGTTCCCGCGACGATCAGGACGCGCTTGCCGCGCACGTCGCCGCCCGCCGCCTGCACCATCTTCGCCACGGCCGCGACCGCCGTCGTATTCGACCCGTTCGAGTCGAGCATCGCGGACACCGTGAAGGGCTTGAACATCGCCTTCACCGCAGCGGTGAGCAGCTGCTCGCCCACGCCGATGTCCGCGCCCCCGACGAAGACGGCGGTGTTCTTCAGGTCCTTGGGGCCTCGCGTGAAGATGCAGCCGTGGATCAAGTCGCGGACGTCGGCTTCGGTGATGCCGCCGTAGCACATCACCTCATCGGCGCCGCCGTCGTAGGCGACCACCCGGTCAAACACGCTCGGCAGCCGGGAGCTGTCGAGCTGCAGCAGGAGCTTACGCATCAAGGTTCATGCTCCACGATCAGTCGGCGCAAGGCTCGAAAAGCAGTCGAGGGGCGGCAGCCCGCCCCTCGACGTGGAATTAGGCGACTGCCGGGGAGATCAAGCCTTGTCCGCGCCACCGGCGAACGGATGTGATGCCGTCTTCGCCTGGGAGATCACCTGGTCGATCTTCGGCTGCCCCTTGAGGGCGCGCTCAATCGATTCCTTCACCGCCCGATAGTTGAAGTCGTAGATCTTCTTGTCGTTCTTCGCTTCCCAGTGGATGAACACCCCCACCAGGATGCAGTAGTCGTCCACCTTGTCCCGCGGGATGATGCCCGAGGACACGCTGTCGACCACCGCGCGCGCGACTGCGGCCTGCGCCGGGCCGAACATCTGCACGGCCTGCGTGGCGTTCTTGATGGTGACCTTGTTGAAGAGGAGCGTGTCGGGCTTCGCCGGCAGGTTGGGTGTAACGACGGCGAGCAGCTTGGTGAAACCGTCGGTGTTGTTCGCCAACGTGTTGACGAAGGCTTGCCCCGCATGGCCCGACTTCGACCCGATGATCAGATCGATGTGGGCGACCTCATTCCCGTCGCCTACCAGAGACTCTCCAAGAAAGAAATCCGCTGCCATAACTACCTCCCGATCCGGATGGGGTCCACGAGTTTCACTTGCCGGCCGTCACGAATGCGGTGTTGAGAGCAGCGTGGCCAGAGGGGGTGTGGAGAGCCACGCCGTCCCGCGTCTGCGGGTAGCTCCTACGGAACCGTATCGATGGGGTGCTAACCTGCCCGCCGCTCCCACGGGTGTCAAGGCCGCGAGCCGGGGCTCCAAAACGGTACGCTGGCGAGCTAGTCCGGTGGTGCCTCGCCCGTGGCAACCCGCCACACCTCGTCGGCGAGCCACTCCAGCCGCTGCTGCGCGTAATCGAGCTCAGCGGGCGACATCTCCTTCGCCCGGCGGGAGATCTCTCGCGCGTGGCCGAGCAGGTCGTCCAGAACCTCTCGCAGCGGCCGGTTCTGGCGACGCTCGGCGCGGGGCCGCGGGCTCATGCGCTTTGGATCCCGAGGGCCCGCTCGTCGGCCGTCTTGAACTCCCCTGCCGCCGCGCGCACCGTCGAGGCGAGACCCCGCTCGGCGAGGTAGCTCTCGACCAGCCGCAGGCCGAGATAGTATCCCGAGCGCTCCGGCAACACCTTTCCCGCCGTCAGTCGCGCGGCCGGGCTCATGCCCCCCGACAGGAAGCGCAGGCGCAGCCCCAGGCCCGTCTCGTCCAAGAGCGGTGCCGCCGCGCGTCGCAGGAAGGAATCGAGCTCCCGGATGCGCCGATACTGCCGGCGCGTGTAGCCGAAGTATTCCCACGGCTCGAACCCGGGCGCCACCGCCTGCGCCGCCGCCACGGCCACCCCCTCGTTCGCGAGCAGCTCCCTCAAGGTGGCCCGGCTGCCGGTGTCCCAGTAGTCATAGTAGCCGCGCAGGTCGGTCACCAGGCGCTTCAGGTCGGCCCGGCTCGTCGGCGAGGTGTAACGCACCGCGTGCGCCACCTCGTGCGCGATCCACAGCGGCAACAGGTGCGGCGCGAGCCCCATGCCGTACGTCTGGGGATTGGCCCGGCCGGTGAAGTGCTCGAGACAGACGACGGCAATCCCGCGCCCGCCCACGACCAGCTCGCCCGCGTTGGCGGCGCCCACGCCCACCATGAGGTACAGGTCCACCGCGCAGTCCGCCTCGAAGCGCTCGAGCGAGCGTTGCAACGCATCCTCTGCGATGGCGGCGACGTCCACGTCCTCGAGCAGCCGCTCGAGATCCGCGCGCTCGGCGTGCAACGCAGCCGCGACCACCTGTTCCGCGTGCGGCGACGTCGGGTCCAGCACGTAGTTGTGCCAGTAGCTGTGCAGCACCGGCTTGTGGCGCTCGAGATACTCGTGATAGGCCGCGACGGGGTCGGGCGCGGCGAGGATCGCGAGGAACTCCGGCACGAGATTGACGAGCATGAGTCGGCCGGCCCCAATTTGGGAACCGGCCCCGCCGGAGACAAGCGCGCGCCCGCCCCGAGATCCGGTGCGACGGGAAGGAACCGGCTTGACATTTTACGGCGCGGCGGTTCGAGCGATGGCCCTCAGGTGTGGTCGCGCATCTTGCGGCTCATCTCGGCGAGGAACCGCCGCTCGGCGGGGGTGAGACTGTCGATCCCGCGCGCCGAGATCTTGTCGAGCACGCGGTCGATTTCGGCCTGCGCGGGATCGCGCTCGACGCGGCGCGGCGGCTTGGGCGCGTCGCTGGCCCGTGCCGCGCGCCCCGGATGGACCAGCACGCTGGGCTCGGACCGGCGCCGGAGCGTGCGCTCGGCTCGTCCCAGCCGCCAGTCGCCGACCTTCAGGTAGAGGAAGCCGGTCGCGAACCCGCCCAAGTGCGCAAGGTGCGCCACGCCGTCGCTGGTGGGCAGCAGCGCGAGCACGAGCGAGATCGCCACCAAGAACGTCACGAGCCACTTGGCCGCGATCGGCACCGGGAGCAGGAACACGTAGATCGGGGCGTCCGGCGCCGCCCAAGCGAACGCCAGCAGCACGCCGTACACCGCGGCCGAAGCGCCGACGACCAAGGTCACGGGCCGGAACTGCATGAGCGCGTACGACAGCGCCGCGCCGCCCAGCCCGCACAACAGGTAGTAGCGCAGAAACGCGCCGCCGCCCATCCGCTCCTCCACCTGCGGCCCGAACACAAACAGGGCCAGGAGGTTGAAGGCGAGGTGCAGGAAGTTGGCGTGGAGAAACATGTAGGTCAAAAAGGTCCACGGCCGCGCCAGGGCGGTGAGCGGCACGAACCCGAACGTGGCGAGGAAGGCCGGGCTGACGAACAGCGTCACCTGGAGCAGGAAGACGACGAGGTTGGCGACGATCAGCCGCCACACCCACGGAGTCATGCCGAACATCCGCTGCGGGCCCATCGCGTAGTTATCCCCCGCGCGCGCTCCCCGAGTTCCCCGCGAGCCGGCAGATCCGCTCGCACAGCTCCGGAAACTCGATCCCCGCGGCCCGGGCGGCCTGCGGCAAGAGGCTGGTGCGCGTCATGCCGGGGAGCGTGTTTGCCTCAAGGCAAAAGATGTCGCCCTCGGGGCTCAATCGGAAGTCGACGCGCGAATACCCCCCGAGCTTGAGCGCCCGGTGTGCCGTCAGCGCCAGCTCCTGTAGCTGGCGCGCCAGCGTCGTGTCGAGCTTCGCGGGGAAGATCTCCTCCGACATCCCCGGCGTGTACTTGCACTCATAGTCGAACAGCTCGTGCTTCGGAATGATCTCGCCCACCGGCAAGGGCACGTCGCCCAGCACCCCTACGGTCAGCTCCCGCCCGGGGATGAACTGCTCCGCCATGACTTCGGCATCGTACGCTCGCGCGACTCGGACGGCTGCGTCCAAGCCCTCGGCGTTGCGCACCAGCGTCATCCCCACGGAAGAGCCCATCTTCGACGGTTTGACGATCACGGGCCACCCCAGCGCCGTGGTTACGTCCTCGGCGGCAACCGGCGCCATGAACCACCCCGGCACCGGCACTCCCGCCGCCCGGAACAGGCGCTTGGCGAGGTCTTTGTCCATGGCGAGCGCGCTGGCCAACGCCCCGCTGCCGGTATAAGGCACGCCGATCACGTCGAGCACCGCTTGCAGGATCCCCCCCTCACCGCGCCCCGCGTGCAGGCAGAGGAACAGGACGTCCGCCCCGGTGACCTCCGTGAGCCCGGCGAGCCCGTTCGACAGCATCGCCCGCTCGCGCTCGTCGAGCTCGGCCACGGCGGGCGGCTCCCGGCCCACCGCAGTCGTGAGCAGCCGCTGCTCGTCGGTCGGCGAGAGGAGCCCGGTCACCGTATCGACGGCCCGCACCGTATGCCTGCGCCCCCGCAGTGCCTCCACGATCTGGGCGGCGCCGGCAAACGCGACCGCGCGCTCCGCCGTCGCGCCGCCGGTGATCACCGCGACCCGCATCAGTGGATCCCGGCGAGCTGGTGGAGCACGTCGTAGCGGGTGACGATTCCGGCGATCTTGCCCGCGCGTCGCACCAGCGCCGCCGGCGTCTCGCGCGACAGGAGGGTGGCGAGCCGCTCGACGGGAAGGTCCGCATCGACCACCGGGAACGGCCCATCCATTACATCCTCGACCGGCTGGTCCAACGTCGCCGGCTCCTCGAGCGCCCGGGCCATGAGCCCTTGCTCGGAGACCGCGCCCACCCCGTCGCCGACGTCCAGCACCGGGAGCTGCGACACGTTGTAGGTACTCATCAGGTTCAGCGCCTGGCGCACCGTCGCCGTCGGAGCGACCGAGATCAACGGGGGCGCACCCGAGTTTCGCGCCTCGAGGAGCTCTCCCACGGACACCCGCTCCGCTTCCAGGATCTGATTCTCCCGCAGCCATTCGTCGTTGAAGACCTTCGACAGATACCGCTCCCCCGTGTCGGCGAGGACGGTCACCACGAGCGCTTGCGGATCGTTCACACGGCGCGCCACGTCGAGCGCCGCCACGACGTTGACGCCGGTCGAGCCCCCGGCGAACAGGGCTTCTTCTTTGGCCAGCCGGCGCACCATGAGCATCGCGTCCTTGTCGGACACCGTGATCCACTCGTCGATCACGTCCCAGTGCAGCGAGGTCGGCAACTTGTCGCCGCCGATCCCCTCCACCTTGTAGGGGTGACCCTCGGTCTTCTGACGGGTGCGCGCATACTCGGTGTAGATCGAGCCGACCGGGTCGCCCGCGATCACGCGGACCCGGGGGTTCTTCTCCTTGAGGAACCGACCCGCTCCGCTCACCGTGCCGCCGGTCCCGGGCGCGCAAACGAAGTGCGTGATCTTCCCCGCTGTTTGCTCCCACAGCTCGGGACCGGTCGTGCGGTAATGCACTTCGGGGTTCACCGGGTTGTAGTGCTGGTCGGCGAAGATCGCATTGGGGTGCGCCGCGGCGATTGCCCGTCCCTTCATGATGTAGTTCTCGGGATGGTCGGGGGGCACCGCGGTCGGCGTGATGATCACTTCGGCGCCGAGCGCGCGCAGCAACCGCGCCTTCTCCTGCGACATCTTGTCGGGCATCGTGAAGATGCAGCGGTACCCCTTCACCGCGGCGGCGAGCGCGAGCCCTACCCCCGTGTTGCCGGACGTGGCCTCGACGATCAGGCCGCCCGGCTTCAGGCGCCCCTCGCGCTCGGCGGCCTCGATCATCGCCAACCCGATCCGGTCCTTCACGGAGCCGCCGGGATTGAAGAACTCCGCCTTGGCGTAGACCGGGGTCCGGATCCCCTGCGTCACGCGGTTCAGCCGGACCAGCGGTGTCCAGCCGATCGTTTCGAGGATGTTGCCGTACGGCTTAGTGTGGGACGGCATTCGAATCCGGCCTCGCCGCGCTGTCCGGGACCGCGCGTGTCGTGTCCAGCGGCGGCGGGAAGGTGTCCCGCCTCGCCGGCATCGTATCGCGCCGCGCCGGGCGCACAGGGACGGGAGCGGGAGCGGGGGGAGCGGCGGGTGCACGGACCGGAGTCGGCCGGGGACGTGTGGTGTCCGGCTCCCCCTTCGAGACGGCGCCATTCGCTTGCGGGTGCCGAAACTCGACCGGCTGGAGGAACGCGGTGGCGATGGACAGGCCGTGTCGCCGGGCGGGAGCGAAGCGCAGCCTACGCGCGCCGGTGAGCGCCGCCGAGTCGAGCGCCGGGTAGCCGCTCGATTCGGCCACGCGGCTCGACTCCGGCAGCAGACGCCCCATGGAATCGACGACCAGGCGCAGCATCACGTCGCCCTCCACCTTTTGGTCGTACAGGCGGGGCGGATACTGGATCGGCGAGTCGGCGTTCAGGGCGACCGGGGGCTCTTGGTCCGGCGGAACGCCGGGTGACCCGCTTCCAGACTGCTCGGCCGGGGGTGCCTGGCGGCATCCTGCCGGGCCCAGGGTCAAGAGGCCTGCGAGCGCGACGGTCCGGACTCTCATGGTCCCCCCGCGAGTTGCTTCTTCCACGCCGCGAGCCGATTCAACGCCTCGAGCGGCGACAGCGCGTTCAGGTCGAGCCGGTCGAGCTCTTCGAGCAGCGGATGCGGGCTGGCCGAGTGGCTGAACAGCGCGAGCTGGGCCGCGTCCGGACGGGCGGGCGGAGTCTGATGCGCTACGTGGTGCCCCGCCTCGAGGAGCGCGAGCACCTGCCACGCCCGGGCGACGACGGGCGCCGGAAGCCCCGCAAGCCGCCCTACGTGGATGCCGTACGACCGGTCGGCGCCGCCCGGCTCGAGGCGGTGCAAGAACACGATCTCGTCCCCCGCTTCGCGCACGGCCACGTTGAAGTTGCGCGCGTGGGCGAGCTCCTCGGTGAGTTGCGTGAGCTCGTGATAATGGGTCGCGAAGATCGTCTTGCACCCGATCGCGTTGTGCAGGAACTCGGTCACCGCCCAGGCGATCGCGACGCCGTCGTAGGTCGATGTCCCCCGTCCGATCTCGTCGAGCAGCACGAGGCTCCGCGACGTCGCGCCGTGGAGGATGGCGCTGGTCTCGCTCATCTCCACCATGAACGTCGACTGGCCGCGCACCAGATTGTCCGACGCCCCTACCCGCGTGAACAAACGGTCCACCGCGCCTACGACAGCCCGTCGCGCGGGGACGAATGCCCCCATTTGGGCGAGCAGGACGCACAACCCGACCTGCCTGAGCAGCGTGGACTTCCCCGCCATGTTCGGCCCGGTGAGCAGGATCACGCGACCGGCCGCGTCGAGCAGCACGTCGTTCGGGATGAATGCCTCGCGCGCCATCATGCGCTCGACCACCGGATGGCGGCTTCCCTCGAGCACGATGGTGAAGCCATCGTTGACCTCTGGGCGGACGTACCCCTCGCGGTGCGCGACATCGGCCAGGGTCCCCCACACATCGAGCCGGGCGAGCACGCCGGCCGTCGTCTGCACCCGGGCGATCGCCTCGGTCACACGGACGCGCAACGTGTCCACCAGCTCCGCCTCGCGCAGCGCGATGCCCTCTTCGGCGCCCAGCACCTTGGCCTCGTACGCCTTGAGCTCGGGAGTGACGAACCGCTCGGCGCCGGTGAGCGTCTGACGCCGCTCGTAGTCCGCCGGCACACGGTCCCGGTGCGGGTTCGTGATCTCGAGATAATAACCGAAGACCTTGTTGAACCCTACCTTGAGCGAGGAGATGCCGGTGCGCTCGCGCTCGCGTGCCTGGAGCCCAGCGATGTACTGCTTCCCGCCGTCGCGAGCGTCCTTGAGCTGGTCGAGCTCGTGATCGTACCCGGTGCGGATCGCGTCGCCGTCGGATGCCTGGGCCGGGGGACGCTCCACGAGCGCCCGGGCGAGCTCATCGCCCACGTCCTGGACGAGATCGAGGCGGTCAGCGGCTTCCTCCAGCAGCGAGGCCCGCCCCCGCGCTTCGAGGCCGTCGAGCGCCGCGCGGACGTCGGGCAAACGGAGGATCGAATCCCGCAGCGCGCCGAGCTCGCGTGCAGTCGCGCGTCCGAGCGCGGCGCGGCCCGCCAGACGCTCGACGTCGCGTACGCCGTCGAGCGCTTCGCGCAGGCGCTCCCGCCCACGGACGTCGTCGACCAGCACCTCCACCGCGTCCAGGCGGGCGGTGATAGCCGGGGGATCGACGAGCGGCGCGAGCAGCCAGCCGCGTAGCAGGCGGCCGCCCATCGGCGTCAGGGTGCGGTCCAGTACGTCGAGCAGCGTCGTCCCTGCCGCGCCAGCAAGGCCGGGGAGGGCGGCGCGGAGCGGCTCCACCAGCTCGAGGTTGCGCCGGGTCATCTCGTCGAGCGACAGCCGGTCGCCGCGCCGGAGCATGCGGGGGCGAGCGAGGTGCGGCAACCCCCCTGGTTTGAGCTCCCGTGCGTAGCGGAGCAGTGCCCCCACCGCGCCCAGGGCCGGGCGGTCGCCCGGCTCGACGCCCAGCCCATCGAGCGAAGCCACGCGGAAGGTGCGTGCCAGGTCCTCGCGCGCGAGCTCGGGATCGAACTCCCATGCCTCACGCTCCGTGCGGACGGCGCCGGGAAGTGGGACGCCGGTGGGTGTGCCGCCGGGAAGCACCACTTCCCGGGGTTCGTACCGAGCGAGCGCCGCCGCGAGGTCCTCCGGGGCCACGGTCTCGAGCAGCAGCTCGCCGGTCGTCAAGTCCAGCGCCGCTATCCCGGCCGGTGTGCTCCGAGCGTCGACCGCCAGCAGGAAATTGTTCCGGCTGCGTTCGAGCCAGTCGTCGGCGAGGACGGTGCCGGGAGTGACGGTCTCCACGACCGCGCGCCGCACGAGGCCCTTGGCGAGCTTGGGATCCTCCACCTGCTCGCAAATCGCCACGCGGTGACCGAGACCGATCAGCCGCCGCAGGTACTCGGTGGCTGCCTTGACGGGAACGCCGGCGAGGGGCACCTCCGCTGCGCCGCCGTTGTTGCGCGACGTGAGGGTGAGCCCCAGCTCCCGGGCGGCGAGCTGCGCATCGTCCTCGAACATTTCGTAGAAGTCACCCATCCGAAAGAACAGGATGGTGTCGGGGTGCCGCGCCTTGATCTCGCGATACTGCTGCATCAGCGGGGTGTCCACCTCGACTCGTGGCGTCAAGGCTCCTCCACTACGAAGGGCTGACCTCCGAGCCGGGTCTTGAGACGGCGCTGTGCTTGCGCGGCGTCATCGTGCGACGCATACCGCCCGACGCGCACCTTGAAGAGGCCGCTCGTGTCACGCACCACGCGGGCGTCGAAGCCCATCACTTTCAGACGGGTGAGCATCTCGTCCACCTGCGCCGCGCTTTTTACGGCCAGCACCTGGACGGCATACGTCGCGGCCGGGGGTGTGGCCTTGGCCTGGGTGTCGCCTGCCGTGGCGGGCGCAGCGGCCGGCGGGGCGACGGTCGCGGAGACACAGCGAGAGGCGTAGAAGGTCACCTGATTCTTGAACTCCACGTCGGCGCCCGCGCCGTCCAGCGCCTCGCGGATCAACGGGCAGCCGTGGGCGTCATCCTTGAGGTCGAAGTAAGCGCGCGCGCCCCAGAAGTCCGCCCGGGCCCGCAACGGGGAATCGGGATAGTCGAGGCGCAGCCGCTCGGCCGCTTGCACGGTGGCCGCGGGATCGCCCTGGGCGAAATAGAGCTGGGTGAGTAGTACGAGCGCCGAGTCGGCCCATACCGACCGCCCGTACTCGACCACCACGCGCTGCAGGTTCGTTGCGGCGGTCGCTGCGTCGGCCGCGACCCGGCCCGCGGTGAAGAGTGCGCCCGGATAGATGGAATCCTGCGGCGATAGGCTCGCGAGCAGCCGGCGAACCATGGCGCGCGCGGAGTCGGGGCGGGTCTGTGCGACTCGGAGAGCGGCCGCGCGAACGGTGTCGCGTTGCGCGGACAGTGGGACGGGCGGACCGGCCGTCAGCAGCGCGGCTGCGACAACGAGTACGCGTCCGACTGTCCGACCGTCCCACCGTCCGGCCGTCATGCCGCCTCCCTCGCGCTCACGCCCCACGACAGTACGAGCTGCTCGAGGATGCCGGCTTCACCGGTCAGCGTGCTCGACTTGAGGGCGCGGTCGGCGTCGAGGGCCAGGCGCAGCGCGCCGCGCAGCTCGCCGGCGGTCCAGAGCCCCGCCCACCGAGCCCAGCGGAGAGCGGTCTGTTCCCAGCTCCCTAGGCCGTACGGTCGCGCGGTCCGGAGATGCGACAGCAACGCACCCTCGAGGCGATCGTGTCGCCGCGCGTCGCGGTCGATCTCTGCTCGGGCGAGCGCTGTGCCGACGAGGGCAGTGCCGAGCGCGCTGAGCATGCGGACACCGCTCATCCCTGCCTGCTCGAGCACAGGCTCGACCAGCCGGGCGGCGTCCGGTGCGCGCCGCTCGAGGGTCGCGTCGACAAAGTCCTGGAGCGTTTCACCGCGGCGCACGCCCACGAGCGCGGCCACTTCGTCGCGGCCGGCCGGCCGCCCTGCGCAGAGCGGTGCGAGCTTCTCGAGCTCACGGGCGAGGCCGCTGAGGTCGTTTCCCACGCTGGCGAGGAGCAGCTCCCCGGCCTCGGGCGCGAGGGTAAAACCAAGCTGCTTCGCGCGGTGTGTCATCCAGCGCTCGACCCGCTCCGGGGGCAGTGCCGTGACCTCCACGGCGGTCGCCCGGCGCACGAGCTCGGCGTCGGGTGGCTCAGCGGTGCCGTGGACCAGCAGTAGCACCGTGGTGGGATTGGGTGAATCGAGGTAGTGCAGCAGCTCCTGGCGCACCTTCGCCGTCTTGCGGAGCTGGTCCATCCCACGGAGGACGACGGCCCGGGTGGCGGTGAGGATGGGAGGCGTGTTCACCAGGGCGTTGAACGCCTCGGGGTCGAGATCGGCGGCCGCGCGCTGGTCCACGTTGAAGTCACGGGCGGTCGGGTCGACGGCGCGCTCCAGCAGCGCGCGCACCGCCTCGTCCTTCAGCACGTCCTCCTCGCCATGGAGATAGTAGACAGGATCCGGCGCGCCCTGCTTCAGGCTCCGGAGCAGCGCGTCAAAGGTGAGAGCCCCCATACAGGGCGGAAGTTACCGTGGCCTCGAGTCGAGAGAAAGCCTACCGCCCCGCGGATGCGGGCTCGACGAACACCGCGCCGTCTGGGACCTGGGGCCCAGCAAACACGCTCGCGCGCGGGTCCTGGAACGAGACGAACGGCACACCGGCCTGTACCACCGGATGCGGGAAGGGAACGGGCGGGAGCACCGGGGCCCGCGCCACCTCAGGCCGCCGGACGCCTTCGAGCGCCAGCATCGCGAGCGCTGCCGCGATGACCAGCGCCGCCGCTACGCCCGCACTCGCCGGAACTTCCCGGGCGGCGCGGCGCTCGCGCTCGAGCCGGGCGTCCAGGCGGCGTCGGAAGTCGCGTGAGGGCTCGATCGTCCCCGCGGCCTGTAACGCGAGCACGCCACGCCGCACGGCCGCGTCGTACCCACGGCAACCGGCACAGCGCACGAGGTGGCGGTCAAAGCGGCGCAGCTCGCGCGGGGCGGTGATCAGGCCGTCACGAAAGTCGGTATAGCGTTCGAGGAATTCGGCGCACGTCATGGCGAGAATCTACTACCGTCCGGCCGGGACGGGGTTCCCGGACCCCCCCAAAAAAGGCCCCGCCCCTCGCAGGTGCGGGGGGCGGGGGGGCTTGTGGGGACCCTACTTCAGCAGCGGGCCGATGAGCTGGGCGAAGCTGTTCCGCGCCCGATTGAGGCGGCTTTTCACCGTGCCCAGGTTGCAGCCTGTGATGTCGGCGATTTCGGCGTAGCTCTTGCCTTCCAGCTCGCGGAGCACGAAGACCGCCCGGTGGTGGGTGGGCAGTTGATCCACGCACTGGTCCACTGCTTCCTTGAGGAAGCGCTTGCGGTACAGGTCGTCCGGCCGGGCCGTGGTGTCTTCGAACTGAAGCGGCCGGTGGTCCGCTTCCCAGTGCTTCTTAATCGTCTGGAACAGCACCAGCGGGTTACGGCTGCGGTTCCGCAGCTCGTTCTTCGCCAGGTTCGACGCGATGGTGTAGATCCAGGTCGAGAACTTCTTGGTCTGGTCGAAGCGGTGGAGGTGCCGGAACACGCGGATAAAGACCTCCTGCACGAGGTCCTCCGCCCGTTCGCGGTCTCCAATGGTCCGATTGATGAAGTTGAGCAGCCGGGTCTGGTAGCGGTCCACCAGGGTGCCGAACGCTTGGGGGTCGCCCGACAGGTGCTCAAGCACTAGCCGGCCGTCGTCAAACTCGTGCAGCGCCTGGCGCTCGAGCGCGCGCGGCGTCGCGACTGCCTGGCTATTCCGCCTGAGGGTTGCTCGCATGGACCGCTCCATGGTTTCAAGCCCGTGCACTTGCTCTATTAAAGATACGGCACGAACCGTACCCGTCGCATCACCTACGTAACCCTCAATGCGATCACAATTTTGCCGATCCAGCGTCGAGTCGGGCCGACACGTCCGTCCTCGTCGGGGGACATCGGGTTGCTACATCCCGAGGACGAACCCGGCCATATAAAGGATAGCCACCACGGTCTTTGCGTCCCGGACTTCGCCGTCCCGGATGCGGGCCAGGACCTGCGACAACGGCTGTGGCACCACCTCGATGAACTCGTCGCGCTCGCGCGACGGTGTCCCCGCCGTGAGCCCGCTCGCCAAGTACAGGTGGATGACCTCGTCGGTGAAGCCCGGGGTGGTCCAGATCGAGGTCAGCCGCTGCAGGCGGCCGGCGGTGACCCCCGCCTCTTCGAGCAGCTCGCGGCGGGCGCACGCCTCGGGATCTTCGCAAGGGTTGAGCGTGCCGGCGGGGATCTCCCACAACGGACCGCCCGCGGCGTAGCGGTACTGGCGGATCAAGAGGATCGTGGGATCGGGATCCCCCTGCGGGTCGGAGGCGCACGGCACGATGGCGGCGGCGCCCGGGTGGCGAATGATCTCCAGCTCCCCCGTGGAGCCGTCGGGGAATCGCACCGTGTCGACATCGACCCGCACGACCCGGCCGGTGTAGACCCGGCGGCTCTCGCGCTGCATGGGCACCCTCAGCGGTTGAAGACCCAGGTGATGGGGACTTTGAACCCTTCGGCGAAGAAGTAGGCGGCGTTGCGGCGCGGATTCGACCGGATGGGGGAATTGGGGGCGGGCGACGTGAAGGGCAGGAGTCCCAGCCGGGTGGCGATGATCCGGAGCCGCAGCATGTGAAAGCCGTCGGACACGAGCAGGACCCGGCGGTTGTCCTTCCCCGAGAACCACTGGGCGACGCGTTCGAGCGAGGCCGACGTGGTCGCCGCCGCTGGTAGGCCGACGACCGCGCCGTCGGGGAGTCCGGCCTTGAGGAGGTAGCGCCGACCCACTTCCGATTCGCTCACCGTGTCGCCCGATCCCACGCCGCCGGTCACCAGCACCACGGGTGCGAGCCCGCGCTGGTACAGCGCCGCCGCGTGGTCGAGTCGCGCGCGGAACACGGGCGACGGGCGGCCGTTGTACTGGGCCGCGCCGAGCACGGCGATCGCATCGGCCGTCGTCGCCTGGTCGTGCGCGCCCGCGAGCGCCACCGCGACGACGACCGCCGCCCAGCCGAAGGTGAGCGCGACCAGGACCATCACCGTCGCGGTGAGCTTGCGGCGCAGAGTCCAGAAGGGCATGGAGGAAAGACAACAAGGGAACGGGATAGAGGGAAGGGGGACAGCGCGACACGGAATCGCTCAGGGCTTGGTCAGGAGCTCCTCGAAGAGCGCAAGTGCGCGCGGGTCGCCGGATTGGCCGAGCCAGAACAGTGCCTTGCGCCGCACCCCCGGCTCGGGGTGTGTGCGGGCGATCCGAATGAGGGCGGGGACACCGGCCTCGCGGGGCTGCTGTGACAGGGCGAATACCGCCTGCTCCTTCACGTCCCGGTCCAGGTCGGCATCGTCTACCAGGTCGGTGAGGCCGCGAGTCGCGGCGTCGCCGGCGGCTTGCCCGAGCCAGAACACCGCTTGACCGCGGGTGCGCCCGGGCGCGCGATCGTCGCGGGCGAGCTTCAAAAGCATCGGCCAGACGATGACAGAGTCCGCCAGGGTCGCGGGCAGTATCGCCTCTTCGCCTCCGCGAGTGTCTTCCCGGGTGGCGAGGCCGAGCAGGAAGTCGACGGCCTCGCGCGCCGCCGTGGTGCCGAGATCGGTGACGGCGGCGTCTCGAGGCGGGGTGACCCAGCGCCCTCCTACGTAGGTGCGGAGCGACTGTACCCGGCCGGCCCGGACTCTGAGCGAGACGCGCACTGGTCCCGGCTCGCAATCGTACTCGACCTCATCGTCGTCGAAGCCGTGGTCGAGAGTGATCGTGCGTCCCCATCTTCCCCGCCCACATTTCCCGCCAGTGCATTCGAAAGCGATCACGCTGTGTCCGTCGCCGCATACCCCGGGACGGGCGGCGAAACTCAGCCGGACGGTGCCGTCGGGTGCGGCGGCGACCCGGGCGCCGAGGCGCTGCGCGGCCGCGGGCCCCGCCGCGAGCGCCCACACGAGCACCAGCCGGCCGGTCACGGGTTGATGATGTCCAGCAGGACCTGCGCGGCGCGCGGGTCGTCGGACTGGCCGAGCCAGAAGATCGCCTTCTTGCGGAGCTCCTTGTTCTGCTCCGTCTTGGCGATGCGGATCAGCTGATCGAGCGCCGCAGCCTCGTGCCGCTGCGAGTATACGAAGATCAATTGCTCCTTCATCTCCTGGTTCTGCATCCGGTCGTACAGCCCGGTCAGCTGGTCCAGGTTTCCGCCGGTCTGACCCACCCAGAAGAGTGCCTTCTTGCGCATCTCCACGGGCTCACGCTCGTTGAGCGCGATATCCATCAGCCAGCGTCCGTTGTCCGCGCCGCCCATCTGGGAGAGCGAGAAGATCACCTTCTCCTTCAGATCCTCCTCCGTGAGCTTCGCGTACAGGCCTCGCAGAAACGCCGCGTTCGCCGTCGAGCCCTGCTGGCCCAGCCAAAAGATCGCCTTTTCGCGCGCCTCGTCCGGGGCTCGCTCATTGGCGGCGTAGTCGCGCAGGATCTGTGCGGCCCGGCCGTTGTTGATTTGCGACAGTGAGAAGATCGCCTTGTCCTGGAGCTCAGGATCCGTGGCGCCGCGCAGGATCGAGTCTAGGGCGGTCACCGCCCGGTCGCTGCCCACCTGTGACAGCCAGAACACCGCCTGCTGGCGCACCTCGGACTCGGGGTCGTTGCGGGCGACGTCGAGCAGGATGTCCTCCGTCTCGGCGCTCCGCTTTTGGGAGACGATGAACACGGCTTTGCGACGCAGGCCAGCCGAGCACCCATCGCGTTTCGCCAGGACTTTCTTGAGGATGGGGAGCGCGTTGGTCGCGTCCATCTGGAGCAGTCCGTTCAGCGCGGCGACTCGCACGTCGTCCTCGTCGTCCTCATCGGGACAGCTGCGGGCGCCCGCTGGCCGGGGGGTCTGCGGCGTCTGCGGCGGCTGTGGCGGCTGCGGTGCCTGTGGGAGCTCCGCGTGGGCGATTACCCAACGGTGGGCGTCTTCGTCCCCCTGCGTTGCGAGCGCGCTCTGAATCCGGGCGAGGAGGGCGTCGCCGTCGCGCAGCGTCGCCGCCTTGGGGTAGCGTTGCTGCTGGGTGACGAGCAGGTCACGCGCGCGGACCAGGTTGTCGTTCTTGTAGAGCGCGAACGCCGCCCAGTAGAGGGCGTCGCCGGCACGGGTGGCGTCCGGGTACCGGCGGGTGAGATCGCCGTACAGCTTCGCGGCGCTCGTGTAGTCACCGCGGTTGAACGCCCGCCGCGCCGCACGCCATAGCGAGTCGGTGGGGTCCTGCTCGTCTTGGAGCGGGCCGCCGTCCCAGGGGCCCACCGCGCTGAGGGCATCGAGCGCGTCCAGAGCATCGAGCGCGTCCAAGGCATCCAGCGCGTCGAGCCCGTCCAAGGCATCGAGCGCGCCTAATCCCTGGAGGGCCACCTGCGCGTGCGCCAGGGCGGGTGCGACCGTACGTGGCACGACGGGTTGCTGCATTCCGACGACGGCCGCGACCATCAAGTACATCGCCTGCATCACAATGCTCCTTGCGTGCGCACGGGGCCCGGGCCGGCGGGGTTCGCCGTCCGCAGGCGCAGCAGCACGCTGCGTTGGTCCAATCCCTGGTTGATCGATTGTACGTCTTCTCGATCGCCGCTCCCCCCCGAGGGCAGCTGGGCGATCTGCGCGAGCACCAGCTCCAGATCCTCGAGCAGGCTTTTCAACCGCGCATCCTTGGCGGCGGGCGAGTCGAGCATGAGCCGCGTGGTCGCGAGCAGGTCGCGGGCCTGGGTCGCGAACTGGGCGGCCGGCACGCTGGGTGATCGCGCCTCGGCACGGAAGCCGGTGAGCAGCGCTTCGGTGCGCGTGAGGTACTGCGCGGCCGCGACGCGATAGGCGAGCGTCGACCCCTGGTCGGTGCCTGCCGCCACCGCGGGTAAGGTGGACGATTCCCCTCCGCGCGCGCTCCAGCGCCCGATCGCGATGCCCAGCGCGAGCAGGGCGGCGATTCCCACGCCCCAGCGCAGCACGGGACGGATCGCGATGACCCGTCGTTGCCGCGCCGCGCGCGCCGCCGCGATGCGATCCCACAGTTCCTCGCGCGGCGTCGCCGGCGGGCGGTGATAGTCCTGCGCCGCCCGCCGCAACCGCTCCTCGAACCGGTCTTCGGTCATGAAACCCACTCCCCCGCGAAATCCGCGAGCGCATCACGCAGCTTGGCGCGCGCCCGCGACAGTTGTGCTTTCGACGTTCCGGTTTCGATGCCGAGGGTCGCGCCGATCTCGTCGTGCGTGTACCCCTCGACGTCGTGCATCACGAACACCATGCGATAGCCGTCGGGGAGACCGTCGATCGCCTGTGCCAATCGCCGCTTCAGGTCCGGCTCAGCCGCGCGCCCACCCGCGGAGGTCGTCGCGGCCTCGTCCAGATCCGTCTCCCGCTGGCGGAAGCGCTTCACCTTGCGCAGCCCGTTCAACACAACCGACGTGGCGATGGCATGCAACCAGGTGGACAGCTTCGCCTCGCCCCGAAACCCGCCCAACCGCTCGAACGCGCGCACGAAAGTGTCCTGGGTGAACTCGCGCGCCAGCTCGTCGTCTCCGGCGAGCCTGTAGGTGAGGCGGTAGACGCGATCCACGTGGGCGTCGTACAGCGCTCGCTCCGCGGCGCCGTCCCCGGCCCGGACTCTGGCAATCAGTTCGCGTTCGTCCACCAGGCTCCGAGCGGCGGGGG
>Ga0137397_10000420_pt1 | contig 29281 bp, 28 predicted proteins | sample czorhiz116metaG_FD_106658 | JGI IMG/M metagenome (GOLD analysis project Ga0137397, IMG submission 106658) | Vadose zone soil microbial communities from Angelo Coast Range Reserve, California, USA - czorhiz1.16 metaG | ecosystem: Environmental > Terrestrial > Soil > Vadose zone | place: USA... | reverse complement strand
TTTTAGCCGCGGAGCGGCGTAAGAATGTAGCCCCGGGCGCAAGCCCGGGGTAAACAGTAACCCTGGATCCCAGCCCCAGAGGGGCGAAAGATTCGAATGGATTCGAGGAATCTTGCGCCCCTATGGGGCTGGGACTTCGACACTATTCCATCCACGGGCTTGCGCCCGTGGCTACATTCTTACGCCGCTCCGCGGCTGGAACGCGCAAATTGTAATTCATTCACACCTTCTTGCGCCCGTGGCTACACTCTGTCGATCGTGCGTTCCAAGAACTTCAAATCACCTGTTTTTGAGCTGTTGTGGTTCGAATAATGGCTGGCACGGTGAGAAGAAGGGCAGGTAGGGACACTCTCCATCTCCGCCGAAATATTCCTTGCGCGCTCGAACCTGATACTGCGGATCCTTGAGCCGAATCCGAATGCGGTGCCACTTGCCGTCATTCAAGGGATGCGTGGGATAGTAGCCGATGCTGTACTGGTTCCGGAGTTCGGAGGCGATTTCATCCAATGCTTCCTGAATTTGATTTGTGCGATTGTCCTTCTGTCCCGATACGAGCCACGCCTTGCCGCCGCTGGAATCGGCGAATGCGTTGAGAACGTGCATGTCAACGGTCTCGGGCCCGCCCCTGGCCGTCAGCGGCTCAGTTATTGTGCCCAGGCCCGCGGGAGCGATCCCCAGGGAGTAGACCAGCAATTCGGATTCGCGCACGGCGAGTGCAGCGGATTCGAAGCTGTTGCTGCTCAACGTATCGTCGCCATCTGAAATGAGAAGGATCGCCTTCTTCTGGTGTTTTCCGCTCCGGATCTTCCGAAGGCCTTCGACCAGCGCGTCATACAAAGCTGTGGATCCAGTTACGCCGCGGCCCCTGAGAACTCTGGCAAGTTTTTCTCGATTGCTGGTGAAATCCTGCTGCAGGACAGGCCAGGTTGAAAAGGTCATCAGGAAAACATCATCGTCGGCGTGAATCGTTCGAATGAAATGCTCGACCGCCGATGTGGCGGTACTGATCTTCGGTTCCATGCTGGCGCTGGTGTCCAGCACGATACCGACGCTTACCGGCAGATCCCTGGACTGGGTAAAATGCGCGACGGTCTGCGGCTGGCCGTCCTCTTCAACGATCAAATCGTCAGGCGACAGGTTGGCGACATATCGTCCTTTGTCGTCTGTAATCGTGGCTACCACATTGACGAGCGGAACATCCACTTTGAGCTGTAGAAGAAGGCCGATCAAGCTCAAAGCCAACCAAACCATAGAAGCCGGAGATTAAACACAAAGACACAAAGACACAAAGAAATTCGGCAACCCTGGATTAAGGGGGGGTAATTCGGGGACAGACGTATAAATCCCCAATTACGAATCAAGGAACGATTAATCGTAATTGGGGATTTATACGTCTGTCCCCGAATTACCCCCCCTTAATCCCGGGTTGCCGAATTTCTTTCGTCTCGAATTAGAACTCGAAACGCATACCGAACTGGAACTGGCGGTTGCCGGTCTTCATGTCGATGTTGCCGAACGGTACGTCGTTGTTGTTGATGTTCAGGATTGGGTCGGCCGGTTCCGGATGGTTGAATATGTTGGTGGCATCCAGACGGAATTGCAGCCGTTTCCCTTCGGCGATCTTGAAGGCCTTGCTCATTGTGGCATCCAGGCTCCAGGATCCCGGAAGCTCGATCACGTTCTGACCGAGGTTACCCCGGGTCCCGGGTTGCGGATTCTGGAGGACAACTTTTCCTGAGGAATCGGTAATTGCGCTCAGTGTGCAAAGCGATCGCAGCGTCGATGCGATTGCGTTGCATTGCGGATCGGTGGCCTTCTTGTAGGCGCCGCCGAAGTAGTTCCCCGCGATGTCGCCGTCCTTCCACTGCACGTTCCCGACCTTCGGATCGAAGTCTCCGACGCGATCCGGGACGCCGTTGGCATAAAGTTGATTAACGCCAACGCTGATATTGTTCAAACTCGTAAAGGTGCTGATGTTCTCTGGGGCCCCGCTGGACAGGTTGAGAATCCAGCTCATCTGCCAATTCTCGACGATGCGGGCGAAGATGCCGGAGCTGTCGTGGAATAGGAGTTTCTCCGGTCCAAAGGGCAATGCGAACGTGCCGTTGGTCCGCAAATCATGCCTGCGGTCTCCGAGCTGAAGTGTGTAGTCGCCGCCACGATCGAAGGGCAACGTATAGTTGCCGCCGCGCTCGCCGCCCGCTGCGGACGTGCCGAGAAGCTTGCTCCACGTGTAGGAAGTCTGAAGGCTGATGCCGGCAGTCGGCCGCAAGGTCACCTGCGTTTGCAGCGAGTGGTAGTTGGTGTTGCCGGCGTTGGTTTGCAAGGTGGCATTGTTGAACTGCGGATTGGTCTTGATGAAATTCTCCGGGACGCTATTGAGCCGGAGCACGGCGCCGTTGATACCTGACGGAATGTCCGGCAGGTTGGCGTTGATTCCTCCCGCCTTGGAGTAGTTCAGCGTGCTGAGCGTATTCGAGAGCGCCGCGTAGTTGCCGTTGGCGAGGTTGTTGCGAATTGAACTGGCCGTGGCGGCGCGCAGGTGCAGGGCTCCCGTTTGCGGGACGCCATTGAGTGTTGTGCCAACAGCCCCGAATCCCGTGCCGGCAATATTGATGCCTTTGAACATCTGATCCAGCAAGGCGGATTCGCCACCATTGCGGGCCGCGTCGAAGGCTTCCTTCAATCCGTTGAACAGGAAATTGGGGGAGTTGAGATTTATCGACCCATAGAGCTTCCGCCCTGTCGTACCGATGTAGCGGACGTCCAGGGTCACGTTCGAACCCACGTTTCGCGTTACCGCCAGTGTCATGTTCTGAACGTAAGGCGTCACCATGTTCGAATCGAAAGCGGTCAAGCTGACGGTCCGGTCCGTAATGGGGATTTGCTCCATCGGCTTCACCGAAACAGGTACAGGGACGACTTTGGCCAGGTCGGTGAGATCGAGGTACTCGAGGTCGCCCGGGCCTCCATTGATGACGGCCTGGTACGAGCTTCCCGGCGGATTTGCAAGAGGATCGCTGATCGTGCTGAATCGGCCGCCCCCTCCCGACAGAAAGCTGAGCTGATAGCCGCCGCGGACAGTCGTTTGGCCGGCTCCAAACCACGGGACTTGCCACGCAAATCCGATGGCCGGGCCGATGTTGTTCCAGTCCTTCTTCCACACGTTGACGTCTGCATTCGGCGAACCCGGTCCCACAAACGCCAGCTTGGTGAGATCGGCGCGCTGGCCCGGGCGCATCCAATCCTCGAAACTGCGTCCCGAGATTCCGAACAGCGCGTTGCCGCCTCCCACGGGAGACGACGTCAAGCCGTTTGCGATCCACGGAACTCCGTAGTAATCGAACCGCACGCCGAGGTTGAGCGTCAGATCCCGCTGCACTTTCCAATCGTCTTTGAAGAAGAAGGAGAACTCCTGCTGACGCACTTCGCGCGTTCTTTGAGTGGAGACTTTGTAGTCGTCGAATTTATCCAGCCGGTCCGCGGAACCGAGGTAGTAGAGCTGGTTCACCTGTCTGAGGGAGCCCGTGAGGAATGCCAGCACGCTTCTCATGGCATAGTTGTTGCCGGTCGTACTCGTGCCCTGCAGGCCCGGCATGTTCGCGCTGGTGATGCCTTGAATCGGCGCCAGCGGCGTCTCACCGCCGTGTGCGCGCGGAAAAGCGCTCCAGTCGTTTCCAGAGACATCGTCGGATATCTTCGAAGCCCCGAAGCGCACTTCAGCGCCGCCTTTGAAGGAGTGTGTGCCGTGTGTCCAACTCATCGTGTCGGCGTAGGTGTAGAACGGAGAACTTTCGGTAATGTTGCCGTTGAAGCGAACGGCTCCCTGTTCGCTACCCATGTTGGGTTGTCCTCCGTACGTCCCGAAGCCGACGGGACCGTTGGGCGAGATGCCCAACTGCGGAAGAATCGGATACCCCTGGACGTTGGGCACGAACTTACGCGCTTCATCACCCGCAGGGCCATCGAGACTCAATCCAGGCGTCGTGTTGGTTCCCGTTCGGCGCATTCCAAAGCGGGCTTCGTTGAGCAGCGTTGGTGACAGCGTGGATGTGAAATTCACCGTCAGGACCTGCGGCACACGCCGCGCAGCGCCCGGATACCGAGTCGGCCAGGCGCCCGACGCATAGTCGGAACGGTTCTTTTCATAGCTCCAGCCTGCATTGATCTTGTGATTGGTGGTGAAATTGTGATCGATCTTCACGTTGAGCTGTTTTCGAATGACCGCCTGCCCGATGCCGAAGCGATTGGTGCCGCCTCGCGTGCTCTTCATCCATCGGGATCCTGCAGCGTTGAGACCATCGCCGACGTCATAGTTGTTTATCGCCGGCATCACGCTGAGAACTTTTGCGACATATCCGGTCGGATCCATCTGGCTGCGATTGGTATCCCAGGGTCCGCCGGCAACGATCGCGTCCGAACAATCGGGACGAGTGGGCGTGTTCTGAAGACGGCCGAAGACGCTTGCATAACGCAGAATACCGTTGTGCGGCGTGCCGTCCGGATTCGTCTTCGGCGCCATGGGATTTCCTGCCTGATCGACCACGGCGATTCTTGGTGTGGCGCCGGTCGCCTGCGTGACCTGGAATGCGTTACCGTTGCTCCAGTTGTCGTAATAACGAAAGATGCCGTTCCGCGCGCATGGGGTCAACACGGATGGGTTTTCGAGATTGCGCCCGGCCGGGAGCAGACCATTCCATAGCGCAAAGAAAAATGTTCTGTTCTTGACGATTGGACCGCCCACGCTTCCCGTGTACTCATTGAGGTTGGACCAGTTTCGCGTGAGAGGCTGGCCGGCCACGCGCTTGTTGACCCAGGTATTCGGGTCGATTGCGCTGTTGCGGACGTTCCACACGGCCGCGCCTCGGAACCTGTTCGTTCCGGATCGTGTTTGCACTTGAATCTGCGCATTGCCGCGTCCGTTTTCGGCGTCCACGGGCGCGAGGATCATGCGGACTTCGCCAACGAGGTCCGGGTTCATGATCGTGGCGCCCTGGATGCCCGTGGGCCATCGTCCCGCAGCACTGGCATCGACGCCATCCCGCTGGATCTGAACATTGGCGGCGCTGACGCCGGCCAGCTTGCTGTCGTTGGCATTGTTGACCAGATCGTCGGCCAGGTTCAGGCCGGGCAGGGTTCGGACCAGTCCGAGCGCATCGTTGCCCATGAGGCCGACGACAGGCAGGTCGCGGACCGCCTGCTCGGGAAGTACCGTCCCGACGGATGAAGTGGACTCCAGCAGGAGCCTGTCGGCGGATGCGGTGACCTCAACAGTCGTGTTCAACGACGCTACTTGCAGCGTGAAGTTCAAGCGGATCTGAGCGGCATTTCCAAGCCGGACGTCCGTGAACGTCAGCGTCTGAAAACCCGGCAGCTCCGCGCTGACCTTGTAAACGCCCGGCAGAAGGCTGGGAATGTTATACGTTCCGGTCTCATTCGTCAGAGCCATGGAGACTACGCCAGTCTCCGTATTGGTTGCCGTGATGTTGACGCCGGGAATTAACGCTTTCGCGGCATCCGAAACGGTGCCGCTCAGCGCAGCGTTGCTCGACTGACCAAATGACTCCATCGACAGGCTCAGGCATAGCAGAGCCAGTGCGATGGCTACGTATCCTTTCATCGTGTATGTCTCCCCATCCGCTCTAGTTATTTTTGGACTTTTTATTCTTTTGAAAAACTGGCCGTCATGGAAACACTGGGAGTTGTGCGCAGTCAATTGAAAAATGGAAGGAGCGCAGGTTGGAAAAGATTTTGGCCGCGAATTACGCCAATTACGCGAACGGGGCGCATCAAGGATTCTTTCTTGCGCCCGTTCGCGTAATTGGCGTAATTCGCGGCCAAAGTCCCTTCCCCCCATTTTTCCTTGACGCGTTCTGCATGCTTCCTTACTTTGGTCGGGTCTATATCGAACCGGAGTTATACATGCGAGATCGTTTGATCGTTTTTGTGGCCGCGTTGATCCTGCTTCCGATTCTGGCGGCGGCTCAGGGACGGGGCGGCCCGCGGACGCCGGCCAAACCCACGCCGCATTGGCCGGATGGCCGTGTGAATCTGGGGCCCGCTTCGGGAGCAGCGGGGCTTTGGTTTCCGATTGATGCGCGGATTTCCGTGCCGGACAGTGGAGTCGGCAGAGGCCCGGGAGGCCCTCCGGGCGCGCCGCGTTATCCGAATCTGAAGTACAGTCAGGTTCCTTTTCAGCCGTGGGCAAGAGCGCTCCTCGATTATCGCCTCGACAATGCGTTCGAGCCGCACACGCGCTGCAAGCCTTCCGGTGGTCCGCGCCAGCCCATGACGCCTTATGGCATCGAGTTCGTCGATCTCCCCGAAATGAAGCGCATGTACCTCATGGACGAAGGCGGTCCTCACACCTGGCGGACCATCTACATGGACGGGCGGGAGCACCCAAAGAATCTCATTCCGAGTTACTACGGCCACTCCGTCGGGCGCTGGGAAGGCGAGACGCTCGTGATCGACAGTGTCGGCTTCAATGAAGCTTTTTGGCTGGATCGGGAAGGGTCGCCACACACGGAGCAACTTCGCATGATCGAAAAATTCACCCGTACCGATATGAACACGATGAAATACGAAGTGACCATCGATGATCCCGGCGCATACACAGCCCCATGGACTGGCGGCTTCTACATGCAGTGGACGCCGGACGTCGAGTTATTCGAATACATCTGCCAGGAGAACAACTTTGCGTCAGGTTTGATGGTCGGCGCCGGTGAATCGATCGATCGCGCCAGCCGAATTGTTCCATGAGCGGCTGCGAATGCAAGCCCGACAGGGCGCAGCCACAAATAAGATGAGCGGCTGCGAATGCAAGCCCGACAGGGCGCAGCCATCAATAAGATGAGCGGCTGCGAATGCAAGCCCGACAGGGCGCAGCCATAAATAAAGGAGACTAGAGATGCTTGTCACGCTAATTCTTGCGCTTGCCGTTCAGGCCGCTCCTGCGAAACCCAATTTCACTGGAGTCTGGGCCGGCCCGGGCTTTACCCACAAAGTTGGACCCAATGACACCGATACTTCAAGCGTCAGGGTGTACGACTCGAAAAACTTTTCCCCGTTCAAGCCTGGCGGAGAAGCGTTATTCAGGCGGAAACCGACCGGAGTCGAGATCAACGACGACCCGACGGCGTTCTGCTTACCGAACGGACTCACGCGGCAAATCCATTCTCCGTATGCTCAGCAATGGATTCAGGCGCCTGACGCGATGGTAGTCCTGTATGAGTACATGCACTTCTTCCGAGTAATTCCCATTGGAGCGCCCAATCGCCCGCACGATAAAAACGTTGAGATGACCTGGATGGGCGATTCGATCGGGTGGTGGGAGGGAGAGACTTTTGTCGTCGACACCATCGGCTTGAAAGAGTGGATGCTCGATGCGTCGCTGGACACAACCAATCACACTGAGGGGCACTGGCATAGCGATGCCGCCCATGTCATCGAGCGTCTTCGTTTCATGGACCGAACGACGGTCTCATACAAAGTGACCATCGACGATCCGAAGATTTTTACAGCGCCGTGGAGCCAGGATTTTGAAATGAAGCTCCACCCGACCTGGAAGCTTCTCGAGTTCGTTTGCGAAGAGAACAATCGTTGCATCGGCGGGAAATGCACTCCGGCCGACGTTCAAAAATAGAAGGCTTTACAGCCGCGGAGCAGCGTTAGAGTGTAGCCCCGGGCGCAAGCCCCGGGGGTCAGGGTGTGTTTGGATTTCAAGCCACGGGGCGACACTCTCACGCCGCTCCGCGGCTGGAACAGGAATAATCCGGCCTAGTGCGTCATCGCGTAGATGACGACATTGGTCAGGAATTTCGCGGAATAGGCGGCATATCTCGACGGATATGACGGGTCATCAGCCCATTCGAGCCCGTCACCCAGATCGGTGTTCCAGGCCATCAGCACGCAAATTCGACCATGGCTGTCCTGGAGAGCGAAGACTTTCGGCGTTTTCCCGGACGGCCCGTTTTCCCACTGATCGCACTCCGGGCATCTGGCAATTCCGTCATTCGTGACCTGAATGATCTCATTGATCTCGTAAAAGGAATGAAATAGCGGATGTGAGACCTTCAGTTCCACCGGGGACGCCCCAGGGAGCACCCGGTGAAGCTGTTCGAGAAACTCTCTGAATTCTCGATCGCCATGGAAGTCATCGGCGAACCAGAAACCCCCGCGTTCCAGGTACTCGCGCAGGTTGGCGGCATCGCGGGAGTCCAGAACCATTTGTTCGGGCTCGACCGAATAAATCAGAGGGTATTTGAAGAGTTCCGCGCTCGAGGGTTTAACAAGCGTTGGTGACCCGACATCTATCCGAGTGTGGTGTCCCACGTACCTAGAGGTGTGACTATCCATCGCCGGATAGTCGGTGTACCAATTCTTGATATAGTCCGGAATGCCGCCGCCATACTGTAGACGCGCGAACCGAAATCCTGCATTATCTTCGTTCTGCACATCCGCGTTGACGGTTAACCACATCAACAGCAGCAGGAAAGCGAGGCCAAACCACTTCGCGGCGAGTTTGCTCCAGTGTCTCACGGATCAACCAAGAGCATTTGGGCTTCCATAAAAGGAGAGACGCAATGAAAACATACAAGAACTACGTCAACAATGAATGGATCTCAGCTCGAGCGACTCGCGAGGTTACCAATCCGTTCAACGGCGAAAAGATTGCGGTCGTGCCGGAATCGAGCAAGCCGGAAGTCGATAATGCAATCCGTGCGGCGCGTGAGGCATTTGACCGGGGTTCATGGAAAGACACAACAGCCCAGCAACGCGGCCGGATTCTGTTTGCCATGGCGGACATCGTTCGGAAGAACGCGGCAATGCTGGCGGAGCTGGAAACGCTGAATTGCGGCAAACCCATCGTCGAAAGTGAGTTCGACATGGCCGATACCGCGAGCTGCTTCGAGTACTACGGCGGCCTTGCCACCAAAGTTCACGGAGAAACGCTGCCGGTTCCGGACAATGCCCTCAACATGACTCTGAGGGAACCCGTCGGCGTCGCGGGATTGATCGTTCCCTGGAACTATCCGCTCATGTTAGCCGCCTGGAAGCTGGCCCCTGCGTTGGCCGCAGGATGTACTGTGGTGCTGAAGCCGGCCGAACAAACCCCGCTCACCACGTTGGAATTCGCGCGGCTGGTGCAGGAAGGTATTCCGGATTTGCCCCCGGGCGTGTTGAACGTCGTTACCGGAGATGGCCCCGTTGCCGGACGCGCTATCGTCGAATCCATGGAGGTCGATAAAGTCGCCTTTACCGGAGGAACAGAAACCGGCCGCGATGTCCTGCGCGGAGTGGCCAACTCCAATCTAAAGAAGGTTTCGCTCGAACTGGGGGGAAAGTCACCCAACATCTTTTTTAGCGACGCCAGCCTCGAAGCGGCGATCGATGGCGCGCTCTTCGGCATTTTCATCAATCAAGGTGAAGTGTGCTCGGCCGGGTCGCGTGTTCTTGTGCAGCAGGACCTTTTCAAACGTTTTGTCGGAAGGATGACAGAGATGACTCCGCGAATCCGGCTCGGCAATCCCATGGATCGCGAAACAAAGATGGGCCCGCTTGTCAGCAAAGAGCATCTCGAGAGAGTAGAGAGCTACATAGAAGCCGGGAAGAAAGAAGCCACGCTCGTGACGGGCGGAAACCGCCCATCATCGCAGGATCTCCGCAATGGATATTTCATCGAACCAACGATCTTCGAAACCGACAATACGACGCGCATTGCCCGCGAAGAGATTTTTGGACCGGTCGTGGCGTGTATTCCATTCAAGGACGAAGAAGAGGCGCTCCGCATCGCAAACGACACTCCGTACGGCCTGGCAGCGGCTGTGTGGTCACGCGATATTTTTCGGTGTATGCGCGTCGTCAAGAATCTGAAAGCAGGCATCGTTTGGGTCAATACTATGCAGCCCTGCTATGTCGAGTCTCCCTGGGGCGGCTACAAACAAAGCGGCCATGGACGCGAGTTGAGCCTGCACGGAATCGAAGAGTTTCTGGAAACCAAGCAGGTCCATATCAATCTCAGCGAGCGTCCGATCGGCTGGTACTAGTACTAGCCCGGATTATTCAGGAATTCGGCTAATGGGGAACGGGTTTACCACGTAACAGTGTCCAGACTGAAGAATGCAGCCGCGGAGCGGCGTTAGAGTGTAGCCCTGGGCGCAAGCCCGGGGGCAGGGTGTTGTGTTGGATTCCAAGCCCCGAAGGGGCGAAAGAATCTCTCGAATCTTTCGCCCCTTCGGGGCTGAGTCGTTTAGCCGCACAGAACCCCGGGCTTGCGCCCGGGGCTACACTCTCACGCCGCTCCGCGGCTGGAATTTATGAATAATCCGGGCTAGTCACCGATGGCCACTCACGTCATCGGATCGAACGAAGGAGACACCGATGAGTGCTATGAACGAGCGATCAGCGAAGGAGAATGAGGGTGGTCAGGTTCCCCGCAGGCACTTTCTCACTGCGCTCCTGGCGGCAGGGCTTTGTCGACCTCGCGCCGCGATGGCACTACTCCAGTCGAAGCGGCAGGATTCGCAACTACCGGTACGCGTCAGCACGCTGAACCATATGAGTTTCGCGTGTGCAGATTTGCGGAGCACCGTCCAGTGGTATGGGCGAGTCTTCGGAATGCCGGTTCATGCTTTTCAGGACTACGGAGGAGGCCAGACGGTGTTGAGAATCGGCGACGGACCAGCGTATATAGCGCTGTCGCAGCGGAACCCGAACACCATTGGGCAGCCGCCATCCCGCCGTCCGCACTTCTGTTGGGGAGTCGAGGATTTCAATGTCGACAGAATTCTAAGGGCTCTCTCGGAAATGCAGGCTCCCGCTCAGGCCGTTCTTCGGGAGGGTAAAACCATAAACGGCGTCAATTTCGACGACCCGGACGGCTTCCCGCTTCAGTTCAATCCTGTGAACGCTTGCGGCGGAGGCGGATTTCTTGGTGACGTATGCGACGCCGCCGCCCAGGCCGCCCGCCTGCCAGGCAGCCCTCCGCCGATCCCGGTCCGAACGCTGAACCATGTCAGGCTGGTCGTGCCGAATGTGCAGCGCACGCTTGAATGGTATCTGAGGCTGACCGACATGCAGCGGCAGACATACCAGGAGCCGGCGGGAGGACCGCGAACTCCCGGATATGAGGGACTACCGATTCCGATCCTCCGGGTCGGATCCGGACCGCAGTTCATCGCGTTGGTGGAGGGAAGCGGGCCTGCAGCCTTCCGGCCGCACATAGGATTCGGTGTCCAGGGGTTCGCTCCCGATCAAATCAGGGCGAGGCTCGCCGAGCATGGCGTGAGCGCACGAACGAGACTGCGGGAGGGCGCGACTCCCGAGATCCTGGTTGACGCGCCCGACGGGGTAGAAATTCAGCTCCAGGACGTCAGCTACTGCGGCGGCCGAGGCCTTCTCGGCAACATGTGCGGGTAGTGATCAAGCAGTGTTGTTGAGCGTCACAGTCCACAATGAAGCTCCATATCTGCCGGCGCTGCTCATGACAGGTGCCGTCCAAATGGGTTCAAGAATTCCATGGAGGCGTTCGTCGCGGGTAATAAAGGCATTGGCCAGGAGTATATCCAGTCGCGTTCCGCCAAGCAGATATGCGGCGAGCAAATACTGTTCGTTGTAATAGCGAGGGGCCCACTCGGGAGGATAGTCGTAGGGCAGGTGGATGTCATGAAAGTGGACCAGTACTCCTGGTTTCAACATTGGAAGGACTTCCAGAAATACGATCGTCACATCGGAGTTCATCAAGGCGCGATGAGACCCATCGACAAATAGAATATCGCCGGCATTCAATTCCTCGAAGATGCCCAGGTCGATGTCCTCCAGGGACGATCTGATGATTCTGTTCGCAACAGCTTCGACAGGGAGTCCGGGTGCAGGGTCAATGCATGTGATAGATGTTTGCAAGCCATGATCACTTATAGCGCGGCGCGCGAATCTAGTAGAGTGGCCGGCTCCGATTTCAAAATATCGCCGCGGGCGCTCCAGACAGAGCATCCCATAAAGCGCAATCGCATCCAGCGCCGGAAACATTTCATTTTCCCAGGCAGGGGTTACAAGATCCTTTGAACGTTTCGGAATCATGAGTAGCTTTTGAGTAAACTCAAGAAACCGGCTCAGGCGTTCTTCAAAAGCTGCTCGTTTTTGCTCACATGCTCTGTAAAAGGATTCGTGGGGCGGCCGTTCCCACCCGTAGCGCGGCCTGGATGCTGGAAACTCCATAAATGAGGCTACTCGCGGGGATAATCTACCCGTGAGATAGGCGACCCATCGCTTTGCCTTTATAACTGGAGACTTCATTTTTGTTAGTTCCGGTGAACGACTATAGCATCTCGTGGAAGGAAGAATCCGAATGTCCACTGTAGTGTTTGAACTTGCTTTCGGACATTCTGAACGCGGGCTAAAGCCCGCGACTACATTTGGGATCAACGTTGGGCCTGAAATGTAGTCGCGCGCTTTAGCCCGCGTTCAAACTGAGTCACTACCGATCTTCCAGTGAATTTCCATTTCCCGAGCTTGCGTCATATACTATCGGCCAGAATTCCTTCTGAACATGTTCTTGGGGAGGCCAGTCATGCGTTCAATTGGCATCGCACTTTGCTGCCTGCTCCTGTTCTCTGTCGCTGCGTTTGGTCAGGGCGACCGCGGAACGACGGGAACAACGGTCACTTTCTATAGAGACGTTCTTCCGATCTTGCAGAGTAAATGTCAGAGTTGCCACCGGCCAGGTGAAGTTGCGCCGATGTCGTTCGTCAGTTACCAGACCACCCGTCCCTGGGCGAAAGCGATGAAAGCGGCCGTCATCGAAAGAAAGATGCCGCCGGGAGGCCTCGATCCGCAACATGGGCATTTCATCGATAATTTCTCCCTTCTGCAGAGTGAGATTGACACCATTGCTAAATGGGCCGATGGCGGTGCGATTGAAGGCGACGCAAAAGATGCTCCGCCTCCAGCGCAGTGGGTGGAAGGCTGGCGCTCGAACCCGGACGTTGTGATAGAAGTGCCCCCATTCGACGTGCCGGCGAGAGGCTGGGTTGAGAACATGATCATGGTGTTACCGAACCCGTTCAAAAAAGATACCTGGGTGACAAGCATCGAAATTCGCCCGGGAGTGCCTGCCGCCATGCATCACGCCGGTGTCCGTTTTGCGCGCCACATAGAGGGTGTGAAGTACGGCCAATTTTTCTGGTCCGACATCAAGAGAGATGAGGCCGGGGTGCACATACCAGGACAATCCAGACCGCAGCGAGTCACATTCTGCAGCGATGACCGTACCAAGGTCTGCCCTGCACCCGAGACTGACGTGCTTCCGGATGGCGCTGCTGCAGGTTTTGAAGGTTTTTACAGGCCTGGCGCCGCTCCTCTGGATTACGCCTACTATGAAACCGCATATCTGATTCCGGCGAACACCGACATGGTCCTCAGCCTGCACTGGACGCCGATCGGCAACGCGGTTACCGATGTTACGAAAATCGGATTCGCCGTCGCAAAACAAGAACCTCAACGGCAGCTAAGCATGAGGGCTTTAAAACCCAGGGGGAATGATGGCTGGAATGACCGGGAGCGATGGCGCATTCCGGCCGGAGATCCCAATTGGGAAGCCCCGCCGAAAGATGTGGTCTTCACGACGGATACTGAGCTGGCCGTGATGAGTATCCATATGCATGAACATGGCAAGGACATGAAGTACATGTTGATGTATCCGGACGGCAAGGTCGAAACGATACTGAATCAGCCGCACTATGATTTCAACTGGCAGATGACGTACAACCTGGTAAGGACGCTCAAAATACCGAAAGGCACAAAACTCCGTGTGATGTCTCACTTTGATAACTCTCCGAATAACAAATTCGCTCGTGATCCCAGAATCGATGTTTTTGGCGGAGAACAAAGTTGGGAAGAAATGGATGCGCCCTGGATCGGATTGATCTTGAAGAGGGGCGCTGACCCCAGGAATGTGTACATTGAAAATCCAGGAGACGAAGCCACTTTTTGGAGTCAGACGCCGTCGAACCAATGACGGTGGGTATGCTTGCGAACCGATCCATACCTCGGAGCGTCGTTATTCCGGAACTCAGTACAGCGTCCAGGACTTCGCCGGACACTTGTGGACCTTTTCCGAGTCTGTCGCGGATGTGGATCCCCGGGAATGGGGTGGAGAACCAGGACAGTTGTAAAACCCCCTCCGAAATGCTGGCGGGCGGAAACGCTCGCAACAGCATCTTTTTTTAGCAGCAAACCGTAACAAGCGGACCAGATCGTTGTGTTATACGCGAGGAACAGATGTCCACTGTTGCGATGTCGGAGCCGGCGCAGGAGTTCGAAATCATTTTCAAAGAACACGCCCGACTCGTGTATCGCACGGCATATGGCGTGACGGGCAGTCACGAGGATGCCGAGGACGTACTCCAGACCATTTTTCTGCACTTGATCCGACGGGAGTTTCCGCCAGATCTCAGAACGAATCCGCAGGCATATCTCTATCGGGCTGCAGTGAACTCGTCCCTCAACATAATTCGGCGTCGCCGCCACGAGGTCCTTGTCGACGCCGCTGAATACTTTGAGATACCTGCGCGCACTAATGCCGGCAATAGAGAACTCGAGGTTCGGCGACTATACGAGGCGATTGCGGAACTGAAACCCGAGGCCGCTCAGATTCTCATTCTGCGGTATATGCACAACAAAAGCGACGCAGAGATCGCGCGAATCCTCGGCAGGTCGCGGGGCACGATCGCCCTCAACCTGTTCCGATCACGAGCGCGACTAAAGAAACTTCTTCTCGCCAACCTTGAGAGATGAGCCATGAAACGTTTACACGACAGCTTCGGAGAGACGTTGGAACGGTTGCTTGGACAGCAGCTTCCTCCGTCTTCGGCACGGATGGAATCTACGATCAACCGTGTGTGGGAACGGCTGCATGCCGAAATTGTTGACGCACCCGCGGAAGCTGCGCCAGATGTTGCCGTTCGCCGGCCCTGGACACTCCCGAAGATCGGATTCGTTGCGGGGATGGCCGCGGCTATCGCATCCGTGGTTGCGTTTTCGGCGACGTTTGTCCGGAGTCTGTGGCACGGTGGCCCCTCTGCGGACGAGTGATTGTTCTCAGCGTTCATGAGCGGTCGCGTTTTACTGACCTTCATTCTCCTTTCGGCGATAACACTTGCACTGGCTTACCGGCCAATACTTGCCAGGCTGTCAGTCGGGCTGGTTTCTCCGTATGCCAAGGCAGACGTGACAAAACGTTTGTTTGCGGCTGCGGTTGACGGAATGTTGGTTGCCACAGCGCTGGTTCCATATCTCAACTCGGAATCCCTGGTTTGTTTACTTGCTGGAGCCGGGTACTTGCTCTTGCGAGACGCAGTGCGGGGACGCAGTGTCGGAAAGTTCGTTTGCGGTCTCATGGTCATCAATCTGGAGACGGGCCGCCCATGCGGTTGCGGTCCGTCCGTCAACCGAAACCTCATTTTTCTGTTGCCTGGAGCGAACGTCGCGGCCGCATTCCTGGAGGCGGGGACCATCCTACGAGATCCTCAAGGTCAACGACTAGGCGACAGGTTCGCCCTGACTCAAGTGGTCGAGGGTTTTGGAGCCAGGGATGTCGTGGCTGCGGTTCAGGAATGGTGGCTTGCCTTCATCTTCCACCTCGATCGCATTTCTCGAGGCAGTAAGACTGGTTCCGGCGCTGGAACTATTTCGAACTCAACGTCGTATCTAAATACCCAGGAAGGGTAGGTATGACTCCTCTCAATTCCGTTCAAATCACATTTCCGACCGCTGATGCATTGCAAAAGCGGCATTCACTGCAGAACTTTGCGGACACCGCCTTGAAAGCAGCAGCCGGATTTTGGTTTCTGGTGGCGGTGATCGGCCAGTTGGTGTTCGCATTCACAGTAGCGTCTTTCTATGGTCATGCGGCTGTACGAGGGGTTTTCGGGGCGTGGGATAGATCCATAACGCGTGGGTACATCCCTGGCGATACCATGGGCAATTTCGCCGTCGCAGTCCATCTTTTCATGGCCGTCGTCGTCATCGTCAGCGGCGTGATTCAACTTATTCCGCAAATCCGGGACCGCGCACCGTCCTTTCACCGCTGGAATGGCCGTTTATACATGCTGGCCTCTTTCACGATCAGCATCGCCGGCCTTTATATGGTTTGGATCCGTGGAACCGTTGGCGATGTTTCTCAGCACGTAGGTGTTAGCCTTAACGCTGTCCTGATCATGCTCTGCGCCGTCATGGCGCTGCGCTATGCGCTTGCTCGCGATTTCAAGACTCATCGCCGATGGGCCCTTCGCCTGTTCCTTGTGGTAAGTGGAGTCTGGTTCTTCCGAGTAGGACTGTTTCTGTCATTTCTCATATTTAGAGGCCCCTTCGGTTTCGATCCGAAGACATTTCAAGGCCCGTTCCTTACTTTCTTGTCTTTCGCCCAATACCTGCTGCCCCTTGCCGTTCTGGAGTTGTACATGCGCGCGCGGGATGGAGCCGGCGCGCCACGACGTTTCGCCATGGCGGCCGGTCTTTTTGTACTGACCGTCGCGATGGGCGGTGGAATTTTTGCTGCTACCATGGGCGTGTGGCTGCCTACCATCAAGAAGGCCTACGATAACCGCAAATCCATTGCCGAAACTCTCTCTGCAACCATCGCGTCCACCGGGGTCGACGAGGCCGCCAGGCAATACCATCATTTGAGGGACGTTGAACCGAGTACCTACAACTTCGATGAAGCCGAACTCAACAATTTGGGCTACACACTCATTCGTGGCAATAAGTTCAAGGAAGCCATCCGCGTTTTTCAGCTGAACGTCGAAGCCTATCCGCAATCCAGCAACGCCTATGACAGCCTCGCGGAGGCTTACATGAACGACGGCAACAAACCGCTGGCCAACGCCAACTATCAAAAATCTCTTCAGCTAAACCCGAATAACCGCAATGCCGTCCTTACGCTTCAGCAACTCAACGCGCCTTGATTTTAGTTGGAATCCAGCCCAAAGCGATGGTTTGGACCATCGTATTGATGGTGTTTCTCGATTAAATCGCAAAGCAGTTTGATGCAAATCCGTACATTCATTGAGTTTCTGCGATTGGCCAAAAGGTTGCCTCTAGCTTGTCGCTACAGCTGAACATGCAAGTAAAAGGAGGTGATTTATGCAGATAAAGGATCACAGAGCAAGAGTGGCGGATGAGCTTGAAATCGAACTGAGCGTTGAGGAGTTGGAAGAGATTCTGGCCCTCACCCCTTCAATTCCCATTCCGCCTCCGTTCCGTTAACGAAACGCTTCTGGAGTCGCTGGGGCCGTCCGCCCACCTCTGGGTGCGTCGGCCCTGGCGACTGTGACATTTCGATCCCGCAGACTTTGCCGATGCGGCCGGCTGAATCGACCGTCGTGGACATTTGTTTCGACATGTGCCGAGCAGCGTCGTCGTGATCGACACCGGCACCTACCACCCGGGTCACAAACAAACATGGCACAGGAAACTCCTGGAAACGCACGCCGTTGAAGTGTTGCAGACAAACCCTGGCAGGTCATTGAGGCTGATAATGGAGAGCGACGACGCCTGACCTGAACGTCTTGGTGTCCAAGAGCTTCAGAATATTGACGCCCATATGCTCGAAGATGCGCGGCCCTTCTCCGAACGCAAACGGATAAACAAGAACGCGGAGTTCATCCACAAGGCCATACTTGAGCATTGTGTGCGTCAACTCGCCCACGCCATACTGCAACAAACTCGTGCCCGGCTCTTGCTTGAGCTTCCTGATCTCCTCGGCAACGTCTCCCTTTATGAGCGTAGCGTTCCATTGAAGCGGCTCCTTCTGCGTTCGGGACGCGACATACTTGGGCATACTGTTTATCCTGTCCGCGTCTTTTCCTTGCCTTGCGGGCCAGACCCTGGCGAAGAATGCGTAGGTCTTCTGACCCATCAAGAGCGCGTCTGGCATGAACAGAAGCTCGTTGAGGTATTCTTGAACATCCGTGCTGTGGAATGGAAAAACCTGCTTAAAAAAATCTGCATTCTCCCCACCCATGGCTCCATCGACCGACACTTCAACTTCCACAATTATTTTTCTCATGTTCAGCCTCCGGAGGCATTGTCGCGGCGCGGCGGCGGCGCTGTCTTGTATAAAAGCGACAGTTGCCGCGTCCCGCGTGCGATCTCCGCGGGCGTCTGCCCGATCAGGTATTTGAGCGACCGCGTGAGGTGAGGCTGATCGTAGTATCCAGCCAGATGCACGACGTCGGCGATCGACGTGCCTTCGCGGAGGAGGTTCGTCGCATAGCGCGCGCGCTCGATCGTGCGAAACGCCGCGTGCGTGATCCCGGTCGCGCGCAGGAAGTGACGCTGTGCCGTACGCAACGACACCGCGTCCAACTCACCGCGCACGATCGCCTCGACGGTCCGATCGCGAACGACAATGCCGTTCTCGAGCAGTCGTGCCACAAAACTATCGGCGTTTTCGAACGTTGGATACTCCCACGCCGAGCCATTAAGCCAGAACGATCGCGTCGATGCGTCGGGCAGCGTCACGTCTCTCCGGTCGCTCAGCGACGTGGGAGGAAACTGCGGCAGAAACGTTCCCAGCTTGAACCGGATGCCGAGCCACTGGCCTTCGGCAGGACAATCAATCGTCGTCATCCTGGTCTCGGGACCGCGGACCGTGAGGAACGTCTGATCCCGATACCGGCTCACCACCAGCTCACAGGTGGCTGCGGCAACCGACAGGAACTCGTCTGCCTGCTCGTTGTGAGCAGTCCAGACGCGCTCGACGCATGGCAATTCCGAGAGGCGTTCCTCGATGACCAGAAACATGGCTAGAACCTGTCCCATGAATATTGGCACACGTCGAGCCGCGGCGCGCTATTCGAGCGACTCGGATTGAGACCTCCCGCTCTCGGATGGGCCGGGAACCGCAAGCAACGCCCGCTCAGCACGACCAAATTGACCTGGCGCTGAGCGGGCGAGATTCGCTTACGAGCTGACATGACTACTCGCGCGGGTTTCAATGCCAACGCCCTTTGTGTGTGGATGAGTTATGCGGCTTCGCGATATTCGAGTTTTGCAAAAAAGTCGCCGCGCCCCTGCCGGGTGAGATCCATGACATTCCAGATCGGGTTCAGCTCGTCGATGCCGCGTTGCTTGATGTCCTGAGCGAGCCATGGATGCCCGGTATAGAAATGGCGGAGCGTGCCGTCATTGTCTCGGGTGAAGACTGATATTGCCGAATCCTGATTTCCTTCTTTGTCTTCGCTGCCGAAATCGTACTTAAATGTGCTGGAGCCGGCACTCAGGAGTCGCAATCTGTTCCAGCCTCGCGCCCGAGCATGGCTCCGCAAGGTCGCCGGATCCGCCGCAGCAACGATGGCCAGATCGAGATTTGGAGCCAGGTGATGCGCAATACCATTGAAGCTGTCGATCCACGCCGTGCACATCGGACATGGCTTCGTTTGTTTTTTGCCGTACATGAATTGATAAATGACGACAGACCGGTCCGGCCCGGTGAAAAGCTGGCTGAGTCGTACAGTTCGGACAGGCTTGTCTCCTTCATCCAGTTTCACGGGGACTTCCTCGAATACATAATCCTCGACGGCTGGACCTTTTGGAAGCCGGCGGCGTAGCTCCGCGACGCGCTCGCGCTGATTCATCAATTCAATCTCAGCGCGACGCAGCTCTTCTCGTTTCGAAAGATATTCTTCAGATTCGTTCGGCAGATTCGTTTGCCGAAGAGTGCCGTTGATCGTCTCGCGTACCATGGGCATTTCTCCTGTAATTAGCGTTGCAAACACAGTGGTGTGCGAAAAACCGGCGGTCATCGATGTTATTCGGATTGCATTCGTCGATTGGCAAAGAAATATTGTCACCTTCCAATATCTCCGATTTCTTATCGTTTGCCAAGAATGCGCGTCTGAAGTCTCAAAACCCTTCCCTGGCCGACCGAGCAAGTTCCAAAACGTTTCCGGCTGAACATGTCAAGGAAAAACGTTCGAGAAGAACTGAAGCGGCGGCTACTGGATCATCTGGCGATCGCTGAAACCCATGCACCGGAAGAATGCGAGCTCGACGTGCGCAGCGTGGCCGCCGCTCTCCGCATCAGTCCGACTACGCTCTACAAGTATGGCTTCAATCGCGAGATCAACGCAGCCGCGCAGCAGCAGCGAGAAAACGCGTCCAGCACCGGCGCTGCAATCGAGCACGATTATTTCAAGAAGCACATTAGCGCGCTTGCCGAGGAACTGGAGAAGGAGCGCGAGCGCAGCAAGAACCTCGTCGGGCGAATCGCGCGATTATGGAAGCCAACGCCGCCGGATTGGGCATCGACCCTGAAGAGATGCATCAGCCGATTTTAAAGCCGGCTCGGACGATGTCGCGCGCAGGAAGAGGTGGAGGCACGCACAACTCGCGCAAAAGATGGCCTGCAATCCGGCCGTGATGGAAAAGTCGTTTACCGATAAACAAGGACAGTACCTGGCATTTATCTACTACTACACGAAGATCAATGGGCGAGCGCCAGCGGAGGCCGACATGAACGATAGCAAGTCAACGATCGAGTACTATCCAAGCGGGAGCGTGGTCGCTCGCGTTCTCCTCACCGCGAACCCATCTGTCTACACCCCCGTGCATGAGTCGATCGCACACTGTGGGAGAAAGAAGGAAATGATCCAGCCGCATCCCCTTGTCTAAAAGCCACCGATCGCGCTTGTAGTCCCAGAACGTCCAGAGTGGCCCCTCGGGTTGCAGTTTTCGCAGAGCGTCCGTCCAGCCCTGAGCTAGCAACCGAGCATACGCCTGGCGGCTTTGAGGTTGAATCAACGCGTTGTTATCGAGAGACCGCGTTGGATAGATGTCCTGCACACCGGCACGACGTTGTAATCGCCCGCCAGGATGACAGGTACGCCGGCCTTCATGAGTTCTGCGGCGTGCTCGATTAGACATTCGAACCATGCCATTTTGTAATCGAACTTCGGACCCGGTTGAGGATTTCCGTTCGGGAGGTAGATGGAAGCGATCAGCACGCCATTTACCGCCGCCTCGACGTAGCGCGCCTGGCGATCCTTAGGATTCCCAGGCAAGCTGGATCGCGTCAGCAGCGCATCGCGCTCCCGCGCCAGGATCGCTACGCCGTTCCAGGAACGTTCGCCGAGCCAGACTCCGCGATAGCCGAGGTCATGAAAGGCCATTGTCCGGGCGCACAAACGGTCTGAATAATTCCTTGCGAGTTTGTTCAAAGCTACATTCAGCGTTACAATTTTTCTGCCCACCCAAATCAGATCATTGCAAAACACCGTTGGTGCAAACCTGCAAATGTTCAAATGCCCGTTAGGAGGGTGTATGACTAGCCGATCTCGAAGCAGACTTCTGATGTCCGCATTGTTTGTGTGGATGGCGTCCCTGGTGCTCGTGCAGGCTGCAAGCGCCCAGACGTACATCTCCGCGGAGCCGGTTCCAACCGGCGATGTCATAAGAGAAGGCAATCTGACGAAGCTTCTCAGTGTTGGCTACTCGAATCTGGAACTGTGGAGCAATCGACTATTGGAGGAGTGCCGCGTTGTCGACAAGGTGATCTTCTTCCTCTCTGCGGATGGCGCTATCCGCACCGTCAATCGTGGCAATACAGATGTCGAGGTAGCCGCTGGAGGATTCGAAGCGCAAACAAATCCCACTTTTGTGTTTACGCTTAAAGATTCCGGGCGCAACGCGGTGAGCGCGGCGGATGTCGGGGTGCTGGATAATGCGATCGGTTATGTGCTGAGTCAGGGTGGAACCGTTCATTTCAGCCCGAATAACCCGGACGCCTTCGACTTTCCTCTGGACTACGCAGTGGTGTCTTTTGCGAGACACCTTTCAGGTCTGCGGGCCAAAGCGTTCTTCGACTTCGTCGGAACGGTAGATCCCGCGTTGTGGAGCGGCGCCCTCGCCGGCTTCACACAGATTGGCAATTCCATGTTGTTTCTTCAACCGGATGTGTCGAAACGCCAGTTCGTGTCGGGTCTTTCTACGGCCGCCCGCAGGTATCCATGGGCCGCATACGAGACGCTCGACAGACAAGACCGGCCGACGACGGCCACTGCCGGTGTCGCATTTCCGGGCAACGACTGGGTCCAATTCCCGAACGGTGACCAGTATCTGGCAAACCTGGGAAATCCTTCGCCCCGGCTGTTGAGTGCCCTTGCATCGTTAAGGCAACTGCATCTCGTAGCCGTGGCGAACCTATTAAACGCAATCGACCGCGGAATCGTCAGCCGCTACCTTGACCATCAATTTCGCTGCCCTGAACTCGATTAAGTCATGGATACGATTGAATGGATACGATTGAAATGATGCGTCCCGTCCTGAAGAGCCAGTATCACGCCTCCCTGGCAATGCTTCGAGACACGATAGGAACGCTGTCCTGACACCCTGTGGACCAGTGGCGATAAGGATAAGCGAAACAAAAGGCCTGTCGTCAATATCCGGCCGCCATTTACGGGGCTTTGCGGCTGTTGCGGCGCTGTTGCGGCGTCGTAGAAGAGCCTCCAGAAATTCTCTGCGTCCTGATCGCGACGGCTTTGGCCGCCGAGATTCCAGACACGGTCCATGTCTTTGATCTAGTTGCATACGCCGCGAGCCTGCTGGTGATCGTCACATCCTGCGGGCTGGCCGCGTGGATTCCCTCTCTGCGCGACGCCCGCATCGATCCATTCGAGACGCTGAGAAAGGACTGATGACCGCTCCGGGACGCGAAGGCTCTGCAGAACGACACACTCTTTAAAATGATGCCTTGCCATCTTAGGCATCATTCGGCTAGTATGCCTAAAACGCTTAGGCAATAACACGAAATGACGAACCCCAAAGCCGATCTGCTTCAAGGCACCCTCGACATGCTCATTCTGAAGGCGCTATCCCTTGGGCCACTGCATGGCTACGGCATCATTCAGCGGATTCGCAGGATGTCCGACGAAATGATGCACGTGGAACAGGGAGCTCTGTATCCCGCGCTCTATCGCATCGAACAAAGGAAATGGGTGAAGTCCAAATGGGGACGCAACGAGACAGGACGGCGAGCAAAGTTCTACACACTAACTAAAACGGGCGAAAAGCAACTCAACGAAGAAGAGGCATCCTGGGACCGCCTTGCGTTGGTGGTCGCCAAGATGAGAGAAGCGACATGAAGACTCTCCTCGCCCGGATACGCGCATTGATCCGTCGCGATGCCGTGCTTCACGACATCGATGACGAACTTCGATCGCACTTGGAAATGGAAGCCGATGCCAATCGCGAAGTCGGAATGTCCGATGAGGATGCTGACCGGGCTGCGAGAAAGAGTTTCGGGAACCTGGCCAGCATCAAAGATCGCGCTTACGAAGTTCGAGGAGGAGGTTTCATGGAGACGCTCTTGCAGGATCTGCGATACGGCATTCGCTTGCTCTTCAAGCATCCCGGCTTCACGCTCGTCGCTGTAGCGACGCTCGCGATCGGCATCGGGGCAAACACGGCGATTTTCAGTATCGTCAATGCGGTCCTCTTAAGACCTTTTCCTTTCCCGCAGCCCGATCAAATCGTCATGGTCAGCGAAGGCGCGGGCGGAATTGTTTCGTATCCAAACTTCGCCGATTGGAAGGACGACCGGAATCTCTTCGCATCCACTTCCGCAGTTCGCAGCAACGAGAGTTACAACTTTACAGGTGGGGGCGAGCCGGAACGATTGCAAGGCCGTCTCGTTTCTGCGGGATTTCTCTCAACCCTGAAGGTGCGGGCGCTTCTAGGGAGAAACTTCGTCGCAGACGACGACCGGCCCGGCGCGATTCCCACGGTGCTACTCAGTCATGCTTTTTGGAATCGTCGATTCAACGCCGACCCGGCGATCGTGGGCAGGCCTATTACGCTCAACAACCAAAGCTACACGGTGGTTGGAGTATTACCTCGGGACTTTCAATTCGACCTCGATGCCGATGTGACCATTCCGATTGGTCTCTCGGCGGATCGATTCAAAGCGCGTGGTGCGGACCCGGGAATCATCGTGGTCGCTCGTCTATTGCCCAATGCAACGGAGCAGCAGGCACAGGTAGCGCTCGATGTGGTCTATGCCCGACTGGAACAAGAATATCCGAGCAGCAATACAGGCCGCCGTGCTTATCTGACGCCGATGCACGAGTATTTCGTCGGCAGTGCGCGCCAGCCTCTGTTGACCCTGCTCGGATCGGTTGGCCTGGTACTCCTGATTGCCTGTGCGAATGTTGCGAATCTGCTTCTTGTTCGAGGGTCTACGCGCAAACGAGAGATCTCGGTTCGCGTTGCGCTGGGTGCAAGTCGGTGGCGAATTATTCGTGAGTTGCTGACCGGAAGTTTTCTCCTTGCACTGATTGGAGCTGCTCTCGGAGTGCTTCTCGCTGATTGGGGAACGGCTTTCATCGCAAGGCAATTGCCGGGGAGTATTCCTCGTCTAGCGGAAGCCAACATGGAGCTCCGCGTTTTGCTCTTCACCCTTGGCGCTTCGGTTCTTACGGGACTGCTGTTCGGGCTCGCACCGGCTTTGCACGCCTCACGGCTGAATCTCACAGACGCGTTGAAAGACGGAGATCGCGGGTCGGCTGGAAGTCGGCAACATCTGCGCAGTGCGTTGATCGTTTGCGAAGTGGCTTTGACTCTGACTCTTCTTGTTGGAGCCGGATTGTTGATTCAAAGCTTCTTTCGCGTCATGCAAGTCGATCCGGGTTTCAGATCGGACAGCGTTCTGACAATGCAGGTGTCCGTAAACAATCCCGACGGCAATCAAGTTGATTCGTTTTTGAAACAACTGCAGGAGAACGTTCGCCGGTTGCCCGGCGTAAAATCCGTTGCAGTATCCAACGGACTGCCTCTCGTCACCGTGAACCATCCGACCTATTTCATCGAAGGAAAACCTCTTCCGAAAGACGGAGCCGCGCCGGTCGCTAATCGCTACACGGTCAGCCCCGGCTACTTCCAAACGATGGGCATCGAGTTGGTCAAAGGCCGCATCTTTACGCCTCAGGACACGCCGACGACACCACCGGTTGCCGTCATCGACGAAGTACTCGCGCAACGGACATTTCCGAATGAAGATCCGATTGGCAAGCGCCTGTCTCAATCGCGAGACTTCAGGTCGGCATACGAAATCGTCGGTATCGTGCGGCATGTCGAACAGTACAACCTCGACAATCCGACGATTCGTCCCCCGCAGTTCTATTTCAGTTTCAATCAGATTTCGCCAGATCGATTGCCGGGAAATACACGACGTATCAATCTGCTGCTGCGGACCGACGTCGAACCCACCAGTTTGACCTCCGCTGTACGTGCTGAGATTGCAGCGCTGAACAAGGACCAGGCGGTCTTCAACGTTCGAACGATGGATGACATCGTTTCGGAGTCAATAGCACCCCGGCGATTCTCGATGATGTTGCTGACGGTGTTTGCCCTTGCGGCGCTCTTGCTGGCGAGCATCGGCATCTACGGAACGATGTCCTACGCCGTTGCGCAGCGAACTCGAGAGATCGGATTGCGCATCACGCTCGGCGCGCCACGTGAAAACGTTTTGAGAATGGTGATCGGCGAAGGAATGAAACTCGCGCTGATCGGTGTCGCATTGGGCCTGATCGCATCGTTTGCCCTAACGCGAACGATGAAGAATCTGCTCTTCGGCGTTAGTACAACGGACCCGCTGACGTTCCTGAGTATCACTCTAATGCTAGCTGCAGTTGCGTTGTTCGCTTGCTGGATACCCGCACGGCGGGCAACGAAAGTAGCTCCGCTGGTTGCGCTGCGCTACGAGTAACTCAGTTTTCCGTCGGCTTCTCCTGCCGACCGACGACAAGAACTTCCACGGCCTTCGTCCGGGTTCCAGCTTTAGTCCCCAGTTGCCGGATGATCTTTGGCCAGATTTCGCGAAGGCTTTTATCTTCAAACCGCCTTCACGATCGTGAGTTCGTAGGCAGGGATTTTCTCGGTCTCGCGAATGGCCCTTGCCGCCACCCCAAGAAACATTCGCGGCGCTCGTGCTGTCACAATCGCTCCGCCCGATCAGCATCGGTCTTGTGGTTGGCGGCGGAGAGAGGTGAGGGGCAGACTACGGCGCTATCGCGGTGATGAGCCAACTGCGGAAATCGATCAGCCGGCCAAGCCACGATAGGTAACGTGTAACGCCGAAGGGTAGAGCCATCCGTTGTCACGCGATGACTAAACGCTGAGCGACAAGGGAGGAGCAACCTCCTGCGCGACTGACCCGTGCGCGGGATCGCTGGATCGTATCTTCGTATCCTGGTTGAGTGATGTAATCTGTGAGCGGAGAATCCCAACCAGGAGAGTGCATCGTGAGCCACGGGCGTTCGATCGTCACATTGCTCATTGCCTTCGCATTGATGGGCGTGTTTTCCTTGCTCGGTCAAGGTACACGGGCGCAGCAACCCACCTATAAGATCAGTGGCAAACTGGTTGGTGGGCCACCGATCTTGGCGTCACGCTTTGGGCCGACCGTTATTTTTTCGCTCCACCTCAGGCCGCCGAGAAGTGACGACCACCGCCATGAGGCAAAACCGCTAATCTTGCCGGGTTATCTGAACGCTGACGGTTCCTTTGAGCTTTCGAATGTCCCTCCTGGCACATACACCTTCATGGTGAATCCCACAGGAGCGGTTCTGCGGAGCATTCCGACAATCGTGGTAACAAACCGGGATGTCACAGGCCTCGAAATCCCATTGGTACGTACGGACGTCGTCACCAACCGCCAGAATCTGCAAACGGCATGGTCGTTGACGGGATATTGGTCCGGCATTGCCACATCGAAGGATGGAATGTACTTCCCTCCAATATCACGCCGCTCACCATCCACTCCGCATCGTTGGCGGCCGACAAGCCCTGGCTTGCTGTCGCACTGCAAGGCGGACAAGTCTACGTTGTCGATGCCAAACAGGGTACGATCATCGGCAGTATCGATGGGCAAAACCTGCTGCCGGAAGTCGGGTGGATCGCGGGCAAGGACGGTGCCGCGCCTCGTCTCGTCGTTTCAACCGAGAAGGCGCTCAACGGTTACACTGTCGGCGCGAGGTGAGACGTGAATGATGGGACAAACATGTTCGCCCGGATTACCCGCGAGTAACGCCGAAGGGTAGAGCCATCCGTTGCCGCAGGATCGATAAACCCTGGGCGACAAGGCAGGAGCTATCGGCGATGGGATCCTGCCAGCGTGGAGGCCCGCAGGTCACACGTCTTGGAACTCAACGATCAGGGCCTTGTTCGAATTTCCCATGTCGATAGGACGCTCGAACGTGTGCCCGGCAAGGCGGAACACCGGCACGCGTCCACGGGCATTCTTTTAAGTGCAAAGATGCGGTAATGTTTGCGTTGGGGACGACGGACAACGCGGCGTACTCGGAGGTGAACATGGAAGGAAGGCCCGTCATTATTCTGGGCGCGGGCGCGACCAAGGCGTGCGGCGGTCCGTTGACGGACGAGATCCTGCCCGCGGCTCTGAACGGTCGTATGGAGCACGATGATCAGAAGACCCTGGTCGCTGATCGCGAGGAACTCTTGCACCTGACGCGGAAATTTCTCGCCGAGTGCTTTAACGTGCCGCTCGGCGGAATTGCGGTCCGGAGAGAAGATTGCCCTTCTCTGCCCATGGTCTTGAGCATGCTTCGGCGCTCCGTTGACCTGCAGCAGCCAATTGGCGATTGGCACGGTGACGGCCTTATCAAAGCCAGACGCGCGATTGAGTATTCCTTATTTGCGGTGATTGAGGCGGCACTGCGGCACCCCTCGGGGCCGGACCTCCACCGGATGCTCCTTGAGCCGATTTACCGCCGCGGCATTGAACCGTTTGTCATCTCGCTCAATTATGATGTGATCGTTGACAACGCCATGTTTTCCCTGAGCGAGCGGTATCAGTCGATGCGCCCGCCCGATTATGGTGTGGACATCGCGACGCAGCGGTATAACGAGTTCCGTTCTTCGGGAACTTTCGGACGGCTGTTCAAAATTCACGGATCGTTGAATTGGCTATATTGCGAGCGGTGCACACGGCTCGACCTCTTCATATCGGCAGGCATGCGCACAGGCAAGGCGCTGGACGAGTTGTACAACGCTGTTCCCTTTAATGACGCGTACAGCTGCCGGGGAACGCCCTGCCGCAACCCGAACTGCGATGGGTTCGTCAGCCCGATCCTGATCACACCTACCTACGTCAAGGACTACGAGAACAAGCATATTGAGCGCGTGTGGCGCGACGCCGAAGCGGCCATGAAATCCGCGGAGAGAGCCATGATCATTGGCTACAGCCTTCCAACGGATGATGTCGAGGTGGCGATGCTCTTTAAGAGAGGTTTGAACCATGTTCCCCGGGAACGCATTAGTGTCATCGAGTTTGTCGACGGCGACATCGACAAACCTTCCGCGATGCGAATTGCACTTGGCCAGCACCCGACGGGCCAGCGGTTCCGAACCCTGTTCGGCGCGGGTCTGGACTGGCATACCACGGGGTTTCAAGGCTGGCTTCGAGAACAGCAGTCGTCTGGCCAGTACCCGTTTTGTTAATGTGAGCTACTGGCGTCCCCATGCCTTTTCGTACATGTGACATTAAACGAGTGCGTTCGCGACGAATTCGTCCGTTAATGATTACTCGCCATAAACGGCGAAGGGTTTAGTTTTTGCTGTCCTGACGATTCCTAAATCCTTGGCTTACGGCGAGTAATGTCAGTTTCCGGTTTACCGACTACAGTGTGCCGCGAGCACAAGAACGGCCGAATAGGCCAAGGAGGTGCGCAACTGTTTAGCTGATGAGGGTAGGCCCCTCGGAATCGGCTTGCAGGAGCAGATTCCAAACCACCTTCGGCGGCTGTGGTCAAAAGCCATGGTCGTGAACGCGGAAGGAAAAGGCCTGGGATTTACCGGGTCAGGTGACAGGCAAGAAGAGGACCGCAAGGGAATCACTGATGAAGTGTTGAAAGTAAAAAGATGATGGCCAAAACCGCAGCTAATAGTTACTGCGGGATCAACTCCGACGAAACCTGTTTACGGCGGAGTGGCGTCCGGCATGAGAGGTGGCCTGAGCTTGCCATGAGGCGGTTAAACGGAACGTGGGAACCTGAGATTCCGATGCTAACGGAGAAGCCACAAGTGGAAGAACCACGAGGGCGAGAGTACGGATGCGGAATTTCAGGGGCGGAACAGCTCGTAGTAGCAATGAAGCCCTGGATAAAGGGGTGGAGCGAAGGGGCTGTGCAATGGAGCCAGATTCGACGGTCAACCCGAAGGGGGAGGAACCGATGAACGAGGCAAAACCATTCTTGATTTCAAAGCG
>Ga0137397_10000419_pt1 | contig 29292 bp, 28 predicted proteins | sample czorhiz116metaG_FD_106658 | JGI IMG/M metagenome (GOLD analysis project Ga0137397, IMG submission 106658) | Vadose zone soil microbial communities from Angelo Coast Range Reserve, California, USA - czorhiz1.16 metaG | ecosystem: Environmental > Terrestrial > Soil > Vadose zone | place: USA... | reverse complement strand
TCCAGCTCGAGCCGCGGTTCTATCGCCTGGGTCGTCATCACCTGTCCCCTCGCGTCATGGGGTTTTGAGCTTAAGATCCTCGTGGGGCGCGGAGTAGGAGAAGCTCTTGGCATCCTCCGCCGTCACCGGCGCGTGGTCTCATGGCGCCTCCGGCCCGCTATCGTACTCCAAATCGGGGACCCGGTGCTCGGCCACCGGCGATGCGGGGGGCCCGCGGGGAAGGTCGCATTTCGTGGCCAGTTGTGTCAGATTTGTGCCCGACTCGAGCGCATTCCGGCGCACGTCCGGGAAGGTTCACGTGAGCGCGGCAGGATGGACCGGATGAACCCGACCCATGGAGGAACTCGATCATGATCACGAGGTTTGGGAGCCTGTTCGCGGGCCACGTCGATCTGGACAACGAGGGGCTCGACGGCACGCCGGTGAACGACCGCTGGCTATCCGACGAGTATCTGGCCACGGTGTTTCCGAAGAGCGAGGCCATCGCGAAGCTGATGGACCGGACCGGCTACGACACCTTCTGGCTGGCCGAGCACCACTTCCAGCGCGAGGGGTACGAATGCATCCCCAACGTGCTGATGCTGGCCCTGCACCTCTGCCACATCACCAGCAACATCAGGATCGGCTGCGGCTTCAACATCGCGCCGATGTGGCACCCGATCCGGATGGCCGAGGACTATACCACCGTCGACTGGCTGACCAGTGGCCGGGTCGTCTTCGGTGTGGGGCGCGGCTATCACTCCCGCGAGGTCGAGAGCTTCGGGGCGCCGATCCTCGACCAGGACGCGAACCGCGAGCTCTTCGAGGAGCAGGTCGACATCATCTTCAAGTCGTTCAACGAGCGCGCCTTCGCGCACCAGGGCAAGCACTACACGATCCCGCCGCGGGTGCCCTACCGCGGCTACGAGGTCCGGGAGGTCACCCTGGTGCCGCGCCCGAAGACGCTGCCGGTCGAGTGCTGGCAGCCGGTGGTCAGCGCCAGCCAGCGGGCGCTCGACTTCATGGCCAAGCACGGCATCAAGGGCCTCATTGGCGGGGGCGCGGCGGCAGGGGGGGCCAGCGACAAGGTGGTGCACGCCTTCCGTGAAGCGCGCGCCCGCGCCGGACGGGAGACCGAGCTGGGCGGCGACCTCTGCATCGGCTACTCGTTCCACATCGCCGACAGTGTCGAGCAGGGGATCAAGGAGGCGACGCCGTTCTTCGAGGAGAACATCAAGATGTTCGCCCCGCTCGGCTTCGTGCCCGGCCTCACCCCGGAGCAGATCGAGGCGACCGGCGACCCGAAGCGGGCGCGTCAAGCCAACCTGCCGACCCTGCGCCACGCCATCAAGGCGGGCACCTGGCTGATCGGCCCGCCGGAGCTGATCACCGAGCAGCTCATGGAGATCCAGCACAAGTACCCCGGCCTGGAGGTCGTCAACGTCGGCCAGCCCGTCGGCACGCCGCAGGTGGTGATTCTCGAGCAGCTCGAGCGCTTCGCGGCGCAGGTCATGCCGGCCTTCAAGAGCAAGTAGGCCTGGGGTCGCCTACGGCGGACCGACGCCGCTTCTCACGGGCCAGACTCGCCTACCCTGGTCTTTCACCGCTTGGCGGCGGACGCCTCGCGTACACCGTGTCCCCGTCCACCTGCACCTCGTACGTCGGCACGTCCGCGGCGGCGGGACCGCTCAGGAGCTTGCCCGTGCGCACGTCGAACTGCGCGAAGTGGAGCGGACACTCGATGACGTGCCCATCCAGCGTGCCCTTCGAGAGAGGGGCCTGCCGGTGGCCGCAGGCGTCCCGCAGCGCGTAAAAGACGCCGCCGACGTTCGCGATGAGGAGGCGCTCGCGATCGAGCGCTACCCACTTCATCGCGCCCGGCGACAGCTCGGACGCCCTGGCCACCGGCACGAAGCCGTCCAGCATACGGCGGATCGACAGACGCCCTAGTTCAGGGTGAAGCCGAACAGCCGCGCGGCGTTCTCCGAGGTGATCTTCCGCTGCACCTCTTCGGGCGTCCCGGCGAAGATGCGATCGAGGAACTCCCGTGACTTCGGCCAGGTCGACTCGGCGTGCGGGAAGTCGCTGCCCCAGAGCATGTTGTCGACGCCGATCACGTCGCGGAGCTGGATGCCCAGGTCGTCCTCCATAAACTCCACGAACATGTTGCGGCGCCAGTAGTCGCTGGGCAGGAGACCCTCCTTCGACTTCCATCCACGGGTGAACACCGGCCGCTCGCGATACGTGAAGTCCATCTGCTTCAGCCAGTGAGGCAGCCACGCCATCTCGTGCTCGACGGACCCGACCTTCAGCCCAGGGTAGCGGTCGAACACGCCCGCGAAGATCATGGCCGCCAGCGAGTAGCGCACCCAGTAGTCCGTGGTCGAGCGGCCCGCCCCGGTCAGCTCGGAGAGGTTCATGGTGAACTCACAGCCCGGGATGCCGCCACGCGGCGTGCCAATGTGGAGGAGCAGCGGAATGCCGACATCCTGCGCGGTCCACCAGAGGCGCTCGTAGATCGGGTGGCGATAGGGTCGGTCGGCCGCCGGCGAGACGGGGATGAAAGCACCGACCAGCCCGAGCTTCGCGCAGTGCGTGAGCTCTTCGCAGGCCTCCTCGACGTCGTCCACGTTGAGCATGGCGATGCCCTTGAGGCGATCGGAGTGGGACTTGCAGAACTCCGCGATCCAGCCGTTGTACACGCGGCAGATGGCGGAGAGCATGGCGCCATCCGAGATGCGATACCCGACGAGGCCCTGGCTCGGCTGTAGGCACGCTCCCCACACGCCGTCCATCTCGTTCTCCTTGATCATCGCCTGCGGGTCGTACGCGCCGAGCTTGACGTCTTCCCAGACCCCCAGGAAGTCGATCTGGGACGGATCCTCGAAGCGCTGTCCCGCCTGCATCACGGCGCCCAGGGTGCCGACCTGCTGACCATCGATGAACCACGCGTCGTACTTGCGACCCGTGGGCGTCTCCATCCGCTCCATCCGAGGCGCTCGATCTCTCAAGCGCGGCTCGATGCGGCTCGTGTACAGGTCCGGTGGCTCGACGATGTGGGAATCAGCCGAGATGAGCTTGTACGTTGCCATCGCACACCTCCTGCGGTGAATCGAAATGGTGATTTTGCGCCTATCGCGCCTGGATCAGGGGCAGCGCCTCCTCTCGCCGCACGTCGTTGAGGATCTCGAGCACACGGGTGGCGAGGGGCGGGTACTCGATGCCGAACTCCTTGCACACGCGGCTGTTGTCCACCAGGTAGTTGCCGGATTCCTCGCGGCCGCCGTCCTCCTCGAAGGTGATCTTCGCGTCGGGGAGGAACTCGCGCACGATGTCCGCCAGCTCGCCGAGGCTGACCGGGCTCCCGCCCGAATTGTAGAGCGCGTGCTGCGGGGCGTCGGCCAGGAGCACCCGCGCGAACACCTCCGCGATGTCCTCGACGTGGATGAGCAAGCGCATGAAGCCCTTGCGCGGAAGATGCACCGGCTTGCCGCGGGCGGCGTCGGTCATGAGCTGCACGTGATCGGTGGAGCCCCGGACCTTGTCGGGGCCGGTGACGTTGGCGGGGCGCACGCCCGTGATCGACATCGCGTAGTTCTTGATGTACTTCCGCGCCTGGAACTCGTTGAAGATCTTGTGCACGGCGTACTGGCTCGTGCCGTGTGGAGGATCGTCCTCGGTGGCCGGCCGGTCGCCGAAGTGGCTCTGCTGCCCGCTCACCGCGATCGAGCTGGCGTACACGACCCGCCTGACCCCGCCCAGGCGCGCCGCCTCGAAGCAGTTGTCCATCCCGAGGACGTCGAGGCGCATGACCTGGTGAGGATTGCCCTCGCCCGCTCCGAGGCCGTAGGCCAGGTTGATGAGCCGGTCCGGCTTGACCTGGAGCACCGTCCGCATCACGTCGTCGAACCGGGTCACATCGCCGCGGATCAGCTGTGCCTCGCTCGGCATCGCCGCGAACGGCGACACCGCGCCCGGATTCAGGTCCATGCAGGCCACCGTCTCGCCCCGATCGATCAGCCGCCGCATGAGCCGTGGGCCGATGAACCCCGTGCCGCCGATCACCAGTATCGTCATGCCACCCTCCCCGTCACGACGACCCGTTGTTGCCGGCCACGCTCCTCAAGCGGGGAGAGAGTCGCAGAGCGTTCTGCCCCAGCAGCTTGCGCCGGGCGGTCGCCGACAGGCCTGGCCGATCGGTGATCTGGTGCACGCTCTCCGGCCACGCCGTGTCTGCGTGCGGCCAGTCGGTGGCAAAGAGCCAGAGATCTTCCCCGAGCTCCTGCACGCAAAAGTCTAGCGATCGCTCCCAGGTGTCGATGGCATGAAAATAGCGGCCCTCGGCGAGCACCTGACGTGGCAGGCGCTTGAGGTGCGGCACATGACTCGGCGACATCAGATAGTGCGTGTCCAGCCGGTCCAATGCGAGCGGAAGCCAGCCGCCCCCGGTCTCGATGATCGCGACCCGCAGCTCGCGGAATCTCTCGAAGACGCCTCCGCCGATGAGCGCGCCGAGTGCGGCCATCCCGGCCCACGGGTTCGCAAAGCTGTGGAGGAGAAACCAGGCACCATCGAGATCGAACGTCCCCGGTGCATAGGGCGGTCGTGCCGTGCCTCCGTGAGTCAGCAAGGGCAGATCGAGACCTTGCGCCACCTCATACAGAGGATACAGGTCCGGGTTGTCGAGCAGCTTCCCGTCGGGCGCTTGCGGCGAGATGTAGATGCCGACGAGGTTCGGGTCGCGCGCCCAGTGTTTGATCTCGGCGATCCCCGCGTCAACGTCGCGCATGTTTGCCACCACTGTCCACGTCAGCCGCGTCGGCGCCTGCGCACAGAAGTCAGCGACCCAGCGATGGTAGGCGCGGTATAGCGCGTTCTCGAAGCCGCCGTCACGCAGCGCACAGTAGCTGGAGACGTGGGTGGGATAGAGGACACCGACATCGACCAGCGCCCGATCCATGTCCTCGAGGCGAACTTTCACGTCCCAGCTCGCTTCGGGTCTGATCGGCGGCAGCGTGTCCGCGCGGCCCGGCGGGAAGGCCTGGCGGCCACCGTCCATCCCTGAGCGTCGGGTCAGGCCAAACGTGTCACGGACGCCGAGCGGCCGGCCCGTCTCGATTGGCTCGATGACAGACGTGCGACTACCAAACAGGGAGTACCGGTGTCCCGCTTTCGCCTGCTGGGCGACGGCATCAGACAGTTGCTGATAGGCTTCACGGTAGGCTGGATCGATGTAGTCCCCATAGAAACGATCCACCCGCTCGATGATGTGGGAATCCAGGTCGATGACGATCTCGCCATTCCAACTCATACGGTTCTCCTCATCTCAGCGTTCATCCACGTCAAGCTGTCGGAATTCCCACGTGCGTTGGCAGGAGGAACATCGTGCGGATCACGTCCGCGGCCCACGGAAGGAACCCGGCAATCCGGACCACGGGCTCAAGGGTCGTTGATCGGACGGGGGCTGCCATGCAGGCAGGCTAGTCGGGTGCGCTCAGAAGGTCAAGCGGGGGCACGAGCGGTGCTGAGGTGGCCCCCATGGTAGCGATCCTCTGTGCCAAGTTCAGGATCCGACTCCCATTCACCGTGAGCTCGAGCGCGCGCGCCTCGCTCAAACGGTTTCCGGCACGCCGCGCTGGGCTGGACCCACTGCCGCCACGCTCAACCCAGGGCCCTCGTGCTATTGTCCTCTCGCCGGGCCACGTCGTGAACCACGCGGGCACTCACCCTAAGGAGACCTCTCATGCCTGATCAATTCGAGTACATCTCACGCTCACGTCTCGAGTACCGTCACGGCTATCGTCACGCGTATCTCGGGGATGTCCCGGCGCCCGTGGTCTATGGCGTCCAGGGGGGCCTGCGCGAGTACTACGGAGTGGCGGAGGGCCCACCCGTCGCCTCGACCCTCGACCACATCGTGGCCGCCGTCGCGGGGTGAATGTACGGCACCCTGCGCGGCGCCCTGGCAGGGCGCAAGATCGCTTTCGACCGCGAGTCGTTCGTCGCGACGGTGGAAGGCCGGATCGCGGGCATCGGAAAGACCATCCACATCAAGGCCATTCACGTGCACTACGAGCTTTCCGTGCCTGCGGAGGCTCGAGAGGCAACGGAGCGGGCGCTGGCCGCGCATCCGCAGGGCTGCCCCGCGCACCAGAGCGTGAAGAACGCCATCGAGATCACCTGGTCCGCCGCGCTCAAGGCCGGGGACCAGGTGCTGTCCGTGCGAGAGGAGAAACATGACCCAGCTTCGGCCTAGAGGCCTACGTGATCACCTCACCCGCGTCGCCGGCGGCTCCTCGGCGCGATGAGATCCTGGCGGCCCAGTCATCTCGATCTCGATTGTCCGGAGCGACAGCCCCATCTCCGAATGTCTACGCGACAAACGGTGGGATCGGTGGAATATCCACCTCCTGGGTCTTGACGTCCCGCACCCCCGCCACGCCGCGCGCCACGTCCACCGCCTCGTCCAGGGCCGCCGTGCCCTCGAGTGTCACTACGCCCCCCTTGGCCTCGACGGTGATGCGGTACCTGCGTGTCTCGGGATTGGTGGCAAGGGCCACCTGCACCCGCGAGGCCAGGGCCCGATCCGCCACCAATTGCTGCCCCGCGGGCGTGGTAGCCATGTCCGGGCGCTGGAGAACCCGGGCGATGAGCTCGACGCCTCCATCGAGCGACAGCTTCTCGGTGTTGATGACAAGGTCGTAGAGGGCGGGGTCACGCAGGTCTACCTCGTAGAGGTAGCGCATGCGCCTGAGCTTCTCTATGTCGTCCCGCCGCGCCATGTCGTGCACCGCGCGTGGGTTGGTCGTCTCGCCCATCGGCCCCGAGAGCTGCTTGGCCAGATGCTTCACCCGGAGGTCGAACGGCGCGATGATCCGCACGCGGAGTGCATGCGGAATGCCCCGCAGGAGCCACTGCCCGGCGCGGCCCTGCAGCACCACACGGTCCTGTTCGGCAAAATCGTAGAGCGCCGTCTGGAGCACCGTGATGCACCGCCGGGTCTCGGCGTCGAAGCGCTCCAACAGCGAGGGCCTGGACTCGTCCAAGCTGGAGAGCTTCTCCTCGAGCAGGCCGTAGCGCAGCGCCGCCTCGGAGATGATCTCTTGATCGACGTAATGGAGGCCCAGGCGTTCCGCCACCTTCTGGCCGATCTCCGGACCGCCTGATCCGATTTCGTGGGAGAGGGCAACGATGGACATGGCAGTCTCTCCTTCCGGTACCTGTCCCGGAGAGCGGCGAGTGCAACGGCGATGCCCTTGCCGCTGGTTTGACCCAGAGCGAGCCTCTGGGTGCGCCTTCCTTACCAGCAAACCCGGGCGAGCACAAGGGGGGCCTTGACCACCCGTGAGGACGCCGGTCCGGCCCGTTCGTGCCAGGCACCGGGCTACCCGCCGGGTCAGTCGGCGCGCTGGACGACATGCATGAGCACTCCACCCAGCGCCCTGGGGTGGGGAAACCCGATCAGCGCGCGGCGCGCGCCGGGGCGACCCTTGGAGTCGATCATCGGCAGCCCGGCCGCGGCCATGGATCCGAGCAGCTTGTCTATATCGGGCGATTTGACGGCGACGTGGTGCAGCCCGCGGCCGCGCGAAGCGACAAAGCGCGTGATCGCGCCCTGATCCTGGCGCGTGTTGCCGGCCTGACCATGGTGCACCTCGCCCCCGCGTCGCGGATCGAAGTTGGCGAGAAACTCGAGCTCGCAATCGCCCACCGTGATGAACGTGACGCGCAGGCCGCCCACTGGCTCCGGGGCGCGTGAGTGGTACACCACGCCGTACTTGTCGGAGGTGAAGCTTTCGACGGCGATCGATACTTCCATGTCGGTCTGCCGGCTCTCGACGGCGAAGCCGAACTGCCCGCAGAACACGGCCTCGTCCTCGCGCACATCCGTACTCGCGACGCCGATGTGATCGATGCGTTGCACCGGGCTCTCCCCGTGCGGCGCCAGTCCAAGCGGCTCGGTGAGCACGGTGCGAACGCCCACGGTCGCGTCGCGCGCCAGCCGACGGATGCGCCGGCCACCGAGGCCCGGCACCGGCGCGCTATCGGCCGGCGTCGCACTCGTAACCACGGCCCGCGCAGCCGCCGCATCAAGGTCGTCCACACCGAGCGCGATGTGGTGCACGCCCGGCTTCCTCTCACCGTCCACCAGCGGATGCCCCGGGGGGAACAGGGCCAACGCGCTGCGCCCGACGGTGAACACGGGGACCGGCCCCGCCGCGCTCGAAAGCTCGTGGCGCGGCAGGCCAAAGTGGCGCTCGAATACGCCGGCGGCGGCGGGGTCGTTCGCGACGAGGGCGACGTAGGCGATCTGGTGGGCGAGCATCATCGCAGGCCTCCGTTCACGCGCATTGCGGCACCCGGTTCGAGATCAGCGCGTCGATCCGCGACGCCGGGAGGCCGCAGCCGCGCAGCACCTCGTGCGAATTCTGCCCGAGGGCGGACGGGTGCGAGCGCACCGAGCGCCCCGGCATCGTGCCCATGCGAATCGGATTAACGAGTGCGCGCGAGAAGTCGAGCACCCGGAGGCCGGCGAGCGGCACCGCGTTCGGTTGAACGGACACCTTGTTCAGGCGCCCCGCTCGGGCAGGAGGCACCTCACCGCCCGTACGATGTTCCGTCGACCCGCTCGAGCTGGCGCAGCAGGGCGGGCCACTCTTTGCCGGCCTCGATGAAGCCGCCCGGCCCGTACATCCGCCGGCCTTGCTCGATGCTCTTGCCCTGGGTGGCCTCCGCGATCGGCTGGAGCTCGCTGCCCCCGGCCAGCGCGTCGATCTGGATCCGGCACGCCGTCTCGATTCGGTACATCCACACGAAGGCCTCGCCAACCGTCTTTCCGACCGTCATCAGGCCGTGATTGCGCAAGATCAAGATCCGCTTGTCGCCCAGATCGCCCACGATGCGTGGCCGCTCGTCAATGTCCGTGGCCGGCCCCTCGAAGTCGTGGTACGCGATCCAGCCCATCAGCGTCAGGGCTTTCTGACTCACCGGCAGCAAGCCCTGTCGCTGCGTGGCCACCGCGGTACCGAAGCGACTGTGGGTGTGGATCACCCAGTTCAGGTCGGGCGAGGACATGTGGATGGCGCCGTGGATCACGAACCCGGCAGGATTCGACGGGTAGTCCGACTCGCCCAGGAGATTGCCGTCCTTGCCCAGCTTGATGAGGGACGACGCGGTGATCTCGTCGAAGAGCATCCCGAACGGGTTGAGAAGAAAATGCTCGGTGCCGGGAATGCGCGCCGAGAAATGGGTGTTGTTCAGGTCGGTCCAGCCGTAGATGGCGGCCAGTCGATACGCCGCGGCCAGGTCCACACGCGTCTGCCATTCTTCAGGCCTCATGTCCGCGGGCGGACGAGGGGCTCGCCGGACGGCAATGGGTTTCCGCGGCCTCGCGCGAAGGGCTTCGTTCAGTGCCATGACCCTCTCCCTGTCGGGAGCCGGCTCGGATCCGTTCTGCGCCGGGCCCGCGGCTCCGCTCGATCGTGCGATGCCCTGCACGCTCCTGAATGAGATGCATCATCTTCGCCTCGGGCCTGGCTCGCTTCAAGTGCGCCGAGGCGGGGCGGCACCGCCGCACATCGAGCCGCAAGCTGCTCGCGGGGACGGCGGTCAGATCGCGATCATCTCGACAGGGAAGAGATCGAGTGGATCGTCGACCTCGACGAGGTGGTGCACGCTGAACTCGAACGCCTCGCCCGCCCCGAGGTCGGACGGAGAGAATGGAAAGGCCAGGTTCCCGGCGATCGCCTTCCGTCCCGGATACGTCGAATGCAGCGCGGCCGAGCGCGACAGCGCGAGGATGGCCGATGATGCCTCGGGATCGTCCGCGACGACCTCGATGACGAAGCCGAGCTCGTGCGAGCGGATCTCCTTGGCCGTCTCGAGCCTGCCCATCACGCCGTCCCGGCCATAGACGTGGAACAGGAGACGGTACCCCTCGGTCCCGTACACCTCTTTCACCCGGTTGCGCACGTTCTCCAGATAGGCGTCGAGCTGCGAGATGAGGACGGGATCGCGCGTGCCGGCCACGGTGATGGTCCGGTAGCCGACTCGACGGACGCCCTCGAGCTTGAAGGTGTACGGGGCCGGAACGAACCGCGTCCCGCGTACGCGCACGGCGCGTGGGGTGATCTGCTCGAACGTCGTCGCCGTGAGGTCGATGGCGCCGCCGGGCAGGGCCAGCCGGTACGGGTCTGAGCGCTCGTACAGCGAGTGCGCGGCAACTGAAGCGACCGAGCAGATCTTGTCAGGATTCGGCGGCTCGACGGTGAAGCTGTCGCGGTCGATCACGCCGAGCAAGCTGTCCGATCCGTGGCGCGGGTACGCGGCCGCCCCGCCGCACTCGAGGATCTTGCCCATGTGAATGGCGAGCGCCCGGTCGAAGCCCGCGCGGATCGGTAGCGCCGCGATCACGGAGGCGTCACACGCGCGCCCGGCGATGACGACCTCGGCCCCGAGGTCGAGCGCCTTTTGGAACGGCTCGTCGCCCATCTGGGCCACGATGCGCGTCGCCGCGTCGATCGTCTCCCCGGTGAGCGGGTCCAACAGATCGAGCGGCGTTACCTGTCCGCGCGCGACCTTGGCCTTGAGCCAGCCCTTGTCGATATCGGCGTGGATGGTCGCGGTGCGGAAGCGGTAGCCACGCTCGCGGCAGATCTCGCCGTAGACATTGACGAGCCACTCGAGGTGGGGTCGCCCCCCGCCGCCGCCGGCCGAGCCGATCAGCACCGGGATGCGCCGCGCGTGTGCTGCGTCGAGCATCATGGCGAGGTCGCGCTTCACCGCCCGCCGGCTCGTGTACGGAACGCCCGCGCCCAGGTAGTAGGGGCCGGGATCAGTCGAGCCCGCATCGACCGCCAGAACGTCGGGATTACGGGCGAGGCCTTCTTCCATGGAGCGGACAGGAATGCCATAGCCGAGCATGCCCTCCGGCGCCAGGACGGTCATGTGATCGCGCGTGGGAGCCATCGCAGCCCTCCGGGTGTACCCTACCGGGCCTCGGGCCAGTCGATCTCGTGCAGCATGAGGGGAACGTGCTGCTGGGCGCCATAGACGTCGGTCTCGCCGAGCGCCCCCGAGCCGAGCGGGCGCCTCAGTGTAACCTTGATCGCGTAGGCCGGATCGAACTCGATGATTTTCAGAACATCGGTCTCCGGGATGCCGTAGAGCCCGGCGATGACGTGGCGGTCGAGCGGCCTCACCGACTTGAACGTCCGGTAGGTCGCCTCGTCGGCGAAGACGATGTCCAGCGTGAGCAGGAACGGCCCGGCATTCTTGCTCGTGACGAACTGGGCCACGTCGCCGATCGTGCGCACGCCACGCCCGCTCACGCCGCCGTCACTCCGCCGTCGACGGGCAGCGCGGCGCCGGTGATGAACGACGCCTCGTCGGAGAGGAGGAAGAGCGCCGCATTGGCGATCTCCTCGGGCCGGCCGGTGCGGCCCAGCGGCACCGAGCCGTGGGCGCGCTTGTGCACCAGCTCCTCCGGGTCCATCCCGACGGTGGACTTCTGATCGGGCCGGGCCACGAACACGCGCAGCATCGGCGTGTCGGTGGGCCCAGGACAGACGGCATTGACGCGGATGTTGTCGCGAGCGAGGCGCAGCGCCATGCTCTTGACGAAGCCCACCACGCCGAACTTGCACATCGAGTAGACCGGGCTGTAACCCGAGCCCACGAGCCCCGAGGTGGAGGCGGTGAAGAGCAGGCTTCCGCCGCCGCGGGCGCGAATTTCCGGGATCGCTGCCTCGGTCGTGATCAGCACCGTGCGGAGATTCAGGTTGATGGCCAGGTCGAAGGTGTCCATGTCGATGCCCTCGACCGCGGCCGGTCCGGGATGCCCGACATGGTTCCAGACGAAGTCCAGACCCTTGAAGCGGCTGACCGTGTCCCACACGATGCGGCGTGAGTCTTCATCCTTCGTCAGGTCGCCGACGATCCCGTGGGCCGTGCCGCCCGCCCCGGTGATCTCACTCACCACTCGCTGGACGCCCGGGGCGTCCACATCGACCACGGCGACCTGCGCGCCCTCCCGGGCGAAGCGCAAGGCTCCGGCGCGTCCCATTCCGGAAGCAGCGGCGGTCACGATCCCGATCTTTCCCGCTAGGCGCATCGCGTGCGACACGTCAGACGCGGGTCGGTTTCGGTCGACGCCCCACCAGTGACTCGGATCCGTCCGGCCCGTACTGCTCGCTGTGCACGCAGCCCGCCGGCATCTCAAAGATGTCGCCCACGCGGTACGTCCGCGACGTGCCATCCGTGGTGAGCGTGAGCTCGCCAGAGAGCACGAGCGCGCGCACGTCGAAGTCGTGGGAATGCGCCTGCGTGACTTTGCTGGGCGTCCCCTTGGACGTTCCGATCTCGTACCCGGCGTTCTTGAGACTTGCCTCGAACCTAGCCGTGTCCATGTTCCGGTCCTCCTTCACGATCGGTTCGTGTCGCGTCATCCCCGCATCGGTCTGCACCATGCCGTCCCGTCGCCGAGCGCCCGCGGGCCGGTGACCTCGGCCAGTATCCCCAGTGCACGATCTCGTGATTGGCAAAACATAGTACAGGTTGCGCGTTCCGGGCACCATCCCTCGATCTGCCTCATTAGAATTGTTGCCGGCTCGGTAGGCGATGCCTCGGAAGGAGCATAGAGCTCCGACGACATCGCGGCCTCCTTGGAGCAGCCGCGTGGATCTTCGACCCCGCCGTGCTCTCGGGCCCGGGCGCCGGCCTTCACGCTAAGGCGGGCACCCGTAGACGCTCAGTACGATACGCCGGTGGTGTCGATCTCCTCGACGATCACGCGCTTTCCGTCCTTGATCACGGCCACGTAGAGCTTGGGGATGGCCTGCTGGTTCTGATCGAAGCGGATCGGGCTTCCCGCCACGCTGACGTACTCGCTCTTGGTGAGCGCCTCGCGGATCTTCGCGGCGTCGGTCGAGCCCGCCCGCTTTATGGCGTCGGCGTGGAGCTGGATGCTGTCGTAGCCGGCCTGCGCGTACTGGTCCGGCTCCTCGCCGTTCCGCTTCGCCTTGAAGGCCGCCACGAACGCCTTGTTCCGCGGCGTGTCGAGCGTGGTCCCGTACCGGACCACGAGCGGCATCCCCTCCGAGACCTTCCCCGCGAGCCTGATGAGCGCATCCGTGATCGGACCGTCGGACCCAAGTGCCTTGGCGCTGAGACCGAGCTCGGCCATCTGCTTCACCTGCGTGGCGACCGGCGCCGAGATGTCCACCATGTTGACGCCGTCAGGATTGAGGGCTTTGATCTTCGTCAGGAACGAGTAGAAGTCCTTCTCTCCGGGCGTGTAGAAGTCGGAGCTCACCACCGTCCCCCCCAACTCCTTGAGCCGCGCCTGGTAGACGCCGGAGGTGGCGCGGCCCCAGTCGTCGTTGCGCGCCAGGAAGGCGACGCGTTTCATGTTGAGCTTCTTGACCCAGTAGTCGACGAACCGGCCCTCCATGCGGGGGGTCTGGGCGAACTTGAAGAGATAGGTGAGCTTGTGCTCCTTGGCGTCGGGGAGGAACGCGATCCCCGTCGTGGTCGGAATCTTCAGCTCCTCAATGGTGGGATGGGTCGCGATCGTCGAGGAGCTGAAGAAGCAGCAATCGACCGCCACGACCTTGTCCTGCGTCACGACCTTCCGGTAGGCGCTCACGGTCTCCGCAGGGATGCCCCGCGAGTCGGCCGACACGATCTCGATCTTGCGTCCGCCCAGGAGGCCGCCCGCCTGGTTGATTTCCTCGGCCGCCACCTGCGCCCCGATCAGGTTGCTCTGACCGTCATAGGCGGCGGGCCCGGAGTGGGGGCCGACGACCCCGATCTTGATCGGCTCCTGGGCGGGGACGCCCTGAGCCGCCCCGATGACGAAGGCCAGGGACCACACCACGCTCCACAGTCGTTTCATCGCGCTCTCCCTGTATTCAGGTGCGTTGTGCTCGGATGCCTTTGTCCTCAGATCCCCAGATAGGCTCGCTTGACGTCCTCGTTCTCCAGGAGACGGGCGCCCTCGTCCTCCAGCACGATGCGACCGGTCTCCAGCACATACCCCCGCTCGGCGATCCTGAGCGCCGTGTGGGCGCGTTGCTCGACAAGCAGGATCGAGATCCCCCGGGCGTTCAGGGTTCTCATGATCTCCACGACCCGCTCCACGTAGAGCGGCGCCAGCCCGAGCGACGGCTCGTCGAGCATCAAGAGTCGCGGTCGCGCCATGAGCGCGCGCCCGATGGCGAGCATCTGCTGCTCGCCGCCGCTCAGCGTACCGCCGAGCTGCCGGGCGCGCTCGCGGAGCACCGGGAACTCCTGGAACACGGTCTCCAGACGCTCCGCCACCTCGTGGGCCCGACCCTCGCGGAAGGCACCGAGCCTCAGGTTCTCCCACACGGTCAGGGTGGGAAAGATCTGGCGTCCCTCGGGAACGTGGCCGATCCCGAGGCCGAGGATCTCGTGCGGCGACCGGCCCTGAATCGGCCGTCCCTCGAAGGTGATCCGTCCGGCCGTCGGCGTCAGCAGGCCCGAGATCGTGCGCAAGGTCGTCGACTTTCCCGCCCCGTTGCCCCCGATCAGCGTGACGATCGTCCCCCTCGCCACCCGCAGCGAGACGCCGTGGAGCGCCTCGATGGGCCCATAGCGCACGTGGACGTTCTCCAGCTCGAGCATCGAGGCCTACCCGGTGGCCTCGCCGAGGTAGACGCGGATCACGTCTGGGTGCCGGCGGATCTCCCGCGGCGCGCCCTCGGCGATCTTCTGGCCGTGGTCGAGAACGACGATGCGATCGCAAATGCCCATCACGACCTTCATGTCGTGCTCGACGAGCAGGACGGTGACCCCATTCCGGCGGATCCGTTCGATGAGCTCCATGAGCCGGCGCGACTCGGCGGGGGTGAGCCCGGCCGCGGGCTCGTCGAGGAGCAGGAGCGCCGGCCGCGACGCGAGCGCGATGGCGATGGCCAGGTGGCGCTGCTCGCCGTAGGAGAGCGTGCGCGCCTCCACGTCGAGAACTGCCGACATCGCGACGAGATCGAGGATGTCGACGGCCCGCTCACGGACGGCCGTCAGCTCACGCCGTTGCGCCGCCGTGCGCGCGAGGGCAGGCCAGACGCGCGGGACGAGGCGCGCCTGCTCACCGATCATCACGTTCTCGCGCACGGTAAGGCGCGGAAAGAGACTCGTCTTCTGGAACGTGCGGGCCACGCCTTCGCGGGCAATCCGGTGGGGGGGGAGGCCGGTGAGCGGGCGCCCGCGGAACCTGACCCGACCTCCGCTCGGGGGCAGGAAGCCCGTGATCAGGCTGAAGCAGGTCGTCTTCCCGGCGCCGTTGGGCCCGATCAGGCCGGCGATCATCCCCTCCTCGACCGAGAAGCTGACCTCGTTGACGGCGGTGAGGCCGCCGAACCGCACGGTGAGAGCCTCGACCTCAAGCAGGGACACGGTCCGGCCGGCCCTGACGCGCGCGTCGCCAGAGTCCCCGCAGCCCCTCCGGCATGAAGACGATCGCGGCCAAGAGGAACGCGCCGAAGATCACGAGCCGCGCCCGCTCCGCCACCCGCAGGTATTCGGGCACGAGCGTGAACACGAGGGCACCCAGGACCGTTCCCGCGATGCTGCCCTGGCCCCCCACGATCACCATGCTGACGACAGTCACCGTGTAGTAGAAGGAGAGCGCGGTCGGATCGACGAAGTGGACGTAGCGCGCGTAAATACTGCCCGCCGCGCCCGTGAAGATCATTCCGATCACGAAGGCGATCAGCTTGAAGCGGAACGTCGGGATCCCTGCCGCGGCCGCCAGCTCCTCGTTCTCGCGAATGGCGAGAAAGGCGTGGCCCACGGTGGAGTCGAGGAGCCTTCGCGTCACGAGAATTGCCACGCCGATCAACCCCAGCACCAGATAGTAGTACCCCAGCTCGGTATGAACGCGGAACGGGCCCAGACCGATGTGCGGAATGTCCGGTAGTCCCATCGGCCCCCGCGTGACCGAGGTCCAGTTCAACACGATGAGGCGCAGGATCTCTGCGAAGCCAAAGGTGACGATGGCGAAGTAGGGGCCCTTGAGCCGCAGCGACGGCGCGCCGATGAGGACTCCGAAGAAGCCCGTGACCGCCGCGGCGAGCAGCAGATCGACGGGGAAGGGCACGCCGAAGTTCCGCGTGAGGAGCGCGGTCGTGTAGGCGCCGATGCCGAAGAACGCCGCGTGGCCGAGCGAGAGCTCGCCGAGATAGCCGAGCACGAGGTCGAATCCGAGCGCCATCAAGACGAAGAGGCCGGCCAGGACCAGCACGTGGCGATGATACGGTCCCGACAGGAGCAGGGGCAGCGCGACCGCCGCGGCGACGCCGCCCACCCCCGCGGCCGTCCTCGCCGTCGGCATCGGACTCAGGCGCCCCGCCCGAACAGCCCGTGCGGGCTGTACAGCAGCACGACAATCAGGATCGCGTAGCCGATGCCGTCCTTGTAGCTCGCGCCCCCGGGCAAGAACCCGGCGCCGAGGCTTTCCGCCACACCAAGCATGATGCCGCCGAGCACGGCGCCGGGCAGGTTACCCATGCCGCCCATGACGACGACGCAGAAGGCCTTGACCACTGCCCACTCGCCCATGGTCGGCTCGATCGTGAACATCGCACCGAGGAGTCCGCCCGCCACCCCCGCGATACCGGTGCCCACGGCGAAGGTGATCGCGTACACGCGGTCGACGGGAATGCCCATCAAGGCCGCCGCGTCGCGGTTGCCCGCCACCGCGCGCATCGCCATGCCCCACCGCGTCCGCCGAATGAACCACGTCAGCGCGATCATGAGTGCGGCTCCCATGGCGAGCACGGCGAGGCGGAGAAATGTGATGACGACGCCTCCGAGGACGAGGGGACGCCCGCCCCACGCCAGCTCGATCTCGCGAGGGTCCGGTCCCCACAGGAGCAGTGCTCCGTTCTGGAGGAAGATCGAGAGCCCGAGCGTCGAGAGCACGACCGTGAACATATGACGGCCCTTGAGCGGCCGCACCGCGAGACGCTCGGCGATCAATCCCGCCCCGGCGGAGCCGACGATGGTCACCGCGAGCGCGACGAAGTAGTCGAGACCGAGCCCGACCGTGAGGCTGTAGGTCAGGAACGCGCCGAGCATGTAGAACTCGCCGTGGGCGAAGTTGATGACGTCGAGGATACCGAACACGAGGGTGAGGCCAATGGCAATGAGCGCGTACACCACGCCGATGGTGACGCCGTTGACGACCTGCTGCAGGACGACGATCGTCACGCGTCGGGCGGGGACGACGTCACGCGAGGCCGAGATCGTTCATCGCGCGCCGGTAGGCGACGGCGACGGAGTCGAACTTCAGGTGCAGCTCTTCGCCGAGGTCGAAGGGGACCTGCTCGGGGCGCTGCGACTCCACGATGCGGGAGTCCTGTCCGAAGATCACGTCCTCGAACTCCTGGAACACGCGGTCGGACTGGTCGAGGTTGTAGTTCTGGCCGACGAGGCAGTAGCCGCTACAGCGCTCCGCCGTGATCGGCTGCGAGACGAAAAGATAGATCAGCTTCTCGCGACCGCCCCAGTCCATGTGCACCACGATCGTGTAGGGCAGCCGGAGCTCGTAGCGCGTACGGCGAATGGAATTCTCACGGTGCTCGGTCGGGAAGACGGGATACTGCGAAGTGCTCTTCGCTTCCGGGCGCTGGAACTCGTAGTGGAGGACGTGTCCCTCGGTCCGCACCTCGGGCGCCACGACCTTCACGCGGCTCGGGTCGCCGAGCAGCCCGGGGTGCACCCATGGGAAGTGCGCGAGGTCGGTGAAGTTCTCGATCTGGCGTGAAGCCTCGCTGTTCCAGGTGTACGGACCGCAGAAGACGGTCTTCCAGCCGGCGGATTCGAGCTCGGGCAGATCGGGGATCGCCCAGCGCGGTTCGTCGAGGGCGACCCACACGAGGCCGTAGCGCTCCTGACACTGGTACGTGGCCACGCGCGCCTTGGCGGGGATGCGGGTGGGATCGTCGAGCTGGGGAATCGCGGTGCAGCGGCCGTCGACGGCGTAGCGCCACCCGTGGTAGGCACACACGATCTCGTCGCCCGCGACCGATCCAAGCGAGAGCGCGGTGCCGCGATGGATGCAGAGATCGCGGAACGCGTGAGGCGTGCCGCGGCTGTCCCGCCAGATCACGAGACGCTCCCCGAGCAGCTCGGTGCGATAGGGGGTGGTGCCGACATCGCGCGCGTAGGCGGCTCCGTGCCAGCAGGCACGTAGTCGCTCCATCCGTGAAGGCACTGTCGGGGCTTGCACTGTCTCCACAACTTCCTCCCTCGGTCGCGTGGCACGTAGTATACGGGATCAATACGAAGAGCTGTCAAGTCGCGCGGGTGCCTGAGACGAATTGAGGAAGGCGAGCCTCATGGCACGGCGTAGACCTCCACCTTGACGGGGGTGCAGTTGTACGCATTGCAGGGTACGAGGACGTCCAGCGGGCAGTTGGACAGTCCGACGATGCAGTCCATCTCCGCTCTGAACTCCACGTAGTCGCCGGGCTTCGACACGGGCTCGCCGATCACCCAACGCCCCCGCGCGCAGTCATGGTGGTAGTTCATGAACAGGTCCATCGTGTCCGGAATGTCCTCGGGCAACAGGCCGTACGTTGCCACCGCCTTGCTGATGTTCTCGTGGCAGCCGTCGCGCGGCCCGACCCCGTACGATTCGTAGAGAAAGCGGTTGCACATCCGGTTGTGCGTGTCGTGCACGCCCTTGGGCTCCGGCGTCTCCTTCACGAAGGTCATCATCGGTCGGCACAGTGTCGACATGAGGGTGTCGCCCTCGGTGAGCTTGTCGCGCGGGACGTACTCGGCGCCGGGCTTCGGCACATAGCGCGTCCGCGAATTGGACGTGGACAGCTTTTCCCTCGGATTGTCGGCATTGAAGAGCGCCATGTCGACCACCTGCTTGCCCTCGAGATCGATGATCCGAAGGTTCTGTCCCTTCTTCACGACGAGGCCGAACCCAAGCTTGGGGGGGATGACGTGGTCGAGAATGCGCCTCATCCGAGGATCCTCCTCCTTGCGCCACTTGAATCCTTGCGCTCCCTGAAGTCAGGTTCACGAGGACGACAATCACCCGGCGCTCCATTCGGCCTGCGGCCGCCCACCGAGTACCGGGCGAGCCTATAATTCACGCTCCCATTTGTCTAGGACTTCGGGAAGCAGACTATCTCCTGGGTGCGGTCTGGCCCCCGACGGTCAGCTCATAGGTGCCCTCGACGATGAAGAATACTTCCTCCTGGCTGAAATGGAGGTGGTCGGGCGGCCCTTCACCGGGTTCGTGGCACGCCGCTTTTCGGACTCCGAGCTCAAACGCTGAGCGCCCTCACCCAGGTCTTGAGCTCGGGCGTCACGGACGAAAACCGGATTTTGACCCGACTCGGTGCACCGTCGACCGATTCGACGACCTTGCCGTAGATCTCGCCCGACGGATTGCCCAGCGGCGTCACCGCGACGTTGATCTGCAGATTGCTCAAGACTGCCGGCCTGAGATGAGACTCCATGCCCGCCTCGAGCGTGGACAGCGCCGTCAACTGGCCCTCGTGCACCGTGCGCCCGACGAATTTCTCCTCCAGGATCGTGAATCGGACGGGCAGCGGCGGGGCGACGGAGTGCAGCGGCACGGTCCTCAACGGCAGCGACAGCCCAAAGGGCTCACCGATGCCACCGATCTCGTACAAGAGCAGGCTCCGCGACGCGCCCTTCGGCTCGACCTGATACTGCCCGTCGATCCGCAACCGCACCTTGATTTTCTCGCGCGTGTCCTCGGAAATCAGCAGCTGGCCCCCGACGGTGAAGGATTCGATGCGCCCGGCCAAATTCACGTTGGCGCCGACCGCGGCGTACTTCGTACGGCGCAGCGAACCAATGTTGCCCACGATCACCCGCCCCGTGTGCACTCCAATGCCCATCTCCAGCTCGGTTCCGCCCTTGGCGATGAGACGCTGGTTGACCTCGGTCATCGCGAGCTGCATGGCCAGCCCGCACGCCACGGCCTTCTCGGCATGATCATCGCAGGCCACCGGCGCGCCGAAGATCACCAGGATGGCGTCACCGATGATCTCATCGATGGTGCCCTGGTAACGACCGACGACCTCCACCATTGCCTCGAGGTACAGATTGAGCACCTCGATCACCTCGGGCGGGCTGAGCCGCGCGGCCATGGCGGTGAAGCCACGCAGGTCGGACATCAGGATGCTCGCTTCACGTTCCTCTCCGCCGAGATCGAGAGCATCGGGCGCGCGCAGGAGGCTCTCGGCCACCTCCTCGGACACATATCGCCCGAAGGCATGCCTCACGAGCTCGTGAGCGCGGGCCAGCTCCGCGTTCTTCTCCCCAAGCGCCTCGCCGCTCAGTCGTAGCGCGGCGGTCGCCTGCCCCACCTTTTCGCTGACCACGCGATTGCGCTTGATGAGACTGGCTATGAACAGCGCAATCAGCAGCGTCGCCGTGATGCCGGCGAGCAGGGTCAGCACCGCGAGCGCATGGTCGGGCCCGTTCCCGTACTGCCTCGTCACACCCCAGACGATCTCCAGATCCGCTCCTCCCGTCGCCGCCCGAGTGACAAGCTTCTCCACCAGCGGCTGGTCCGGTTCAGTCTGGACGATCGGTTGGATCTCCGGCGACTCCATAAATTTGCCTCTCAACGTCAGGTAGAAGCCCCTTGGCGTGGGAGTCCCGAGCAGCGCACTCTGCAACGTGGCGTACTCGAGCTTCCCGACGAGAATCGTGGGTGTCTTGACGTTGCTCAGGACGATCATCACCGGCGACATGGGCTTCCCGTCTCCCGACCTGACAGGGGGGCCGAGCACGAACTGATTGCGTCGCGCCAGGGCCAGCTCGATCAGCGGCTGAAGCCTGCCAAAGCCGTTCGCGGCATCCTTCTCCAGGAACTCGAAATTCCCCGAAGAGATGGCCAGCACCCACCTGCCCGTGCCATCGCGCTCCAGCATCGCCGCTGCTCCGAGGAGAACGGCAGTGGCGCGTGACTCCATGCTATCGAAGGCATTCAGGAATTCCTCAGGCTGCGTCCTGGGGGAGTTCTCCACCAAGGCGGCCAGGCCGGAGAGCGGCGCGTAGCTCTCTTCCATCCATCCGAGCAGCATGGTGGAGAGCCGCTGCGCCTCGGACTCCGAGCGCACGATCCATTGGTTCTCGGCGCTCCGGTAGAGCGTGTAGCTGATCGACAGCGATGCGGTGATGCCCGCGGCAAGCACTAAGGCGAGCAGCCACGTGTACCGCCTTTTCGGCTGCCCCGACGCCACGTCGGGATGCAGAGGAGTTGGAGCCATATCGTCGTTACTTGGTCGTGCTGAAGATGGGGCGGAAGCCGGGCGGTGCCAGGCTCGACTTGATGTCGAACCGGTTGACGCTGTCGCCGTCGACCAGCAACACCGGCGCGCTGATGTGCTTCGGATAGTCTCTTTTCTCCAGGATGCGCACGAGCAGGTTGACGGCGAGCCTCGTCTGGAGAGCCGGCTGGTCGGTCGGCGCCGCGACGATCGTGTGGCGCTGGATCCCGCGATGGACTCCCGCGCCGAAGTAATAGGAGATCACCTTGATGCGCTCCGAAAGCTTGCGCTCGCGCAGCACGTGCACCGCGGCTTCCGCGGTGACGGCGGTGCCGGCGATGTAGTCGATATCCTTGTGCTGGTCGAGGGTCGTGTTGATCAGCTTGGCCTGCTCTGTGATTCCCGTGTCGCCGAAACTCGTCTCGACGATGGTGATCTTCGTGCCTTTCACCGCGTCGCGGAGGCCCTGATCGCCGGCGGACACCCACCCGGCCCCCTTGGGCCCGGGGAACCACGCGATGCGGACGAGCTTGCCGTTCGCGCCGGTCAATCTCTTGAGGTATTCGCCGTCCGCCCGTCCCATGTCGTAGAAGTCTGCCCCCACCCGCGCGGCCACGGCGTTGGAACTGACCCCGTTGATGAGGTCCACGACCGGGATGCTCCGATCAGAGTAAGAGGCGATCAGATGGTTCAGGCCCTCCGCCGAAATGGCCCCCAGGATCAGACCATGGGCCCCGCCTCTGACACATTCGGCGATCTGTTGCTTCTGCGTCTGCAGGTTTTCGTAGCCACCGGCTTCGAACAGATCCAGCTGCACTCCGAGACGTCTCGCTTCCTGGATCAAGGCGAAGTTGACCGCCAACCAGTAGTCGTCCTTCAGATGGGGGATCGACGCGCACACCCGCCACGGCTTGGTCGCGTGCGCCAGCGGCACGTACTCTCTCAGAACATGCTGCCGCTGCTGATTGAACGGCGGCTCCCAGACGTCAACCAGGAATGGCTTGACGTCATCCGCCGTACGCGCCGCCGTCGGCGCCAGGAAGATGCAGGCGACGATCGCGGTCACGAGAGACACCATGATGAACATTGTCAGTCTCCCGCCGGCCAACCCATGGCCGTCCTCGGTCATTGGCATCATGGGCCGTCGGATCGCCGCACCGTGTGACATTTCCAGGCGTGGCGTCTCATTTGGCTGATGCTGCTCGCAGGCCGTCGGGCTAGCTCTCTTGCGGATGCCCCACACCGAGTGGGCCACTGTTCCTTAGATGCAAAGCCAGGTCGAAAAGTTCCTTGCGAGTTATGTGTTCCGGCCTCCGCACGATGATCGATAAAATGCTATCTGGCAGGACGTTGCATGACGGCAACGACGCTACCCAACCGAACAGGTCGGCTCTGAGAGGCAGTTTGCGAGAGGTCCGGCGATCGAGCCCCTCGCCGAGTTCCCCTGTGGCCGCGCGGCTCAGCTAGTCGGGGGCGGGCCAAACGTCATGACGTAGGTGGGCCGCACCTTGAAGAGCACGCGCACCTCGCCCCTGGGATCTCGTAGCGGGTAGGGTGTGGTGTTGATATAGCGCCGGGCCAGCTCGTTCACATTGTCCGTGGCCTCACGGCCTTTCGCGGGGTCGGTCTCCTCGATCATCTCCACGACCTTGCCGTTGATCGCCATCCAGTGGTACGGGTTCGTCGGATTGACGCACAGGATAGCCACCTCTGCCCGCTCCCGCATGTTCCGGTCCTTGACACGGCCCTTCTTGGTGTTCACGAGGATGTTGACGCCATCATGGGCCACCCAGATCGGTGTCAGTTGGGGCAGTCCGTTTCGCTTGATCGTGGCCAAGGTTGCCGTAACGTTCTTTTCGAGCAGCCAACGGTAGGACTCGTCGAGTTCGGCGATCGACGATATCTGCCCGCGCCGGCCGGTCTCGAATGCGTTCTCATTTCCGGGCATGATGACGTCAGCGGTTTGGATGGCCATGGAAACTCCTCCTGAGTGTGGTGGTGTGCCCGAAGCATCGCGACTGGCCAGCGCGAAGACTCATCACTGAATGACCTCATCCACCCGCCGCAGTAGCGACGGCGGGATCGTCAGCCCGAGGGCCTTCGCAACTCCACGGCTCATCTCTTAATCACGCGTCATCCGTATCAACCGGTGTACCCTGGGCGTCTTCCACAGAAACAGGATACGCCATGGAGGGGGTCTCATGTCTCTTGCGACGCTTCCTGCCGACCTACTCACACGGAGGGAGACTCATTTTCTTCTGTGGCGTCCGAGCGAGACGGCAACCGCACCGCTGCTCATTCTCGGCACATTCCAGCCGGGCAATCCCCCGACACTTCGCGACGAACGCCAGCTGGCCATGAGACGGGCGCCGAACGTCCACGGCTTGTGGCACATCGCTGCCGCCGAGTGCAGCTTGACGGATGGCGACATTGTTCACTACTGGTTCGAAGTCAACGACACTCACCCTCACCGCATCGGCTCGCGTGTCGTGCGCTGCACCGATCCGGCAGCTCACACCGTGGACTGGCGCCTCACGGCAGACTCCGGGAACCAGCCCGCGTCGGTCGTCCAGTTTTCAGACGGCCGATTGACCGTGTGCGACCCGGGCCGCGAGAAGCCGGATTTCGGCGACGACGTACCCCTTGATCAACTGCCGTCCAACGCGAACCTCGTGATTTACGAGTTGCCGACAGCATGGACGCGCTCAGAGGGCCCCGGCCAGAAAGAAACGGCTGTTGGCACGTTCCGTGACGTGTTGGCGCTGGTCGACGAGGCCCACCAAGGCGCAAATTTCGCTGGCAATCCAGTTCTCGATCTGGGCCGCTCGTACCTGAGCCAGCTTGGGGTGAACGCGCTGGAGTTACTCCCACCCGCCGACAGCTTCTTCAAGCGCGAATGGGGCTACGATACTGCCCACTTCCTGGCACCCGATCATGACCTCGGTCGTCCCGAAGAAAATACCTCATCGACCGCCAATGCCGATCTGGCGGCTCTGATCGTTGCGTGCCACCGACACCGCGTCCGATTTTTCGTCGACATGGTGATGGCCTTCGGCCGTGTCGAGCCGTACCAGGCGATCGATTTCGACGATTTCTGTATCGAGGATGCCAAGGATCATGCCGAGGACCCCGACGCCTTGACGTCCGGCCGGGCTGACGGGCACCAGGACATCCGCGATGGGTTCGGAAGCGTCCTGTTCCGCTACACGCGCGCTCTGGACGCGCCGGTGTATGACCCGATCACCGGGCAGAACGCGATGCTGGTCCCTGCGCGTCAACATATGTACACATATCTCACGCGCTGGATGCGGGACTTCCGGATCGACGGCATACGAATGGATAGCGTGGAAAATGTCGCCAACTGGGACTTCATCCGTGATTTCAAGAATCGAGCGCGGGAACTGTGGAGGGAGCGGTGGGCCGCGCAGGGGCTGGGGGAGGGAGCCGATACGCGCTTTCTCGTCGTGGGCGAAGAGCTTTCCCAGCCCATGGCCTTGCTCACGCAGGGCCGGCTTGACGGGTTATGGAACGACAGGTTCCGGGCCCTCATCCGCGCCGCCTTGATCGGCCAGACCGAGGGGGGCTTGAGTTTCGAAGACGCGGTGCAGAGGGCGATAGATTGTCGCCGGCTGTCCTTCTCCGACGGCACGCAAGCGATCAACTATCTGACCTCACACGACGTCGAAGGCTTCCGCAAGGAGCGCCTCTTCAATTTCTTCCGGAGCTCGGGCGTCACCGATATTGAACGCAGAGTGAAGCTGGCTTTTGCGTGCCTCCTGACGGCGGTGGGGATTCCGATGATTTTGGCGGGCGAAGAGTTTGCAGACCAGCACGATCGCTTCGATGGCCACGGCCACGTATCCCAGGATGGTGGCAAGCAAGTCGACCCAGTCGATTTCAGTCGCGCGCAGGATGATTGGCGGCAGAGGATTTTTGCGTACGTGGCCCGCCTCGTGAAGGCGCGAACCCGGATGCCGGCCCTCTCCGTCAATGACACCACGTTCATTCACACCGATTTCAACGATGGCAAGCGCATCCTGGTGTGGCGTCGTGGCAACGAGGGGCAGGCCCCGGTGGTGGTGATCGCCAACTTCTCGGATTTCGTGAGTGAAGGCGGTCTCGCGGGCGAATATCGCGTCCCCAACTGGCCGCCAACAGGGCCCGGCAAACAGTGGTGCGAGATCACGCAAGACCGGCTCGTCGCTCCCGAAAACGTTGCCCGTGAGCCCCTCTTCGCGTGGGAGGCAAAGGTCTATACCCTTGTGTGAAAGGTCGCGCGTGGCTTGCCGGCTTGTCGTGCCGCTTCTTGACCCACGCTGCCAGAGGGGCTGGCGCACCTTCGCCGAACATCTACTCGTTCACGGCCTCAAGGGAACCTGACGAGGCCTCAGGCCGTCCTTGACAGTACCGTGCCGCCACCGCAGTATCCCCGTCGGGGGAGCACGGCCATGGCGATCGTCGGCACGGGAAAGTACCGCTACGAACTGATCGAGAACTGGGCAAGGCTCCCTGTCGGGCAGACCTTCGGCAATGTCAGCGCCGTCGCCACTGATTCCGAGGATCGCGTCTACGTGTTTCAGCGAAAGGACCCGCCCGTGCTGGTCTTCGAGCGGGAGGGTGCCTACCTGGGCGGCTGGGGCATCGGCGCCTTCGCCAACCCGCACGGCATTCATATCGCCAAGGATGTGGTGTATCTCACCGACCGCGACGATTCGGTGTGCCTCACGTATACGCTCGACGGCAAGCCGCTCCAGGTCCTGGGCACGCGCGGGCAGCATTCCGATACCGGGTGCGAGCGCCCCGGCGAGCTCGTGCCCCGCTCGGCCGGCCCCTTCAACTATCCGACCGAGATGGTCCCGTCCCCTTCAGGGGACCTCTACGTGACCGACGGCTACCGCAACGCTCGGGTCCATCGCTTCACCGCAGCCGGCCGGCTGATTGCGTCATGGGGCCAGCCCGGCAAGACCGAACCGAATCAGTTCCACCTGCCACACAGCCTCATTGCGGGTGACGACGGCAACATATACGTCTGCGATCGGGAGAACAATCGCATCCAGGTCTTCGCGTCAGACGGGCAGTACCTCACGATGTGGACCGACATGCGCCGACCGCTCGACATCTCCATGGATCGCGACGGGCTCTTTTGCATCAGCGAGGGCGGCGTGAGCGGATTGTCGCCCCGGATCAGCCTGATGGACACGCGGGGCCAGGTAGTGGCGCGCTGGGATTCCCTGTCGGCTCACGGAAGCTGGGTGGACGCCCACGGCGACATCTACCTGGCCCTGGGCGCCCGTGAGCGGGTGGACAAGTATGTGCTGCATCGCTGAGTCGGGGCGGAGAGATTCATGCTCGACTGGGACCTGATCTCGTCGGACTCCCACATCGTCGAGCCGCCCGACCTCTGGACGGATCGCATGGACCGCCGCTTCCGCGATCGGGGACCGCGCGTCATCAGCGAGCCCGACGGCGACTGGTGGATGATCGACGGAACGCGCGGAAACTCCTTCCAGGGCGGCGCCCAGGTCGGGAAGCGCTTCGAGCGCCCGGAGGAGCTCCGCCCGGCCGCGCGCTTCTCCGAGGTCCGACCGGGCGCCTATCAGCCCGCCGAGTTCTTGCGCGAGAACGAGGAGGACGGCGTCTGGGGCTCGGTGATCTATCCGACGGCCGGACTCCAGCTCTTTCGCGTGCCCGATCTCCAGCTGCTGTCGGCGTGCTTCCGCGCGTATAACGACTGGCTCGTCGACTTCTGTCGCACCGCGCCCGAGCGGCTGCGCGGCGTCGCCCTCATCAACGTGGAGGATGTTGACGACGCCGTCGGCGAGCTCGAGCGGGTGCGCAAGCTGGGATTGGCCGGCGGCATGATCACCGTCGCGCCGCCCGAAGAGCGAAGTTACGACCACACGATGTACGAGCCCTTCTGGGCGGCGGCGCAGGACCTCGACGCGCCGATCAGTCTCCACATCGACACCAACCGGCCCGCGCCGCACGTGGTGGCCGAGAGTAATCGCACCTCACGGGCGGCCCTCCTCGCCAACGCGGACTATTGGGTGCGCGTGGCCCTGGGTCATCTCATCCTGGAAGGGGTGTTCGAGCGCCACCCGCGCCTGCGCGTGGGTTCGGCCGAGCACGAGGTCGCCTGGGTGCCCTACTTCCTCGATCGGCTCGACTACACCTACACGCAGCGGGCTCGGCGCGCCCACTGGCATCGCTACCGAGGGGACGCGCGGCCGAGCGACTTCTTCCACCGCAACGTATTCCTCAGCTTCCAGGAAGATGCCATGGGCATCCGCGACCGCGCGCTCATCGGCGTCGACCGGCTCCTCTGGGGGTCGGACTACCCGCACACCGAGTCGACCTTCCCACGCTCGCGGATCATCCTGGAGCGCATCCTGGACGGCGTGCCGTCCGAGGAGCGGCGGCAGATCACCCGATCGAACGTGGCGCACCTCTACCGGTTTGCCCTGTGAACACGACCGGCACGTGTGTGCTCCAGGCAATGGAGGAGCAGGTGGAGCGGGCCCGCGCGGCCGGGGCGCAGGTCGACCTCCAGGCGACGGACCCGTCGTGAGCCACGAGCTGGTGGTGCGCGGCGGGACCGTCGTCACCGCCGCCGACTCCGTCCGGGCTGACCTCGGAGTCGACGGCGGCCGCATCGCCGCGATCGAGCCGTCCCTGGCTCCGGGCCGGCAGGAGATCGATGCAACGGGGCTACTGGTCCTACCGGGCGGCGTGGACGTGCACACGCATCTCGATGCGGAGGTGGGCGGCGTGCGGAGCGTCGACGACTTCGCATCGGGCACGATGGCGGCGGCCTGCGGCGGCGTGACCACCATCTGCGACTACGCCTGGCAGGCGCGCGGTCAGACGCTCACCTCGGCAGTCGAGGCCTGGAAGGCCAAGGCGGCGGGCCGCGCCCACATCGACTATGGCTTCCACGTCATCGTCAGCGACGCGAGCGAGCGCACGCTGGCCGAGATCCCGCGGCTCGTCGACATCGGCTATCCGAGCCTCAAGGTCTTCATGATCAACGAGTTCGGCATCGGAGACGACGCGCTCGTCCGCGTCCTGGCCGCGGCGCGGAAGGCGGGCGCGGTGGTGAACGTCCACGCCGAGAACGGCGACATGCTCGACCACTGCACGCGCACCCTGCTCGCCGCGGGCCGGCACGACCCGCGCTACTACGCTCAGAGTCGCCCCACGCTCGCAGAGGCGGAGGCCACCCGGCGCGCCATCGACTACGCAGCGCTGGTCGACGCCGAGATCTACATCGTGCATCTCTCCTGCGCCGACGCACTCGAGGCGGTGAGCGCGGCCCGCCGGCGCGGGCTGCGGGTGTGGGCGGAGACGCGCCCGATCTACCTGGCCCTGACCGAGGAGCGCTACGAGATTGGGGGCACCGAGGCAGCCAAGTTCGTGGGCGCCCCGCCGCTCCGCACCGCGCGGGATCAGGCCGCGCTGTGGGACGGACTGCGCGCGGGCGACATCCAGGCCATCGGCAGCGACAACACCTCGTGGACGGTCGAGCAGAAGGCGGCGGGAGCCCAGGACTTCACCAAGGTGCCGTACGGCGTGCCCGGTCTCGAGACCGAGATGCCGGTGATCTACTCCGAAGGCGTGAGCCGGGGGCGGATTTCGCTGCAGACCTTCGTGGCCGCCTTCTCGACCAACCCCGCCCGCATCTTCGGGCTCTACCCGCAGAAGGGCACGATCGCGGTGGGCAGCGATGCCGACCTCGTCCTGTTCGATCCTGCCCGCGCTGGAGTGGTAGACGAGCGACGGCTGCACTCGCGGGCGGGCTACGACCCATTCAATGGCTTCGCGCTCCAAGGACTGCTCGTGCTGACCCTGGCGCGGGGCGAGGTCATCGCGCGCGACGGACAATTCGTGGGCCAGGTCGGCCGCGGGCGGCATCTCTTGCGACATCGGAGCAACACCGGCGCCTAGCGCCCGGGACTGCAGTGCACTACTTCTCGTGTGGAATGGAGGCTTGGGAATGAGGTACCGGAGTGGGGCGGTCGTGATG
>Ga0137397_10000414_pt1 | contig 29434 bp, 24 predicted proteins | sample czorhiz116metaG_FD_106658 | JGI IMG/M metagenome (GOLD analysis project Ga0137397, IMG submission 106658) | Vadose zone soil microbial communities from Angelo Coast Range Reserve, California, USA - czorhiz1.16 metaG | ecosystem: Environmental > Terrestrial > Soil > Vadose zone | place: USA... | reverse complement strand
TGGCGGTGTCGGCGACCGACGCGCCTGACCCGGTGGCGGCGGGCGGCACGATCACCTACACGCTCGCTTACTCGAACACGGGGAACTCGGGCGCGACCGCGGTCGTGCTGTCGGACACGGTTCCGGTCAATACGACGTTCGTGTCGGCGACGGGAGGCGGGACGCTGTCGTCCGGAGTCGTGACCTGGTCGATCGGCGCGCTGGCGGCGGGCGGCTCCGGCTCGGTGCAGCTCGTGGTCCGCGTCAACAGTCCTCTGGCGAACGGGACCGTCGTCACCGACGGCACCTACAACATCGACTCCACGGAGACCGCGCCGGTCAGTGGGAGCGCCATCACCACCACAGTGACTTCGGCGCCGGTCCTGACGGTGTCTGCGACCGACGCGCCGGACCCGGTGGCGGCGGGCGGCACGATCACCTACACGCTCGTTTATTCGAACACGGGGAACTCCGGCGCGACCGCGGTTATGCTCTCGGACACGGTTCCGGTCAATACGACGTTCGTGTCGGCGACCGGCGGCGGGACGTTGTCGGCCGGTGTCGTCACCTGGTCGATCGGCGCGCTGGCAGCGGGCGGCTCCGGATCCTTGACGCTGACGGTCAGGGTCAACAGTCCTCTGGCGAACGGGACCGTCATCACGAACGGCACACTCAACATCGACTCCACCGAGACTTCGCCTGTCACCGGCAATGCCATCACCACGACCGTGACCTCGGCGCCGGTCCTGACGGTGTCTGCGACCGACGCTCCGGACCCGGTGGCGGCGGGCGGCACGATCACCTACACGCTCGCCTATGCGAACACGGGGAACTCGGGCGCGACCGGAGTGGTGCTGTCGGACACGGTCCCGGTGAATACGACGTTCGTGTCGGCGACCGGGGGTGGGACGCTGTCGGGCAGCGTGGTCACCTGGTCGATCGGGGCGCTGGCGGCTGGCGGCTCGGGCTCCGTCCAGCTCGTGGTCCGCGTCAACAGCCCGCTGGCGAACGGGACGGTCATCACAGACGGCAACTACAGCATCGACTCCACGGAGACCGCGCCGGTCAATGGCAGTGCCATCACGACGACCGTGACCTCGGCGCCGGTCCTGACGGTGTCGGCGACCGACGCCCCGGACCCGGTAGCGGCGGGTGGAACGATCACCTACACGCTCGCCTACGCAAACACGGGGAACTCGGGCGCGACCGGAGTGGTGCTGTCCGACACGGTCCCGGTCAATACGACGTTCGTGTCCGCGACAGGGGGCGGAGCGCTGTCGGGCGGTGTCGTAACCTGGTCGATCGGGGCTCTGGCGGCCGGCGGCTCAGGCTCCGTGCAGCTGGTGGTCAGTGTCGCCAGTCCGCTGGCGAGCGGGACCGTCATCACGAACGCCTCTTACAGCATCGACCCCGTCGAGACGGCGCCGACCGTGGGCGCCTCTGTCAGCACCACGGTCTCCTCCATACCCACCGTGACCTCGGTCATGGAGACGACGACCAATTCGACCATCATCGTTGAACCGGGGGTGCAGGATATCCAGGTGACCGGGACAGGCTTTCAGCAGGGCGCCGTCCTGAACCTCGGATCCGGGATCACATCCGGCCCGACGGTCCTCATCGACGCGATGCACCTGAAGGCGACGCTCACGGTCGATACGACGGCTGCCCTCGGACCTCGCGACATCACGGTCACCAACCCGGACCAGCTGTCCGGCACGCTCCGCAATGCGTTGAAAGTGGTGCGCACGCCGGACCTCAACGGCAATTGCACGGTGGACGGGATCGACCTCAACGTGCTCGCCCGTGCCTGGGCCACGACGTCCGCCGATCCGGGCTTCAGTCCCCAGTGGGACCTGACTGGAGACGATGTCGTCGACGGGAACGATCTCGCCGTCTTCGTCCAGTACTTCGGGCGCCGGACGCCGGGCTGCCATTAGGAACCCTTGACCGTCAGGGCTCGCAGGATCGCATCGATCGGCATCTTCTGCCACTGCACCTGCGCCACGAACCGATCTCGGACGATCCCGCCGCCGTCGACGATGAAGGTGGCGGGACGCGCGATGTGAACCGAGTCGAAACCGAGGAGACGGTAGACACCGTAGGCTTTCGCGACCCTTCTCTCCTGGTCGATCGCCACCGGGTACGGGACGGGATGCGCGTCGAAATAGGCCCGCGCGGCCCCCGGATCCTGACAGAGGACGACCACCAGGCGGGCGCCACGCTCCTCCACCCTCGCCCATCCGTCTCGCAACTGCGAGAGCCTGTGGCGGCAGGCGGGTCACCAGGTGCCGCGGTGGAACTCGATGACGCGCGGCACGGCGCCCATCGTCCGGATCGAGACGGGGGAGGGGATCCCCGGCAGGTCGAAATCCGGCGCGTGTGACCCGACTGCGAGGGGACGGCCCAGGGGAGTGGTCCTCCTTCGAACCCGGGCCCGCCCGGGTCCGCTATCATTATTATAGGCAGCCCAGGTGGTTGTCACCCATTCGTCACTCCACCGCCATCCCGCTCTCACCCTCCCGACACACGCTTGGCCGGGGCAATCTCCGGGCCGGCGGGCCCGGGGGCTATAATCGGCCCGTCCGGCCGGGGTCCCGGGGAGACAGAGCGCTCATGCCGCAGACCATCCTGGTGGTGGACGACGAGCGCGACATCGTCGAGCTGGTGCGCTACAACCTGGCGCAGGCCGGGTACCGGGTGGTGTCGGCCACCGACGGTCGCCAGGCTGTGGAGATGGCGCGCCGCGAGCGGCCCGACCTCGTCGTGCTCGACCTGATGCTGCCGGTCCTGCCCGGAGCCGAGGTGGCCCGCATGCTGAAGCAGGATGAGAAGACCCGCGGCATCCCGATCGTGATGCTGACCGCGCGGGGCGAGGAGGTCGACCGGGTCGTCGGCTTCGAGCTGGGCGCGGACGATTACGTGGTGAAGCCGTTCTCGCCGCGCGAGCTGGTTCTGCGCGTGCAGGCGATCCTGAGACGCGACGAGAAGGAGGGGCCGGACGAGCGCATCGTCCACGAGCCGCTGGTCATCGACGTCGGCGCGCACCTCGTCCGGCTGAAGGGAAAGGAGATCGTCCTGACCGCCACCGAGTTCAAGCTCCTGCACCGTCTGGCCCGGCGGCCCGGCCGCGCGTTCAGCCGGGACCAGCTCCTCTCGGAGGTGTGGGGCTACGGCGGAGAGATCGAGACACGCACCGTGGACACGCACATGAAGCGTCTGCGGGCGAAGCTGGGACCGGTCGGAGACTGGATCCAGACGGTGCGCGGCGTCGGGTACCGATTCCGGCCGGCCGGTTTCGCGGCCGCGGACTGACGGAAGGATCCTTCCCTGCGAATCCAGCACCGGCTCACTCTGTTGTTCGTCCTCGTGGCCGGTCTCTCGTCGTTTCTCGCCGCGCTGGTCCTCGATCGCGCCGTGGCACGGCGCGTGACCGAGCAGATCGCCGCCCGCCTGGGAGACGAGGTCCGGCTCGCCCGCGACCTGGCTCGCGCCGAGCCGGACCTGCCCTCGACGGCCGACCGGCTGGCCGATCGTCTTGGACGAGACCTCGGTGTGAGGGTGACGATCATTTCCTCCGACGGGGCGGTGCTGGGCGACACCGATCTGGACGGCGCGGCGCTTCGCGAGGTCGAGAACCACGCGAGCCGGCCCGAGGTGATGGAGGCGGTGCGTGACGGGACGGGCCGATCCATGCGCTACAGCCGGACGGTCGCCGAGAACATGCTGTACGTGGCCTCGCGCATCGACCCGGACGATCCTGCCCGCGGGGTGATCCGCCTGGCCCTCCCGCTCACCGACGTGACCCGGGCCCAGGAGGCCGTGCGCGTGCCGATCCTCCTCGCGGCCGTCCTGTCGCTTTTGGTCGCGGGGCTCATCGGGTGGGCGGTGGCGCGCGGCCCGGCGCGCCGCCTGGAGGCGATCGCGCGCGTCGCGTCGCAATTCGCCGCCGGCCGGATGGACGTGCGGGCCGAGCCGGGCGGTGACGACGAGACCTCGGTCCTGGCGAGGTCGCTCAACCGCATGGCGGACCAGCTCGAGGAGCGCCTGATCCTCGTGGAGCGCGAGAGAAGCCAGCTCCGCACCGTTCTCGAGGGGATGGTCGAGGGGGTGGTCCTGACCGACCCGACCGGACGCATCCTGGTCGCCAACGATGCGTTCCGGAGGATCTTCGACGCGCAGCTCCCGGTGGAGGGCCGCCGGCCGCTCGAGACCGCGCGCGTGCCGGCGCTCCAGGACGCGATCGAGTCGGCGCTCGAGGCGGACGAGCCGCTCACGCGGGAGATAGCACTCGGCGGCGCTCAGCAGAAAGTGATCCAGGCCAGCCTCGCCGCCATCCGCGAGCGCGGTGCTACGGTCGGAGCGGTGGCCGTGTTCCACGACGTCACCGAGCTGAAGAGACTGGAGAGGGTGCGGCAGGAGTTCGTGGCCAACGTGTCGCACGAGCTGCGCACCCCGCTGACGGCGATCAAGGGGTACGCTGAGACTCTGCGCGACGGCGGCCTGCGCGATCCCGAGACGGCGGCCGAGTTCGTGCGTGTCATCCACAGGCACGCCGAGCGACTGCGCGCCCTGATCGAGGACCTCCTCGATCTGGCCGCGGTGGAGCAGGGGGAGGCGCGCCTGAAGCCCGCCGTCGTCCGGGCGCGCGACGTCGTCGCCCAGGCCGAGGGCCTGGTTCGTCCCGCGGCCGAGGCCCGCGGTCAGACCCTTGCCATCGACCTGCCCGCCGATCTCCCGGACATCCTCGCCGATCGGGATCGGCTCGCCCAGATCCTGATCAACCTGCTCGACAACGCCGTGAAGTTCACGCCCGAGGGGGGGCGGGTCACGTTGTCGGCGAAGATGGCGGACGGACGCGTCGTCCTGGCGGTGAGTGACAACGGGGTCGGGATCCCTCCCGGTGACCTGCCGCGCATCTTCGAGCGGTTCTACCGAGTCGGCCGCTCCCGCGACCGCCGGGAGGGGGGGACGGGGCTCGGCCTGGCGATCGCCAAGCACCTGACCCAGGCGATGGGCGGGACGATCGAGGTCGAAAGCACCCAGGGCTCAGGCACCACCTTCCGGGTGAGTCTCCCGTCCGCCTGACGGCTCCCTACCCCGACGCCGTCCTGTCCAGGACCTGACCGCTCCGTCAGGCTGCGGTTCGTCCGGCAGACCCGGCGCCACTCACGCCCTTCCAGCGGGTCTCGGGTGAACACCGGGTCGATCGGCCCGGGATATCCCGGAGCCGTTTTCCGGGATCCCCGCATCAGGGATTCAGGATTCGGCTTGTTGTTGTCGAGCACTTCCCGCCTACCTTAATCGGGTCGAAACCTGTCAGTGGGTCATCTGACATCGGGCAGCTCGTCAACCTCAGGAAGGAGTGCAAACCATGAGAAAGAGCTGGCGTGCGGTGGGACTCCTGATGATCGCATCGATCGTTCCATTCTCGGGGTGGCGGCAGGCATCGGCCGACGAGCCGGCTCCATGCCATCTTCTGGCGGCCGGGACTGATCAAACGCCCATGACGAGCGCCTATAGCGCGCTCAATGTGCCTGCGCTGGCTGCGGGCAGTTACTATCCGGACCCGAGGACGCAGGTGAAGGTCTACAAGCTCACGTCGGCCACTTTCCCGACCACGGGCTTCTCCTGGGGGCACGCTTACTCCGAAGGGGGGGACGAGGTGTCCCTGCCCTACAACGGCTCGACCCGAACCATCCACCTCACCACGATTGACGGCTTTCACTGGCTGATCGATTTCAACCCGAGTACAGGGGTCTCGAACTGGCGCAAGCTCACGGGGACCATCTCCCCCTGGACCGATCTGGCCTTCGCCTTCTCCAACAACCCTGCGACGCCGAACTATGCCTACATCGCGGGCTGGGACGGGGCGATCCATCAGGTCGACTTCACGACCTGCACCCAGACCCAGGCCTGCACCGAAATCATGGGGAACGGCTGGCCCCTGGTAGACGATCTGATTTATCGTCCGTCGTGGATGCACCAGAGCAAGAATGACGGGCTCTTCGTCTGGATGCGCGGCAACACGGATGTCGTGGTCGCCTACCACCCCGCCAGTGGAACACGGAAGACCTACAACGAATGCGCCATCAACGAGCCTCGGATCGACCGCGAGGGCCGATACATCGGACTCACCATGGACGACCCGCAGAACGGCATAGTCGTCTTGGACTTCGGCTCGGCCGATCCACCGGATCGTTACGCGCCGATGACCGTAGTTCAGAGAGCCGACGGGACGGTCCCCTTCGCCCACGTCGCCAGCCTCAGGGATCGCTGGCTGGGAGTGGACTGGAACCTTTCCTTTCCCACGGGATTCACCAAGTTCACTCCGCTCGGCCCTACCGACCATATCGGCGGCCCCGCGAACGGGAGCCTTATCTACGGCAACGGGAACTGGATCCAGGAAGCCGCCTCTCTCGAGAACCAGTGGGCGCTATTTTCCAGCTATGGCGGCCTGGTGCCGGACCCCGCTTGGAGCTGGCTCTCCCCCGGAGGGATGGTCTTCATCACGCCGGGCGGCGAGCGTCGCCTCCTCGGCCACCCCTACAACACGAGCGAGGTGTACAACTTCTACTCCTTCGCGAAGCTGTCGCCGGACGGACGCTACGTCCTGTTCACGTCCAACATGAACGATCAGTGCTCGAATACGGCATGCAACGGCCCCTGCTGGGCGGACGGCACGCACCCGAACGCGGGGACTAAGGCGACCCAGAAGGTCCAATTGCCCTCCGGGTGTGAGTACAGCCCGCAGGCGTGCGAGACGCGGCCCTGCGGGCGAAGCGACGTGTTCCTGGCCGAGGTTCCTACCGGGCAGGCTTGCTTTTAGCGCGACCTGGCGGCAACCCAAGCGGCTCGATGAGCTCCAGGAGGGGATCGACGGTTCGGCAGGCCGGACATTGACGTCCGGGGAATCATCACCAGCCCGCCCGACAGGCTGAAAGATCTCCGGGTCGGTCTTCCCGCCGTCTGAGGGCGGTCGTCACACGACCGTCACACGACCGACTCCGCGGCGTCACCCCACCGATACATTCTCCCCGCCGAAACTGGACAAGGAGAGGTGAACCCTCATGGAGGAGCCCTGTCGATGAACGCATCGAGAACCACCCTGCGGTCGCTGGCCGCCCTCGCAACGACGGTGGGCCTGCTGCGCGGCCTGCCGGTCTTCGCCCAGGTGACGCCGGCCGCCGGATATACGCCCCCGGACGACACGCCGACGATCAAGGTGGGGACGACGATCTACACCGACTACACCTATACGGAAGAGCCCACGACCGTGGACACGGACGGCAATACGATTCATCCGGCGGCCTTCAACGTCACGCGCGCCTACATCAACGTGACCGGGAACATCTCGCACAATGTCTCGTTCCGGGTCACGCCCGATGTCTCGCGGCTGACCACCACGGGAGCGACCACCAGCCTGGACGGCAGCCTCACCTTCCGCCTCAAGTACGCCTACGGCCAGTTCAACCTGGACGACAGGTGGTCCAAGGGCTCCTGGGTCCGCCTGGGGGAGCACCACACGCCCTACGTGGACTGGGAGGAGCAAGTCTACAGGTACCGCTTCCAGGGGCAGATCATGGCGGAGCGGGAGGGTTTCATCAGTTCGTCAGATTTTGGTCTCTCGACCCACTACAACTTCAAGGGAAATTTCGGCGACGTGCACGGCGGCTACTACAACGGCGACACCTACAGCAAAGCCGAGGCGAACGACCAGAAGGCCGTGCAGATCCGCGCCACCCTGCGCCCTTTCCCGATGCTGGGGGTGCTCAAGGGGCTCCGCCTCACCGCCTTCTATGACGCCGACAACTACATGCAGGGGGACGCACGGCGTCGGACCATCTACGCGGCGACCTTCGAGCACAAGTACGTCAACGCCGGCTACACGCACCTCGACGCCACGGATCAGCCGACCGCCGTCGCGGCCGAAGTGAAGGCGCAGGGGTACTCGGTCTGGGCGACGCCTCGCTTCCCAAAGGGATGGGAGGCGTTGCTGCGTTATGACTACCTGAAGCCGAACAAGTCGGTCGATGCGGCGAAGGATCGCAAGATCGCGGGCGTCGCCTACTGGTTCCACAGCCAGCAGGCGCCGGCCACCGCCGCGATCCTGCTGGACTACGAGAACGTGACCTACGACACGTTGCTCGCCAAGCCGGACGAGAAGCGCTACGCCGTCCACACCCTGTTCAATTTCTGAGGCTGATCATGCCGCTCACACGAGGTGACATCGTGCCGAAACTGTCGCGCTGCCTGCTCATCGCGCTGCTCCTGGCCGCCGTGGCGGCCGTCCTGGTCCCGCCCGTCTGGGCCGATCCGGTCCAGATCGACGGCGCGGGGGCGACCTTCCCGTACCCGATCTATTCGAAGTGGTTCTCCGAATACAACAAACTCCACCCCGACGTCCGGATCAACTACCAGTCGATAGGATCGGGCGGCGGTATCCGCCAGCTCACCGCCCAGACCGTATTCTTCGGCGCCTCGGACGGCCCTATGACCAACGATCAGCTCCAGGGCGCCCCTGGGAAGGTCTTCCACTTTCCGACGGTGCTGGGGGGCGTCGTGCCGATCTACAACCTTCCGGGCGTCGATGCCGAGCTGAAGTTTGCAGGAACGGTTCTGGCCGACATCTTCCTGGGGAAGATCACCAAGTGGAGCGATCAGGCGATCGCCAAGGACAACCCCGGCGTGAATCTGCCCGACAGCGACATCACCGTCGTCCATCGTGCTGACGGATCGGGAACGTCCTACATTTTCTGCGACTACCTGGCCAAGGTCTCCCCCGAGTACAAGTCGAAGGTGGGCGTGGCCACCTCGGTGAACTGGCCGGCCGGGATCGGCGGCAAGGGGAACGAGGGGGTCGCCGGTCTCGTGAAGCAGACTCCGGGGGCCATCGGCTACGTCGAGCTGATCTACGCGCTGCAGAACAAGATCGCCTTCGGCTCGGTGAAGAGCTTCGACGGAGAGTTCGTCCGCGCGTCCATCGATTCGGTATCGGCCGCGGCCGCCTCCGCGACGGCGAAGATGCCCGCCGACTTCCGTGTCTCGATCACGAACGCTCCGGGGAAGAACGTCTATCCGATCTCCTCGTTCACCTGGATCCTCCTGTACGAGAGCCCCAAGGACAAGCACAAGTCCCGTCTCATGGTCGACTTCATGAAGTGGGCCCTGACGGACGGACAGAAATTCGCCGGCGATCTTGGCTACGCCCCTCTCCCGCAGACGGTCGTCAGCCTTGAGGACGCCGCCTTGAAGAAGATCAAGGTCGAATGAGCACGACGGGACCACTCGGGCGATCGTCCGGCGAGGGGAGGCTCTTCCCGCTTTTGACCGGCGCCGCGGCCGTTCTCGTCCCATGCCTGGTCGCCGGGATCGCGCTCGTCCTCTGGCGGGAATCGCTCCTTTCGATCCGCGAGTTCGGGTTCGCCTTCTGGCGCACATCCATCTGGGACCCGGTCGCGGGGCAGTTCGGCGCCTTGCCGTTCATCTGGGGGACGCTCTACTCGTCGCTCCTGGCGCTGCTTCTGTCGGCGCCGGTAGCGCTCGGGATCGCCATCTTCCTGTCGGATCTGTCGCCGCACGCCCTGAGGCAGCCGCTGATCTTCCTGACCGAGCTCCTGGCGGCGATCCCCTCGATCGTCTACGGCCTGTGGGGCATTTTCGTTCTCGTTCCGCTGGTCCGCCGCCTGGAAATCGCCACCCCCGCCTGGCTGAAGGGCGTGCCGCTCTTCGAGGGGCCGCCGCTCGGCGTGGGTCTTCTCGCCGCCAGCCTCGTGCTGGCCGTGATGATGGTGCCGTTCACGGCGAGCGTCGCGCGCGAGATCCTCAAGGCGGTCCCCTCCGCGCAGCGCGAAGGGGCCTACGCCCTCGGCGCGACCCGCTGGGAGGCGATCCGGATGGCGCTGTTCTATGGGCGGACGGGGATCATCGGCGCCGTCATGCTCGGGCTCGGGCGGGCGCTGGGCGAGACGATGGCCGTCACCATGCTGATCGGCAACAACCCCAGGATCTCCTTGTCGCTGTTCGCGCCGCAGTACACCATGGCCGCGGTCATCGCCAACGAGTTCACCGAGGCGGCGGACCCGCTCTACCTCGACGCCCTGGTCGAAATCGGCCTCGTCCTGTTCCTGATCACCGTCGCGATCAACGCCCTGTCGCGCGTCCTCGTCTGGCGCGTGGGCAGGGAGCGGACGGTCCGGGCCGGGCGGCCGGTCCCCGCGGCGGCGGTGTGAGCGCCATGTCCTGGAACCGCCTGCGCCGCAAGGTCGTCTCCGGTGCGGTCGTCGCGTTCTGCGCGGCCGCGGTCGTGCTGGCCCTGATCCCCCTCGGCTTCATCCTGTTCTTCGTGATCGGGCACGGGCTCCCGGCCTTGAACGCGGCGTTCTTCACCCAGATGCCCAAGCCGGTGGGGGAGCCCGGCGGCGGCATGGCGAACGCCATCGCCGGAACGCTGATCCTCATCGGACTGGCGGCCGGCATCGCCGTGCCGATCGGGATCGTCTCGGGCATCTACGTCTCCGAGTACCGCAAGACATCCCTGGCCTCCGCCGTCAGGTTCTCGGCGGACATCCTGAACGGCGTCCCCTCGATCGTCATCGGCCTCTTCGCGTACACGACGGCGGTCCTGCCGTTCCAGCGCTTCTCGGCGATCGCGGGCGGCCTGGCGCTCGGGATCATGATGATCCCGCTCATCGTCCGGATGACCGAGGAGCTCCTGAACCTCGTTCCGCCGACTCTGCGCGACGGGGCGCTCGCCCTCGGCGCCACGCGGGCGCGGGCTGTGTTCACGGTGATCCTGTCGGCCGCCCTGCCCGGGATCCTGACCGGCGTGCTCGTGGCCCTCGCCCGCATCGCGGGGGAGACCGCCCCGCTCCTGTTCACCGCCTTCAACAACCGCTTCTGGTCGACGCGTCTCGACCAGCCGATCGCCTCGCTGACGGTGCAGGTTTACACCTACGCCATTTCTCCTTATGATGACTGGCACCGGCAGGCCTGGGCCGGGGCGACCGTGCTGATCGGGGCCATCCTGACGTTTTCGCTCCTCGCCCGGGCGATGACCCGCCGCCTCGAAAGGATGCACCGTCCGTGAGACAGGCCCTGATGACCGCGGTGAAAATCGAGACGAGAGCGAAGCCGCGAGCCCCGGGCCGCGACGAGGCCAAGGCCGAGGAGCCGATGATCCTGATCGAGGGTCTGACGCTCCATTACGGCGACAAGCCGGCGCTCAAGGGCATCTCGATGCAGGTGCCGAAGAACCGGGTCACCGCCTTCATCGGTCCTTCGGGCTGCGGCAAGACGACCCTGCTCCGCTGCCTCAACCGCATGAACGACCTGGTCGACGGCGTTCGGATCACCGGTCGGATCCTGGTGGCCGGCCGCGACGTGTACCACGGCTCGATGGATGTGACCGAGCTGCGCAAGCGCGTCGGCATGGTGTTCCAGAAGTCGAACCCGTTCCCGAAGTCCATCTACGACAACGTCGCCTACGGCCCCCGGATCCTCGGCACGCGGTCGCGGGCGGCCCTCGACCAGGCGGTCGAGCGCAGCCTCGGCTCGGCCGCCCTCTGGGACGAGGTCAAGGACCGCCTGCACGAGAGCGCCCTGCGGCTCTCCGGCGGGCAGCAGCAGAGGCTCTGCATCGCCCGGGCGCTCGCGGTCGAGCCGGAGGTGCTGTTGATGGACGAGCCGTGCTCGGCCCTGGATCCGATCGCCACCGCCAAGATCGAAGAGCTGATGGACGAGCTGAAGTCGCGCTACACCATCGTCGTTGTCACGCACAACATGCAGCAGGCGGCGCGCGCCTCCGACGTCACCGGCTTCCTCCTGATGGGCGAGCTGGTGGAGTTCGGCGAGACGCCGAAGATCTTCACGACCCCGGGCGACCGGCGCACCGAGGACTACATCACGGGACGGTTCGGTTGATGGAGCACACCAGCCGGCATTACGAGATGGAGCTCGTGGAGCTGAAGGAGAAGATCCTCTTCGTCGGCGGCATGGTCGAGGAGATGATCGGCTCGGCGATGCGCTCCCTCCTGGACCGGGATCCCGAGCTGGCGCGCCAGGTCATCGACTCGGACCCCAGGGTCGACGTCGCCGAGCTGGAGGTCGATCACCTCTGCCTGAACCTGCTGGCGCTGCGGCAGCCGGCCGCGTCGGACCTGAGGTTCATCGCCACCGCCCTCAAGATCGTGACCGACCTCGAGCGCATCGGCGACCTGGCGGTCAACATCGCCGAGCGCTCGATCGAGCTGAACGAAGAGCCGCCGCTCAAGCCGTACATCGACATCCCCCGCATGGCGTCGGCCGCGGCGGGGATGGTCCGCCAGTCGCTCGACGCCTTCGTGAAACGGGACCCCTTCCTGGCGCGCCAGGTGCTGCGGGCGGACGCCGCCGTGGACGAACTGAACGTCCAGCTGTTCCGCGAGCTCCTGACCTACATGATCGAGGAGCCGAAGAACGTCAGCCGGGCCCTGCGCATCACCTTCATCGCGAAGTACCTCGAGCGCGTCGCCGATCACGCCACCAACATCGCCCAGATGGTCATCTTCATGTGCGAGGGGCGCGACGTGCGTCATCCCGGCGCCCAGAAGCGCGCGGGCGGGGAGTCCTGAAAGCGCCCGAAGTCGCCGGAAACAGCACGAGACGGACGCGCAGGACCCACAGCACGCCTCTGCGGTGAAACCCGGCGACACCGCAAAACTCGTCCCAGATGCCGCTTCCCCTCCCCGTTGGTTCGGCGATACCCCTTAGTGACACCTTGGATGGCGCGATCTCCCTTGACCCACAACGTCGCTGACGGCATAATCTTTCCATACGTCCCTCGCAACCTCTTCCAGGAAGAGCGAGCTCCGGCGAGCCACGTCTCGACCTTACTCGGGAGGCTCGAGTGAAGCCAAGACTCGCGGTCCAGATTGTGGTCGTCGTAGCCAGTCTGTCGGCGACAGCTCCGGTGCTGGCGCGTGATCTGACCTTCGAAGAACGAGTCCTCGCACAGGAAGCCATCGAGCGCGTCTACTATTCTCACCAGATCGGTACGTCCAGGTCGTTCGAAGACGCCGTCCCTCGCACGCTCCTCGAGCGGAAAGTACGAACCTACCTCAAGGAGAGCGTGGCGCTCGAGAAGTTCTGGCACACGCCCGTCACCGCCGCGATGCTGCAGGGCGAATTAATCCGACTGACGCAGCGAACCCGAATGCCCGAGCGCCTGCGGGAGCTTTATTCGGCGCTGAACGCCGATCCGTTTCTCATCCGGGAGTGCTTCGCCCGCCAGATCCTGGTCGCGCGCCTAACCAGGAATCTCTTCGCCTACGACCAATCGCTTCATCTGGGGTCTCGGCTGGCGGCCGAGTCCCTGCGCGACGGTTTTGTGCGCGGGGACCTCGATCCATGGGCCGAGCAGCCGAGCCGTACCGTTGTCGACTTCGTACGAAGTGACCTCCCGACTGTCAGAGGCCCGTGCGGCGGTACGCAGGTGTCGAGGGGAAGGGAGCCCGATGAGATTCGCGTGGAGCTCTCACCCGATCAATTTGCAACCTGGATGGCGCGTGTCCCGACGAACGTCGGCGAAACTGGGCCGCTGGTTGAGGAACGCGAGAAATTCATCCTTCGCGTCGCTCTTACGAGACAACCGGACGAACTCCGCGTCGCGAGCTTCGCGGTTCCGAAGCAAGGATGGCAGGACTGGTGGACGCAGGTGGTGAGCAATCTCGACGAGCGATCGGTCGTCGCCGTCGCCGCGTCCGATCTGTCACTGCCATGGCCGGAATCAAGCACGTCCTGCACGGACGACACCTGGGACAACGGGTCGCTCGACGACACGCCGATCCCACGCGAGGGCCATTCGGCAGTCTGGACCGGCACCGAGATGATTATTTGGGGGGCTATTCGGGGAGCCACGGTTGACGAGGACAAGAGGGGTGCGAGATACGATCCGGCGACCGATACCTGGGCCCCCATCTCGGCGGTGAACGCGCCGTCGGCACGCAACGGGCACACGGCCGTGTGGACGGGAAGCGCGATGGTGATCTGGGGCGGAATCTTCGGAAGCACCTACATGAATACTGGTGGGCGATACGAGCCGAATTCGGACTCCTGGACGACGATGTCAACGACGAATGCACCGGAGCCGCGCCAGAGCCATACTGCGATCTGGACGGGAGGACGGATGATCGTTTGGGGTGGCTATGGCGGTGCCGGTCGCCTCGGTACCGGGGGCTCCTACGACCCCGCGACGGATACGTGGATTTCCATCTCGACGATTAACGCGCCACCGGCGCGGACGGGACATACAGCCGTTTGGACCGGAAGCAGGATGATCGTCTGGGGGGGCGACCCGGACAGCACCGGAGGTCAGTACGACCCTTCCGCCGACTCCTGGTCATCCGTCTCCTTGCTGAATGCTCCGTCCGTCCGCTCCGGGCATTCGGCCGTGTGGGCCGGAAGCCAGATGGTGGTCTGGGGCGGGTACGCCGGCAACGGCGTATATCTGAATGACGGAGGGCGGTACGATCCAGTCGCAGATATCTGGCGGCCGACCTCTTTGATCAACGCGCCGTCGAGCCGTGGCGGCGCGACGGCGATCTGGACAGGCAAGGAGATGATCGCGTGGGGCGGCACTAATCACGGAAGCCTGAACACTGGCGGCAGGTACGATCCGTCCTCCGACACCTGGAAAGCGGTGGCCACGCTCAACGCTCCGGAGAAGCGAGGGATCCATTCGGCCGTGTGGACCGGCGACCTCATGATCATCTGGGGGGGCTCCAACGATCAAATCGATCTCAACACCGGAGGCCGCTACGATCCGGCCACCGGCAGTTGGACACCGACCTCGACCGGTGGGGCCCCATCGCCACGCAGCGGTCACAGGGTCGTTTGGACAGGCAACCTGATGGTGATCTGGGGTGGGTTCGATGGCCAGTTTCTCACCACCGGGGGCAGATACGACCCGATGACCGATACCTGGTCGCCGACCTCCGTTCTGAACGCTCCGGTTGGACGCGACGTGCCGACGGTGGTCTGGACGGGTCATGTCATGGTGGTCTGGGGCGGGACGAACTCCGCCAAGACGGCCTTTTACTATACAGGGGGGCGCTACGACCCGGTGGCCGACACATGGGCGCCCACCTCCACCAGCGCGCCTCTCGGCCGCGCCGGCCATACGGCTATCTGGACGGGTAAGGTCATGGTGGTGTGGGGAGGATATGCCTACACTCCGCAACTCTTCTACCTCAACACCGGTGGCCGTTACGATCCGGTGGCCGATACATGGAGCCCTACCTCGACCCCAGGCGCCCCGACTGGGAGAACGGATCAAGCGGCGGTTTGGACCGGCGGCGTCATGGTGGTCTGGGGAGGGTACGCAGGCAACGGCATTTATCCAATTGATGGAGGGCGGTACGATCCGACTGCCGATACATGGATTCCGACCTCGACGACCGGCTCTCCACCGGGAAGGATCGGCCCGGTCGGCGCATGGACCGGAGATCGGGCGATATTCTGGGGAGGCGATGTGAATACCGGCGGGCAGTACGATCCTCTGTCCGACACCTGGGCACCGACGTCTGTCCTGAATGCTCCGGGTGCCGGCAGGAGCCTCCCGTTCGTCTGGACGGGGAGCGAGATGCTGGTTTTCGCGTCCGAGCAAACGCCTCCGGGAGCTCGTTATGACCCGCTCGCTGATACGTGGAGGTCCATCTCCGCCCTCGGATCGCCAACCGGCGCCGGTGCGCCCGCCGTCTGGACCGGAAGCCAGATGATCGTGTGGGGCGGGAGCGTCTCCGTCGGCGGTATATACGTCAACACCGGTGGACGTTACTGCGCATGCACGCCGGTGACCTACTTCCTGGACGCCGACGGCGATGGCTTCGGAGATCCCTTGGTCTCCGCTCAATCCTGCGCCCAGTCACCGGGTTATGTCTCGAACGCCGCAGACTGTGATGACACGGATGGAGCCACTTGGGCAATCCCCTCGGAGGTCCTGGGAGATCAGTTCGTGGATGATGTGACGCTCACGTGGTCTCCGCCGTCGGCCCCAGGGGCGGCAGTAGATGCGTACGACGTGCTGCGGTCCACAGACTCCGCAGACTTTGTGGGTGCAGCGGTCTGCGTTGGCACGAGATCTACGGCCACGAGTCTCGCAGACGGTGCGACGCCTCCGTTGGGTCAAGCCTTCTTCTACCTCGTGCGGGCCGACGATGCCTGTCCGAACGGGCTCGGTTCGCTGGGGACCTCTTCGAGCGGCGTGGCGCGAACCGGACGCAACTGTCCTTAGCTGCCGTCCTCTCGTCACGTCTTCCGCCGTTGATTAAGAGAGCGAATCCGTGGCAAGTCTCCATCGGAGTCTGAGCGGGTAGCGTCGAAGTCGATTTCCCTCCCGGCCCTGCGCATCCGAGTCGTTCAGGTCCGCCACCCTCCGGACATCCCGCAGATACCGTGACAGGACGGTCCGGCGATCCCGGCCGTCGGCTTCCATCGTGGACATGCGCGATCCTCCCAGGGCGACATCAGGGTGCGCCCGCCGGGGGAAGGCCGCGTGCCGGTCCGGTGTCCTTGCGGTAACGATCCGGTCCGCCTCAGCGCGATCGGGGCGCCAGGCGGCGGAGGATCTTCGGCGTGAGCAGGAAGACCAGGCGCCCGTGCCCCGGTCTGGCCGATCCCTCGAAATCGATCCGGCAGAGCCCGCCCTTCTTGAATTCCAGGGCGATGTCGCCGCGAGGTTCGAGCGTCATGGCTCCCGCCAGGCGGGCGAGGTCCGGCTCGTGACCGACGAGCAGGACGGCGGCCTCGGCGGGGACCGCCTCCAGCGCGGCGAACACGCCGCCGGTTCCGCCGCCGGGCGACAGGGGGCGAAGGGCGCGCAGGGCAGGACGGGGACGGAACACCGGGAGGACGATGCGGGCGGTCTGCCGGGCGCGCACCAGAGGCGAGGTCAGCACCAGATCGAAACGCAGGCCCAGGGAGCGCATGCCGCGCGCGGCGCGGGCCATCCGGTTGCGTCCCTCGCGCGTCAGGGGTCGATCGGCGTCGACGGGGTAACGCTCCGGATCGCGGGTCTCGGCGATGGCGTGGCGGAGGAGGTAGATCTGCATCGCTGCCGGGGGCCGGAGCGGATCTCAGTCCCGGGAGGGAGCGCGCGCCGCGCGGGCCGGCGCCTCGTCGGCGCCCTGGACGGTGGTCCCGGCGGCCACCGGCTCCTCGTCCTCGGCCTCGAACAGGAGCGGGCGCAGGGTCTCGAGGCTGCTGGACAGGGACTGCATCCGCCGATCGTCGAGGAGCGCCTGCACGCGCCGCCGGATGCGCGCCTGGATCTCCTCGGGGCCCTGCGTGGCGTCGACGGTCACGAAGCCGAACTCGCGCGACATCTTGTTGTACTCGCGGATCAGGCGCCACTGGTACTTGCGGAACGATTCGAACAGGTCGGTGCCGAGGTGCATGTCCATCCCGGCTTCCCAGTAGTCGATGCCGCGCGTGCGCAGGACACGCGGGATCAGCGTGTCGGCGTCGATCTTGAGATAGAGCGTCAGGTCGGGGACCAGCGCGAACCCGAACACGCTGCGGATCCACGCCGGATCGGCCCCGCGCACGACGCTGCGGGCGAAGGCGGTGAACACGTAACGGTCTGCGAGAACGACGAACCCCGAGCGCAGCGCCGGCAGGATGATCTTCTCCAGTCGATCGGCGAAATCGGTGGCGTAGAGCAGGCTGAAGGTGATCTGGTTGAGATTGTGGCCCGCCTTGGCGGCGCCGATCGTCTCGGACATCAGCTCGGAGCGGGTCCAGCCGGTCTCGATGACGCCGTACCCCTGCACCTCCAGCCACTCCTTGAGGAGACTCACCTGCGTCGAGCGCCCGACCCCGTCGGTCCCCTCGATCGTGATCAGCGTCCCCTTGAGATCGCGGATGTCGGTGTAGGGGAGACCGTGGCCGTAGTATTTCGCACCGTCCTTGCCGGGAGTCATGATGCCTCCGCCAGAGCGGGCTCGTTGTAGAGACGGGTCACGATGGATCTCACCTGCTGCTGCTGGCTGTCGATGTTGCGCGTCCCGTCGATGACGCGGAAGCCGAATTCGCCGGTCATGCGGTCGTACTCCTCGATGACGCGTCCCTGGAAGAGACGGAAGCTCTCGACCGGATCCTGGCTCAGACGGAGATCCATGCCGGCCTCGTAGAACTTGATCTTCTCCCGCGAGCCCAGGATGCGGTCAACCGCGACGTCGATCGGCACGCGGAAATAGAGCGCCACGTCCGGCTTGACCGCGAACGAGTAGAGGTCGCGCGCCCAGCGCGGATCGACGCCGCGCGCGATGTCACGCGCGAAGGCGGTGTAGATGTACCTGTCCGCCAGGACGGTCGTGCCGGCCTTGAGATACGGGATGATGCGATAGGTCAGCCGATCCGCGAAGTCGGTGGCGTGCAGCAGGCTGAACGTCGTGGGGGTCAGGAGGTTCTTCTTCTTGCCGCGCTTCGTCGCCTGTCTCACCAGGTCGGACGAGTTCCACTCGGTGAACACGACCTGATGCCCGCGCGCCACGAGCCACTTGTGCAGGAGCTTGATCTGGGTGCTCTTGCCGGAGCCGTCGATCCCTTCGACAACGATGAGCTTGCCACGCCTGAGCAATTGTCCGCCCCGCGACTTTCCCTCTTCCAAAGTATGAGGAAGGCCAGAGTATAGCCCAGGGAGACTGCGGTGTCGATGTGACAACCTTGTGACAAATGGGCAACTTCCAGGTAACCCCAGGAGATCCTGTATGATGCGCGCGTGAGCGGGACGAGGAGTCCGCGCGGCGGACGAGCCACGAAATTCCCGGCGGCGACCACCGACTGGCCCCGGGAGATCGTCTCGGCGCGCGGTCGCGACGTCCTCAAGGCTCGCCGTCGCGTGCTGCGCAGAGGCGACGGCGAAGCGATTCATGATCTGCGCGTGGCGACGCGGCGTCTTCAGGCGACGCTGGAGATCGTCGGGGACCGGTTGCCGGATCGTCCCAGACGAAGGCTCGATCGCCGCGCGCGCACGCTGCGGCGGCGGCTCGGCGCGGCGCGCAACACCTGGGTCCTGTTGGGATTGCTCGGTGAGTTCCGATCCGTCCCGGGGCGCGAGGAACGAAAGTTCGTGGCGGACCTGGCCCGCCGCCTGGAGAGTACCGCCGGGTCACGCCCCTCGAAGAAGCGACGGCGCCTTCCCGGTATCCGCAAACGGATCCGGACGCTGCTGCGGGAGATCGCGAACAGGCCCCCAGACTCCGCCGCACCGGCGGGGGACGCCATGGGGGGCCACGTGCGGGCGGTGCTGCGGGCCCGCGCCGAAACCCGTGACGGTGATCCGGAAGCGATGCACCGGCTGCGCATCGCCATCAAGCGCTACCGCTATGCTCTCGAGGCTCTCACCGAGGCGGGCGCGTCGGGCCTGCGGCCTGCCATCCAGGCGGCGCGATCGCTGCAGAGCGACCTTGGAAGTCTTCACGATCTCGATGTCCTGATCGAGGTCGTGCGCCGGAACGATCACGTCCCGGGTGCCGGCGGCTTCCTGAGCCACCTCCTGCGCGGCCGCACACGCCAGGCCGAAAAGTCCCTGCGCCGCCTGGCCGGCTTCCGTCCCGTCTTCGCGGCCCCCTCCGGGGGCGGCGAGCGTCCGGGACGGGTCGCCGCGAGGCGCGGGTCACTCCCGCGTCAGGCGCAGACGGGATGGACGGCGGCATGAAGCGGACCCTCCTCGGCGTCGTGGACATCGGCTCGAACACCATCCGCTCTCTCATCGTCGAGGCCCACTCCGACGGCGCCTTTCGCACGCTCGATGACGAGCGCGAGGTGGCGCGCCTGGCGGCCGGGCTCAACCGCCAGGGGCGGCTGTCTCAGGCGGCCATGCGCCGCGCCGTGACCGCGCTCAAGAGGATGGCGGAGATCGCGCGCGCCCGCGGCGTCGAGCGCATGTCGGTCGTGGCGACGAGCGCCATCAGGAACGCCGCCAACCGGAAACCGTTCGTCGAGCGGGTTCGCGCCGAGACCGGCCTGCGTGTGCGGGTGATCTCCGAGCAGGAGGAGGCCGAGCTGGCCTTCGAGAGCGCCGCCCGCAGCTTCGACCTCGCCGATCGCCCGTGCGCCGTCGCGGACGTGGGCGGCGGCAGCACCGAGGTGATTCTGGCCCTGGGGAGCCATATCCAGCAGGTCCACTCGCTGCACCTGGGATCGGTGACGTTGACCGAGGAGTTCCTGCGCTCCGACCCGATGCGGCGGCGCGAGTTCAAGGCGCTCCGTCGGCAGGTGCGCCGGCGTATCGACGAGGCGCGCATCGAAGCGGACCCGCCGCCCCAGCTCCTGATCGCCTCGGGCGGAACGGCGACCTCCGTTGCGCAGATGACGATGGCCCGGCAGGGCCTGGCCGGGCGGCCGGTCCAGGGTTTCGAGATGACGCAGGCCGAGCTCCTGCATCTGCATGAGGCTCTGCTGCGTCGCAGCCTGAGCGAACGGCGGGAGATGCCGGGACTGTCGCCCGACAGGGCGGACATCATCATCGCCGGCGTCACCATCCTCTACGAGCTGATGGCCCGGCTGCGCGTGAACGCTCTGCGCGTCAGCGCGCACGGCATCCGCCACGCCCTCCTGAACCGCATGATCGCCCGGCGCTTCCACACGGTCTCTCCGCCCTCGCGGCCGCGGCGTCTGGCGGCGGCCGAGGCGTTCGCGCGCTCGCTGCACTTCGAGGAGCCGCACGCCGCCCAGGTGCAGCGGATCGCCCTGTCGATCTTCGACCAGGTCGCCGGACCGCTCGGGCTCGATCCGGACGGACGCGATCTCCTGGGGGCGGCCGCGCTCCTGCACGACATCGGATACGTGGTCGGATTCAAGGGCCACCACAAGCACACCTACAGGCTGATCGCCCACGCCCAGCTCGACGGCTTCACGCCGAGGGAGCGTGAGGTCATCGCCCTCGTGGCCCGTTTTCACCGCCGCTCGGGCCCGAAGAAGAGGCATCGCGCCTGGGCCGCCCTGGCGCGGGACGACCGCAGCCAGGTGCGTCGGCTCGCGGCTCTGCTGCGGGTCGCGGACGCCCTCGACCGCCGCCATTCGCAGCGCCTCAGAGAAATTCGCTGCCGGGTCACACGGGGCCGTGTCCGCCTCACCCTCATCTCGGCGCAGGACCTCGGAGTCGAGCTCCACGCGGCCGAGGCCAAGGCCAACCTGTTCCGCAAGGTATTCGGCCGGGACATCTCGCTCGACGTTGCGCGTACGGCCGGCACCATCCCCGCCACCCCCGGCCGCCTCCGGCTCGTCCGTCGCCTGACCGCCTGAAACCGGCTGCTAATCCTGCCGTTTATCCTGTTGTCCATGCAGGGGTCTCGACGTATACTCCCCCGCAATCGAGGAGGTTGAACATGACACGTGACGGGACCTCTCGTTCTATCCGTCGCGGCGTGGTAGCGCTTCTCGCGGTGTGGATGGCGGTCTTCGCCGTCGTCACCGCGGTGCACAACCACGGGATCCTGGGTTTCTCGGCACGGCACGCCACGCTGGAGCAGTCGGTGGCGGGGTCCTTGCGGGTCGCCTCGTGTCCCGCGTGTCTGGCGTCCCACGTCCCGGTTCCGGCCCCCGATGGGCCGGTCATCCTCTCGGCGCCGGTCGAAACCAGCGGAGTCGTACCCGTCTGCCGGTTGCTGCACGTCCGGCCCGCCTCCATCACCACCCGGTCTTCGCGCGCTCCACCCGCCTCCATCGACTTCGCGGCCTGATTCGATCTCATAACTGAACAATCCCCGACAATGTCGGGGCGGCAGGGCTCGATCCCTGACGGCGACGCGTGCATCCGCGCCCGGCGCGCCAGGGGGTCGATCTCCATCCACGCGTCGTTCAAGGCGTGATCGGGGATCGTCCCCGGCGTCCGGTCACACGGGATGCTCACGCGCCGGCACCTGATTGATCCCCTGACCGTGATTCATTCATGGAGGCTATTCGTGTCGCTCATCAGGAAGTGTGCGGGACATTGTGTGCTTTGGATCATGATGATCGGAATTGTTGTTTCGTTCTCCATCGCCGCCGACGTGGGAACAATCCACGGCAAGACCGTCGGGCCCGACGACCAGGGGAAGGAGGGCGCGGTCGTCGAGCTGCGCAATGCCGTGACCGGTTTCCTCGCGCAGGTGAAGACAGGCGCGGACGGGTCCTTCCAGTTCTTCAATGTGCCGTTCAATCCTTACATGCTGCGCGTCGACGCAACCAGCTTCCAGACGGTCTACAAGCAGCTGGAGGTCCGCTCGCCCATTCCCCTCGAAATCAAAGTCGAGCTCACGACCACCCTGACCGAATCGGTCAAGGTCACGGCGGAAAAGGAGGCTCAGCTCGAGACCGACACGTCCACGAGCCACGTCGACATCGACAAGTCGTTCATCGCCAAGGCCCCCGCTCCGATTGCCTCGCGCGCCATGGAGCAGATCGTCACCTCGACTCCCGGTTTCGCCAAGGACGAGAACGGACGTTTTCATTTCCAGGGGGCGCACAGCCAGAACGAGTACGTCGTCGACGGCCAGACCATCTCGGACCAGACGGGCCTGACCTTCTCGAACTCCATCGACCCGGGGATCGCCCAGGCGATCGAGGTGATCTACGGCAACGTCCCGGCGCAGTTCGGCGAGAAGGTCGGGGCCGTAATCAACCTCGCCACCAAGTCCGGCCTGGGCTCGGGTGGCTTCAAGGGGGACGTTCTCGCGGGCGGCTCGCGTTTCGGCACCTACGAGGGGGGCGTCTCGACCACGTACGGAACCGACACGTTCGGATTGTTCGCCTCGTTCAACGGATCGAAGTCCGACCGCTTCCTCGATCCGGTCAACCCGGCGAACCTGAACAACGACGGCGACACCGGGAGGGGATTCGTCCGGCTTGACTGGGCCCCGAGCGCCGAGAACAAGTTTCGCTGGACGATGCTTGCCGGCCAGACGAAACGGGGCGTGCCGAACACGTTCACGCAGGAGGCGGCCGGGCAGGATCAGCGGGTGACGACCAAGGACCAGAACGTCAACTTCGGCTGGCAGCATATCCATTCGGCGAAGAGCTTCCTCGACGTGGACGTCTTCGGTCGTTTTTCGTCCTTCCGTCTCGACCCGTCGCCGAACGACACCCCGGTCACGGCCCTCTCGGACCGGTCGCTCGACAACTACGGCGTCAACCCGTCGATGACGTGGATCGCCGGCGTCCACGAATTCAAGATTGGAGGGGTCTTCAAGCGGATTCCGGTCGACGAGACCTTCGAGTTCGGACTGACAGACCCGAACGACAACGATCCGGTGTCGCCCGACTTCAACCCCAATCTCGCGCCGTACGACTTGACGCGCGGCGGCACTCTGTTCCAGTTCCACGGCAAGCGCACCGGGACCTACTATGCGGGCTACGTCCAGGACGACATCCGTCTCAAGCATGTGACGGCGAACCTGGGTCTGCGCTACGACCACAACAACCTGCCGGTCGCCGACTCGCAGCTCGAGCCCCGCCTCGGCGTCGCCTGGACTCTGCCGGGTGAGCGAACTGTCTTGCGCGCGTCGTACAACCGCGTCCTCTACACGCCGGAGTATGAGAACATCCTGTTCAGCTCCTCCGCGGAGGCGGCGGCGCTCGTCCCGCCCGCCATCCAGGCTACGCAGCCACTTGGCGGCGGCGTCCTCGCCGTCCGCTCGGAGAGGCAGAACGCCTACGACGCCGGCTTCCAGCAGGCGATCGGGAAGCGCCTCAGGCTCGACGTCGACTTCTGGCAGCGCCAGGGGCACTTCGCCGGGGACCAGGACCAGTTCCTCAACACGGGGATCGTCTTCCCGCTTGCCTTCTCGCACGGCCGCTTCCACGGCTGGAACATCAGGCTCGATCTCGCGGAAACGGCGGGGGTCAGAGGGTTCGTGTCGGCGGGACACACACGGGCGATCTACGGGGCCCCGCCTGTGGGGGGTCTCTTCCTCGACCAGGGGGCGATCGGCGATCTCACGGCGGGCGAATTCCTGATCGATCACGACCAGAATCTGCAGATCCAGACCGGCTGGACCTACGACTTCCACAAGAGCGGCTTCTGGGTCGGGACGAACATCCGCTACGACTCTGGTCTGGTGACCGACGCCGATCCCGCCACGCTGGCCGCCGACCCCGACAACGCCTTCGCGGCGCCGTTCGTCAGCGTCCACAGCGGTGCGCGCTTCGATCCGAACCGTATCAAGGCCCGGACGATCTGCGACTTTTCGCTCGGCTTCGACCTGGACCATGACCGATCGCCGATCAGTATTCAGGTGGATCTGCTGAACGCCTTCGACAAGGAGGGGGTCTACAACATCGAGTCGGTCTTCGGCGGAACACACGTCATCCCGCCGCGGACGCTGGCGGCCCGCATGCGGTACCGCTTCTAGACCGAGGCGCGGGAGACAAAGGGTGATCGAGTCCCGGGCCTCGCCGGACGCCGCCGGACGACGCGAGCCGGAGATCGTACGGATCATCCTCGTGGCGCTAGCGGCGGGGGAGGTGGAGATCCGCCTGTGGGAGCCGTTCCCGGGCTTCAGCCCGGTCGCACAGCGGATTCCAGAAGCACGACCCCACCCTGGCCGCCATCCGTGCAGATGCTGACGATGCCGTAGCGACCCGGTCGGACGTTGGACAACTCTTTCACCGCCTGACTCAGGATTCGCGCTCCCGTCGCACCGAACGGGTGGCCGAGCGCGACACTGCCGCCGTTCGGATTCACCCGTTCGCGCGGGAACTTGCCCAGGTCGGCATCGACACCGGCCTTGTCGCGCACGAAGTCCACGCTCTCGAGCGCCTTGATGTGGAAGAGGACCTGGGCCGCGAACGCTTCGTGGATCTCCCACAAATCGATGTCGGCGTAGCCCAGCCCGTGGCGGGCCAGCAGACGCGGGATTGCGAAGGCCGGCGCCATGAGCAGTCCCTCGGTGCGGAAATCGATCGACGCGATCTCCCAGTCGATCAACCTGGCCGCGGGGCTGCCGGCAGGCAGCCTCTCCAGACCGGCCGGCGAGGCAACCCAGAGACCGGCGGCGCCGTCCGTCAAGGGGGAGGAGTTGCCCGCGGTGAGCGTGCCTCGGCCTGTGGTTCGGTCGAACGACGGAGTCAGGCGCGCCAGCTTTTCGAGCGAGGTGTCTGCACGGGGGATTGAATCACGGCGCAGGCCGCCGACAGGGATGACCAGATCGTCGAAGAAGCCGCGCTCCCACGCGGCCACGGCATGCCGGTGACTCTCGAGCGCGACCCGATCCTGTTCTTCACGCGGTATGTCCCACTCCTTCGCGGTGATCTCCGTGTGCTCGCCCATGCTCTTCCCGGTCGTGCGATTGGTCACGGACGGAATATAGAGCCGGATATCGCCCAGTCTCAGGTCCGCCAGATGCGAGGCCTTCTGCCCGAGAGACCGCGCGTGCTGAAATTGCCGGACCCAATCGGAGAGGGATTGGCCCAGGCCCAGCTGGACGCGGCTCATGCTCTCCGCGCCGCCGACGAGCGCGAGATGGCGGTCGATGCCGTCGATCATTCCCGCCGCCTGGATCGCTCCGATCATGCTGGTCGCGCACGCCATGATCGTGGAGAAAGCCGAGATCTCCGGACTGACGCCCGCATCCATGAGGACTTCGCGGGCGATATTGCTCCAGGCAAGATTCGGAATGACGGCTCCCCACACGGCAAATTCCGGCTCAGGTCCGCGCAGGCTGTCAATCATGGCCCGCACGACGGGCACGGAGAGGGCGATCGCGTCGAGCTTGGCGAGCGCACCGTCCACTTTTGCGAAGGGTGTTCTCACTCCGGCGGCCAGCCAGATCTCTGTTCGAAGGGAATTGACCCCTGTCGTCCCCCGTCGCGAGGATTCCACGTTCAGAGGTCGACCCGGCGCGGGTCTTTCATCACCTTCTTGTTGACGCGATCGCGGTGCGCTCGCGACACCGTCTCACCGCGTTTGAGCTTGACGCTCTGGGGGAAGAACGTGACTTTCCCCATCTTCACGTCGTCCCGGGCGCTTTCCCGGTACTCGATGGCGCCACGATAATCCTCCTGACCGGTGGATAGCCGGTCGCGCCGCGTCACCCGCGGCCTGGGAGCGCGGGCTCAAGACCCGCGCGAGCGAACCACACGCCGAACTCTCGTGCCCCGGCGGACAGTCAGAATCGCGGTGACTCAACTTTTTACTCCTGACCGGCGGGGAAGTCAAAGCGAGGCTAGCCACTTTCCCTCCCAACTTTGCGCATAGGACCAAGGTCTCATAGACATCCGGCTCGTCTTCCGCCGACACTCGCTCTCTGGACGAGAAAACGAGGCAGGCCTACTTCGTCAGCGCGAAGGGGGAGGCGGGGGTCGGCCGGCCGGGACCGGACGGCTGGACGTGGGAGATCGATCATCGTATCGCGCCGGACGTCGCGCAGGTGGTCGAGATCCTCCAGGCGAAATCCAAACCAAAGCTCGTCTCTCTTCCGGTGAGCATCCAATGACCCCACGCGCGTTCTTCGCTCCGGGCACAGCACTCCTGATCGCGGCGCTGTTCACGCCGGCACAGGCCCAGGACTCGCCGGCCGCCCCGCTGGGGGACGCCGCGCGGGCGGCGCGGCAGGATCTCGATCGCAGCGTCAAGGCGCTCGCCGATCTGCGCGAGTCCATCCGGTCCGAGACCGTGCCGCTCACGAAGGAGCTGGCGGAGGCGGAGGGGCGCCTGGCGGACGAAAAACGGACGTACGACGAGGTCTCCCGCCGCCAGGACGGGGCGCGCCTGGAATACGAAAATCTCGGGCAGGCGATCAAGCTGCGGCAGGAGGAGGCGGCGTACGTCGGCAATCTTCTTGACGAGTACGCGCGCGGGTTCGACACGGTCCTGCACGTGGGGGAGCGGCCGAGAGTCGCGGCGGACCTCGAGGCCGCCCGGCAGGCGCCGCAGGAGCGGGACCTGACTCCGCGCGAGCGTTGCGCCCGGCAGGTCGGGCTCTTGAATGCATCGGTCGCCCGGCTGAACGACCTCCTCGGAGGAACACTCTTCCCGGGGCAGGCGGTCGATCCGGGCGGGACGGTGAGACCGGGGACGTTCGCCCTCATCGGCCCGGTGTCATTGTTCGCCGCCGCCGACGGCGTGGCGGGGATCGCCCTGCCGCAGGCCGGATCGGATTCGGTGGCGGTGCGGCCCCTGGACGAAGCCGGGAACGCGGAGGTCGCGCAGGTGGCGGCGGCCGGCAAGGGGCTCTTCCCGTTCGACGCCTCGCGCGGCGGCGCGCTTCAGGAGCTGATCAACCGCGGCAGCCTCGTAGGCTACTTCAAGAAGGGGGGGCCGATCATGTGGCCGCTCCTGTGCGTCTCGATCCTGGCGATGTCGGTGATCCTGGAGCGCCTGTTCTTCCTGGCGCGCGAGAGACGGCGCCGGGACCCGGACACCGTGGCCGAGATCATGTCCCGCCTGGAGTCGGGAGACGCGGACGGGGCCCTGCGCGCGGGAGAGGGGTCGCGCGATTACGTCGCGCGCTCTCTCACCTATGCCCTGGCGCACCGGCAGAAGTCGTTCTCCGACGCCCTGATGCGCGCGACCAACCAGGAGACGGTCCGGTTCGAGCGCGCCATTCCGATCCTCGACACGATCGTCACGATGGCCCCGATGCTGGGGCTTCTGGGGACGGTCACCGGCATCATGAACTCGTTCGGCATGCTGGGGGGCGGAGAGCTGGGAGCGCCGGCCCAGATCACGGGCGGCATCGCCGAGGCCCTCATCGCCACCGCCTTCGGTCTCGGGATCGCCATCACCACGCTCATCCCGATGAACTATCTGCACACGCGCAGCGAGGAGGCCCGGAACGAGCTGGGGGACGCGGCCACCCACCTGGAGCTGCTCATGAAGCCGATCCTGGACGCCGAGATGAGGCTGCGCGGCGCCAGGATGTCGCGAGCCGCCGCCCCCGACCTGGCCGACGGCATTCCGCCCGGCTGGCGAACCAGCGCCGAGACGCTGGCCCGGGCCCGAGGTGACGCATGACGACCGTTCGCGCCCCGCGCCGCCGCAAGGCGCGCATCGAGATCATCCCGCTCATCGACGTGATGTTCTTTCTGCTGGCCACGTTCATCATGGTGTCGCTGTCGATGACGCGGAACACCGGCATGCAGGTCGCCCTGCCCTCGGCGAGCACCGCGGAGAAACAGCCGTCGCGCGACGATTCCGTGACCCTGACGGTGACCGAGGACGCCCAGGTCTTCTTCAACAAGGAGAAGATCACGCTGGCCCAGCTCCCGTTCAAGCTGCAGACCTTCAAGGCCTCGAGCAAGGACCCCAAGGTCGTCGTGAGCGGGGCCGCCGACGCCAATTTCAAGGTGGTGGTGGCGGTGCTCGACGAGGCCCGCAAGATCGGCATCCAGAAGGTCGGCATCTCCACGCAGAAGAAATGAGCCGCTTCCAGATCGCGGCCGTCGTCGGTGCGCTCCTGCTGCACGCGGGAATCCTCCTGTTCGGCGGGCTCGTCCTGCCCCGCAGGCCCGAAGGGGCGGAGGTGCGGAAGGACGTGGCGCTGATCGACGAGGCCGATCCGGACAAGACGGACAAGGCCGACAAGAAGGACGAGGAGAAGGTGAAGACCGACGAGCGCCAGGACGAGGACCGGCCTCCGGAGATCTCCGTTACGGCCGAGCCGATGCCGGACACCCGGAATCTGGCCAATCTCGATGCGGAGGCCGCCGGCCCCGCGCTCGATGCCCTGAGCCTGAACGACCTCGAAGGGGCCCTCAATCCCGGCGAGGGGGGGATGTCGTTCGGCCAGGGGTTCAGTCTTGCGTCCGGCGGCCGGATCGGGGCGGCGGGGGGGCCGGGAGGTCCGAGCCTCGAGGAGATCGCCGCAGTCGCCGACCTCGATCAGCGCCCGCAGGCCGTCGCCCAGAACGCCCCGATGTATCCCGCCGAACTCAGGAGGCGCCGGGTCGAGGGGACGGTGACCCTGGTCTTCCTGGTGGACACCGAGGGGCGCGTGGTCAACCCGACCGTCGAGAAATCGACCGATCCGGGCTTCGAGAGACCGGCCCTGGAGGCGGTCCGTCGCTGGCGCTTCGAGCCCGGCACGCGCCAGGGACACAAAGTGCAGTTCAAGATGCGCGTGCCGATCACCTTCCGTGCGGGTTGATTGACGATGCCGAACAGCGACACCACGTCCCGCCGCGTTCTGCGCGCCGTTCTGGCGCTCGCCGCTCTGGCCCTGTGGCCGGGGCCGGCGCGGGCCTCGGACGACCCGTCCCCCGATCTCTGGAAGGATCCCGCCTTCCAGAAGGCGTTCCTCGGATCGTATGGCGTGCAGTCGGAGCTCGAGCCGAAGCTGACGCAGATCGAGCTGCAGCAGATGCAGAAGCTCCTGCCGCTCATGGACACCGACCCCGATGCCGCCGCCCGAAAGCTGCAGGGGCTCGCCAAGCCGAACGCCAGCGCCGTGTTCGATTTCACCCTGGGGAACCTGGCCTTCCAGAAGGACCGGCCCGAGGA
>Ga0137397_10000412_pt1 | contig 29489 bp, 32 predicted proteins | sample czorhiz116metaG_FD_106658 | JGI IMG/M metagenome (GOLD analysis project Ga0137397, IMG submission 106658) | Vadose zone soil microbial communities from Angelo Coast Range Reserve, California, USA - czorhiz1.16 metaG | ecosystem: Environmental > Terrestrial > Soil > Vadose zone | place: USA... | reverse complement strand
GTCTAGCAGACTGCCAATTTCCTGGCACACGAAAGCGGAGGTGCTAGAAGTGGCAGCCCTTCAATGTAAGAGCTGAAGTAAGAGATGAAACCGTGAATTATGCAGAATCCTGTGAGATTCCGAGTTTGCGTATTCTCACCTGGAGGGTCGATCGATTCATTCCAAGACGTGCCGCCGCGCCATGGGGACCCGCAACAACCCAGTTACACTGCTTGAGCGTTTGGAGGATCTGTTGACGTTCAGTTTCCTCCAAGAGATGGTGCAATGCGCCGTTTGCTGTGGAATTCGGAGCAGCGGCTCTTTCTTTCGGATGACTGACCTTGGAAAACTTCAGATCAGCCACATCAACGCTCAGGGCCGGACCAGCCGAAATGATTACGGCGCGCTCGATCACATTCTGAAGTTCTCGTATGTTCCCCGGCCAATGATAGCGGCTCAGGGCATCCATGGCCGCAGATGGAATCGTTTCCATGACCTTTTTCATCTGCGTAGAAAACTGCTGCGTGAAGTGCCGCACCAGCAGCGGAATATCTCCCTGGCGCTCCCGTAAGGGCGGAACGTGGACGGGAAAAACATTCAAGCGAAAGAAGAGATCGGATCGGAACTTCTGCTCGCTCACCATCGCCTCTAGATCACGGTTCGTCGCGGCAATCAAACGCGCATTTGTCCGAAGCGTGCGCGAGCTTCCCAACCGCTCGAACTCCCTCTCTTGCAGCACGCGGAGCAGTTTGGTCTGCAGTTCGAGAGGAATTTCTCCTATTTCGTCCAGGAAAATCGTGCCGCCATCGGCCACTTCGAAGCGGCCAATGCGTTGCGCTATCGCTCCTGTAAATGCGCCTTTCTCGTGCCCGAACAGCTCACTTTCCAGCAAACCCGTCGGAATGGCCGCGCAGTTGAGCTTGACGAAGGGCTTGGACCGTCGCGGGCTCAAATCATGAATGCCGCGTGCGATCAGTTCCTTTCCCGTGCCGGTCTCTCCGTAAATAAGCACCGTCGAATCCGTCGGTGCCACGGTTTCCACCTGCTTCAGGACTCTACGCAGAGAAGTGCTGTTCCCGATGATCTGGGCAAAATTCATTTCCGTTCGGATTTCATCTTCCAAATAGAGTTTTTCCTTCGAGAGCTGCTCTTTCAGTTCCCGAATCTCGCGGTAGGCAAGCGCATTCTCGACGGCGAGAGCAATCTGGTTTGCGACCTGGGCGAGGAAACTGAGGTCGGCCTGACTGAAGGCATCGTCCCTGAGCCGGCCGAGAACCAAGACACCAATCGCGCGATTCCGGCTGATCAGCGGTAAAAAGCAGAAAGACTTCAAACCTTCGCGAACCGCTTTCTGAACGATTGGATAATTGAGCCAGCCGGTGAAGGGACTCTGGAGCGCCAGAGGCTTCATGGTTCGAAATGCCGTGCCGGAGGGCGCTCCTTCGATTGGATAGACCAACTCTTCCTGGAGGAACCCTTTGCTCTCCGGAAAGTCAAGCGCGTAAAGTCGCAGCTGCTTGTTTCCCGCATCCGGGAGAGACAAGCCTGCGTAGTCGCACTGCATCACGCCTCGGACGTCGTGCGAGATGGCACGCAGCAGATCGCGGAGCTCCAAATTTGAGACAACCTGATTCGTCACGTCGAGGAGCAGCCGGAGCCGGTCGTTCTTACTCTGGAGTTCCTCAGACGCCCGCCGCAAGGCCGCGAAATTCAACGCGTCGTCGAACGCTAGCGCAATGTAATCCACCACTTGGGACACGAACCGGATTTCGTTTGGCGAGTAGGTATCGTCCTGCTTGCTGCCGAAAGCGATTGCCCCCAGTTTGCGGTGAGCTGTCGTCAATGGGAGCGCGCAGATTGAGCGAATATGGAGCCTTTTCAAGATCGCTTGCAGCCGGCCATAGCACGGCTCCAATTCGTCCGTGGATCTCAGCAGAGGTTCTTGCCGCTCGTAAACCCATGATGTGGGCGTCTCCTCGGGCGTTAGCCTCTCTTCAGGAACCAGCTCTAATCGACTCGTCATGTCGATGAAATAATTTTGAAACGCATCGGAGTCTTGGTCACGAAGAGACACCCCAGCCAAGTCAAACTGCACTACCCCATGCAACTCGTCCATCAGGATGCCAAAAAGTTCTTTAAGGTCGCGGTGCGCTCCGATGGCTCGGGACACGCGCACGAGCGTTTCGTACTGCATGGCAAGCGCCGGTGCTGCGAGGATCTCCGAGTCGTTGTTCACAGTGGGGCACCACCGCATTGACCAGATTCCAGTCCATCTGATGCCCGGCGGGGCACAAGTGATACACGTCGCCGAAAGCGAAAAAGATGTCTTTGTCGCGGTGATCGCCCTTTATATAGAGCTCCGCGAGGAGGACCGAGCTGTGAAGGATTCGCCGGGCGCGAGTGTGCTTGCAAACACCATGCCCATCGCAGCGTCAGCAATGTCGCAAAGAATTCCCCCATGCAGCGTTCCCAAGGGATTCGCACGGTGTCGTCCCCGCCAGCCTGACAACGGCGCGTCCATCGGCAATTTCTTTCGCTCCAAACCGATCAGGTGCGCGACCGGAACGTTGTTCGTATCCCCGTGAGCCATAAGTCCTCGTTGCAAGCATAGGTTGCGGAGCATTCCTCCTGTCGATGCGACCGACTGGTCGCTATACGCCACTTTAGCATAAAATAAATGGAACCGACCGGTCTCAAACGGCATCGAAGGTGGGTGAGGACAGATTGAGCGGCTTGGCCTGCACAACGAAGGAGACACACCTAGGGACAAAATCAATCCGCTCTTTACTGCAACTGCCACCGCTGTCGGCGGGCGCAATGGCCATACGGAGGCCAGCGAAGGCGTCGTCACGGCTCCCTGCTCGCGGCCAGGGCTGGATCTTCCCATCTGGATTGCCGTAGCGGTCCACCATGGTATCTGCAACCTCCAAGATGTGGTCTAGTCTTACCTTCATTGCATCTTTGTTCGTAGCAATCTGCGGAGGAAGCGGTCCATCGGCCATTCGACCACCCAAGTAGGGGCCCTCACAACACTTGCTGACGTACCTGAACGTTAGCACCATCTCATTTCGAGCGGCCTCTAATTTGCAAACGGTGCAATCTTTCGAGAAGGAACCCCAGTGTTCCTTGCAGACTCTATTCGATTCGAGACTCACAGGATCATCGTTCGTCATTTTCCGCCTGCACTTGTGGCGCGAGGCTATAACACAACTAAGTACCAGCCAAGAGCTACCGCCCGAGCCAAATGCTGACACCCAACGCGCAGCCACTAACAATACGATGATCCACCCATACTTTCGAAGAGAAAACTTCATTGCACCCACTCACGATTCCGTTTCCTCCGCCCCCGTCAGGCTGTCCGGCATTACCTGTCGTGTCCCAGCTCACACCACTTCTGTCTTTTCCTTTGCTGGCCAGCGGCCGCCTCGCGGGAAGGCGGAAAGAGCTATTGCTTGGTCTTGCCGCATGATGACGGCCACCTCTCATCGGCTTTGACCTGCAGCCAGCACTGTTTCTCTTTCTCGAATCCATCGCTGGCCACTGAAAGCGGTATTTCTGTTATACGGACGCCTGTCGGCTCAGCAGGTGCTTTCTCGGAGTGAACCACCTTTCGGAGGACTCCCTCGGGGGAAGTCAGATAGAGCATAAGGTCCTTGTCTGTCTTAACGAAAATAACAAGATCGTCTTGGTCTTGCTTGCTGACGTTAAATGCCACCACTGTCTTGTCGTCTTTTTGGAATGCGATCTGCTTGACGTTCAGCTTTTTTGAGTAGCTAGGAGTGATGCCAAGTCTTTGAGAGAGCCGGGAAGGTATGTGGGCGTCGACCCCATCGCGCAGGGTGAGCTCAGCTAGCTTTGCAAACGGTTTCCCCTCATCACTCAGGTTCTGGGAAGTGGCACACAGATAGGCCAAGAGAATGGATAGAAGAGCCGTCGCGCTAAACCGGCCCACGCCGTACCTCCGCAACTCTATTTGTTCGATTCAGACATAGTACTTTTCACTATCCTCTCACGTTTAGAGCGTTTCGTGAGCCTCCTATTCCGGCTTGAAGAGCCGCTGAGCGGCATTGTATCTCAGGCAGAGGGCATCCTAAATCGGTACGGCTATTCCGCCATCTAGGGTGCAGGTTCGCGTTTTCGGGTGAGGCAGCGCTGAGATCAGGCAACAATAAATTACTAGCAGAGCCCATTCCCGCATATGAACCAAAAAGGTGCAGTAACCGAGACTCATTGCTACTCGTCCCTCAACCTCAACAACGGGACTCCTTGAAGTTTTACCCCTTAAGTCGTTGGTCTTTTGTACGAAAATGGCGGCGTCGTTTTAAATCATCGGAATATGCGCTTGAGGCGCCCGCCGATCTTAGAATAGGCAATCCTGGCCTTGATCCATAACATTACAAGCCGAGGATGGGCGTCCATAAATTGGCTTTAGAGTTTCCATACTCCTGGGGCACAGCAGCATCCGCATTGCAGAGCGCCACTACGCACCTTGGACGCGCTCGCGACAAGAGCAAATCGAGGCCGATCTGAAGGCCGCTTGGAGCCACGATCCTGTCGTGCTCACTGATGGGAAAGGTGCACCAGAATTGCAGACGAAAACCGGTCAGATCAACTGAATCCGGTGCAGCAGGCCAGGTCCATGCGGCGGCGGCAGCGGTGCTGTAATGACTATTGAATTCCATCGTCGAAGTACCCTGTCTGTGCGCTGACCCGGTAGCTTGGGGAAGTAACTTTAACGGGATGAAAGCGATTTGCGTGAACATCTGGCACTAGCACTTCGAGGAGGCCCTGCGAGTCCACCACCTCGGTAATCTGCTGTGCCGTCTCGCGGGCCTTTCGCGGATTATCTCCAACTTCCCACAATCTCCCGCCAGTCTTGGGAGCCAATTCAACTAGGTAGTACCCGTAGTGCCGCACCTCCCGACCATAAAAACTGTGGTCCGCGAACAAGACGACATAGCAAGCAACGTGGGCGTGATGCGCGAACCGAGTTAGACTCTTCCATCCGATGGAACTTCCGTGGTCACTTCCTTCCGCGAAAACAACGACGGCCTTTGTGCCCGGCCCGTCGCTCAATGTTTCGAATGCGCGTTTCATAGCATCGTATAGCAGCACAGTTTCATTCCGCTCGTCGGTTTCTGTCCGTAATGAACCAGTGAAGTTCTTCAAGCTGCCCAAGTCGTCGGTGAGTTCTCCCGAGGAATGAATCTCTGCTCCATAGCTCATCACTAGCGCTTGTACTTTTCCCCTCTCGAATTCGGACAGCAGTTCCACCAAAGTCTGTTGTTCGAGAACCAGAACCTTTCGTTGGTGGAAATTGGAATCGATCAACAGGACGATCTGTTTGGGTGGCGTACTCTTTGGACCATACACAACTTGTAATTTCCTTCCATGTTCCATCACTCGAACGTCTTTCACCGAATTGGGTGCAACTGGATTTCCGCCTTGGTCTCTCGCATGGATGATTAAGGCGACCTTCTTCTGGCCAGTGTCACCTGTTCTAGGGTTTGAGGTTTGTGCGACCGCCAAACAAAGCGTTGCCAATAGCGGACCGCAAACTACAGCGATGACCGCTGTCCCTAAGCGTAGGTCTTTCAGCGGCCTCACATCGAGATAAACCATGTCCCTAATCCTTCCGAGATCTGAAATGTGCTAACTGCTCTCTCCAAAATCCGCCTCTGGTTCTGGCAGCTTGTCGCCATCTCGCGCAACCCATACATACAAGGTCGGTAGCAAAAAGATGCTCAGCAGCAGAGCCCCAATCAGGCCTCCGACGATGACTATGGCGAAGGGCCGCTGCGAGTCCGACCCGATGCCACGCGAAAATGCAGCGGGGAGCAGGCCGAGGGTGGCGACAAGCATGGTCATCATGATGGGGCGAAGCCGTAGAACGGCACCTTCGATGGCCGCAGATTCGATCGTGTGGCCGGTAGCACGGAGCTGGTTGATGTACTCCAGCATGATGACGCCGGTTTCTACGGACACTCCGAAGAGCGCCAGAAAGCCAACGCCGGACGACACGCTGAGATGCGTGCCAGTCATCAGCAAAGCCAACAGTCCTCCGAGTGGAGCGATGGCAACGTTAGCGAGAATGAGGCCAGCCCACTTCGCGGAAGCGAACATCGTGTACAAAACAATGAAGATAACCAGAATGGTGATCGGCACGACAATCATCAGCCGTCTTTGAGATCGTTTTTGACTCTCGTATTCACCCGCCCAATCGATGTGATAACCGACAGGAAGCTTCACCTGGTCGCGGATGAGTTTCATGGCTTCTTCTACGGCGCTGCCCAAGTCCCGGCCACGGACGCTGTATTTGATCGCCACGTAGCGCGAATTTTCTTCGCGGTATATTTCGGATGCCCCGTCCCGAACTTCGACTTTAGCCAACTGAACAAGGGAAACTCGTTCTCCTGAGGGCGACACGAGACGGATGTTTTCGATGGCTTCTTTCGTTTCGCGATACGGAGCCTGATATCGGACGACAAGGTCGTAACGCTGTTCGCCCTGTAAAACCTGATTAACCGCTTTCCCGCCCACAGCAGTCTCGACCGCATCTTGAACGTCAGCGACATTGACGCCGTGGCGCGCCGCCTGCTGGCGGTCGACAACAATATTCAGATTGGGCTGTCCCAGGACGCGAAACAGGCCGAGGTCCTCAACACCGGAGACGCGCCGCATGACACTGACAATCTCGTCGCCTTTTTCCTCGAGGACTCGCAGATCATCACCGTACAACTTGATGGCGAGCTCGCCCTTTACACCGCTGACGGCTTCTTCCATGTTGTCCGCTATCGGCTGAGAAAAATTCCAAAGAATCCCAGGCATCTTGCTGAGTTCGCGGTCCATTGCGGCGATGAGCTCGTCTTTGTCTTCGTGAAAGACGGGCCGCCACTGATTCTTCGGCCTCAGGTCAACGAAGTACTCGGTATTGAAGAAGCCAGTGGTGTCAGTGCCGTCATCGGGCCTTCCCACCTGGCTTGTCGCCACTGTGACTTCGGGAAACGATGCCAGAATGACGCGGGCCTGATTTGCGACGCGCACGCCCTCGGTAGGCCCTGTGCTTGGGGCAAGTGTCCCTCGAACCCAAACGGCACCCTCATCGAGATGGGGCAGGAATTCTGAGCCAATCACACCGCTGACCATCAGAAATATGGCAACAGCAAATGCGGCTACTCCCACACCCACCGTTTCACGCCGATGCTCGATTGCCCAGCGAACCCAGACTCGATATCTCTCCCTCAGGAACTGCATGACGGGGTTGTGCCATTCACGCACTCCATCGCGGAACTGCCAGAGAGCGAGGACAGGCGCAATGAGGATAGAAAAGACGAGCGCACCTAAGAGCGCGAAGGAGACTGTCCAAGCCATTGGCTTGAACAGACGCCCCTCGACGCTCTGCAACGTGAAGATCGGCAGATAAGCGGCGATGATGATGGCTCGGACATAGAATACGGGCCGAAGCACTTCGCGCACCGCGTCGCGAATGCGCTCCAATGGGCTCTTTTGGGCACTCGCCGCCAAGCTGAAATGCCGGACGATGTTTTCGATGATGACGACAGTTCCGTCGACGACCATTCCGAAATCAAGCGCACCCAGCGACAGCAGATTGGCAGGAATCTTGTTTAGGTCGAGACAAATCGACGCAAAAAGAAGCGAGAACGGAATCGTCAACGCAACGATCATGGCCCCGCGGAAGTTACCCAGGAAGAAAAACAGAATGATCGATACGAGCAGCACGCCTTCAGTCAGATTGTGGAGAACCGTGTGGGTCGTCAGGTGAACGAGGTCGCTTCGGTCGAGAAATGGAACGATTTTGACGCCAGGAGGAAGAATATGCTCATTCAGCTCCTTAACCTTTTCATGGAGCGCAGCCAGGGTCTCGTCCGCGTTCGCGCCTTTCCGCAACAGGACAATTCCTTCGACGACATCATCGTTATCAAGGACAGTTCCATCCGCGCGATGGATGGCCTTTCCATTTTGTCCCAAGCGAATTTTTGGACCCTGCGCGACACTGGCGATGTCGCGGAGACGCAGCGGCGTGCCACTCTTGGTCGTGAGCACTGTTTGCGCGATGTCCTGAGCACTGTTGAATAAGCCGATTGCTCGGACGTTGATTTGCTGCAAGCCTGCTTCAACGAAGCTTCCGCCAGCGTTTACGTTGTTATTGGCGAGCTGCTGCTCCACTTGGCTGATGCTCAAACCGTATGCAACGAGTTTGTTGGGATCGACGCGGACTTGGTATTCGCGCGTCACGCCCCCGAGACTCGAAACATCGACGACGTTGGGAACGGACTTGAACTGCTTTTCAAGAGTCCAGTCCTCAATCGACTTCAACTCCATCACGTCATATTTCGGATTCGCGCTTTTCAGGTGATAGAAATAGATTTGTCCAACCGGGCTCCAGTCCGTGCCCATCCGAGGTTGCAAGCCGGCGGGGAGTGTGACTTGAGACAGTCTCTCCAAAACTTTCTGCCGGTTCCAATCGTTTTCCGAATTGTCGTCAAAAATAAGCATCACGCTGGATAGCCCGAAGAGCGAGACCGAGCGTAGATGGGCCAAGTGCGGCATGCCGTTCATCTGAATCTCAATGGGAATTGTGACCTGTTGTTCCACTTCTTCCGCCGCTCGGCCCGGCCATTGCGTGATGATTTGCACATAGTTATTGGCCACATCTGGATAGGCTTCTACAGGAAGGCTATGAAATGAGATGGCACTCCAGAGAAGCAATAGAACAGCAAGGGCCAGCACCATGAACCGGTTGTTAAGCGCGAAATCGATGAGACCGCGCATCATCGGACCGCCTTGCGAGCGCTCGGATGGACTCTCACCTATTGCTCCACGGTGTTCTGCAGAACCAGCGCGTTGCTCACGACCTGTTGGCCAGGCCGAATTCCTGAGACGATCTCTTGCATTTTGTTTGGCAAATTGCCGCCTGTCGCGACTTCCACCCGGCGGAACTTGTTGCCGCCCGTCGGAACGTAAACCCAATCCCGGTCGTGCAAATGCAGAATTGCCGTGGCGGGAATCGCCGCGCGTGTCTCTTTCTTTTGGCCGTGCAATGTGGCGGTAACAAACATTCCGATGCGCATAAGTCCGGGATTGGGCACCTCGATGCGCACCTTGGCCGTACGCAGACTCGGGTCGAGTACGGGACCCACGTTGCTGATGCGCCCGGTGAATACCTTGTCGGGATATGCGTTCAGGCGGACCTCTGTTGTTTCGCCGACGTGAACGTGGGCAAGATCATTTTCATAAACGTCGCAGAGAATCCAGACGTGGGACAGGTCCGAGATGGTGAACGGATTGGGAGAGCTCAGACCCGCTACGCCAGCTGCGCTCGTAACCTGCTGATCGGTGATGACTCCGGAAGCTGGCGCGCGAATTTCAACGATTGCCGCTGGGTGATTGATGTCTCCTCCGAGGACGCGAATGCGCTCCGTAGTGTTCTCCACATCGACCTTGGCCTTGTCTTCCGCGTCCTGAGCCACTTGCAGTTCGTTCAACGAGACTGCGCCCTTCTCGTAAAGCAGCTGTGATCGCTCCAACTGCGTACGCGCGAGTTTCTCGTCGGCAACAGCCTTTCGATAGTCCGCAAAAGCACCGGACATGTCAGCGCTTTGCACACGCAGCAGAAGCTGGCCTTTCTTTACCGTGTCGCCGAGACGCGCATGAATCTCCACAACGCGGCCCGTAGCGATCGAGATAACTGGCGCGGTCCTGGAGATGTCAGGACTTACTGCACCGGTCGCAACCAACTGTGATGTAGCAACATGCCCGACCGCGGTGGCCAGTGGGAATTGCTCGGGATGGTCCACGTGCACAACGTTCACATCCCCCTCGTGTTCAACCTTAGGAGATGGCGGCGCCTCAGCCTTGGGGTCCCCCTTGCTCTGGCCGCAGCCTGCAAAGAACAGTCCTAATATGAAAAGTAAACCCGTCGTCCCAAGGCCCGCGCATCTCATTGGATGACCTCGCGACCTACTGCCTGATTCAGTTGGTTTGCCGCGCTCATGTACGAAGCAACTAGGTTCAAATAGTTGACTTGCACGCTCCGGTATTCCGCCTGCGCACTTAGAAAATCGAGGAGCGATGCCGCGCCGTGTTCGTAGGAAAACGCAATCGTGTCCCGCACTCTCGAGGCCTGCTGCAAATACCGGTCCTTGTAGGGCTGCAGGAGCGTCACCATGCTTGTCACCGTGGCATAAGCGGAATCCACATCGCTGAAGACTTGTGCCTGGGTAGCCGCCATTAGCTTCTCGTTGCGCTCAACATCCAGCTGTGTGCGCAACTTTTCGCCTTGGTTGCGGTCGAAGATGCGGAGAGGGATGCTGAGACTGGCGCCGAGCGTTTGGTGGTCAAACGGGTTGTTGAACGAGGGGTTGTACGTCCACCACGCGCTGAAGGTCGGATCAGTCGATCCGTTCGCGACCGCTAGTCGGTGATCGGTTTTTGCCTTCTCGATGGACTGGAGCGCCGCCTTTAAGTCCGGGCGTTTATCGAGAGCGATTTGCCGTACTTCGTCCAACGGTGCGATTTGGTTGGAAAAATCGAAGGGGCCCGTCACGTCGAATCGATCCACCGGCGTCCGGTCGTTCAGGAGCATGAGAAGCTGGATTTTTGCAGTTTCCAAACTCTCTTTCGCGGTTTGCAGGTCGGATTCATACTGCACTCTTTGAAGCTCCAGCCGGTCCAAATCCACCTGGGCAATCGCGCCAGCCTTGAAACGTTCGCGATTCACCTCCAGCACGTGGTCGTAGTACGCAAGATTTTCCTTCGCCAATTCCAAAATCGCCTTTTCCTGCAGCGTTTGCACGAATGCCATTCGTAAGCTAAAGACAAGGGTGCGTTCCAAATCGGCTTGCCCTGATGTCGCTATGCCGGTGCCCTTTTGAGCGCTCTCCTGCCGCAGTTCGCGCTTACGTTGCCGTTCGTGCAAATAGCTGAAATTGGTTGAAAACTGAGTGCCGGTCAACGGCTGCCAGACGCCTTTGTAGGGCGCGATTTGAGTCCCATCTGTAGACAGAGTGAAATTCGGATTCGGACGGAGGAACGCCGTGATCTCTTGCGCCTTCGACTCGTCGAGTCCAATTTGCCCTGCTCGCAGCGTGGGATTGGCGGCCTCGAATTTGTCACGGACCTCCTGCCAAGTCAGCGGTTTTTGAGCGAATCCGCTTTCCGCCAAAACTGCGGTCGCAAACAACCCAACGCACAGACAACTCAAGAAACGCTTCATGAAACCTCCCCGGACTTTCTTGGCAGCGACTGAAACACTGCGTTAGCGCACGCCACCGGTGATGGCGCGCTGCTACACGTAGGTGAGAGCATGATTGACGACGTGTGTCCGTCGCCTCGTAAAGCTGCACTGATGCACGCGAGCGCGCCAGACTACGTCTTCCCCAGCAGCGGGTTTAGATGTGAAGAACGAAGGAGGGTGGAGCTCGACCGAGGAAAGAAACGACTGGAGAAACACGCGAATTGCGAGAAGCCCACAGAACAAGCAGCCCCGTCACTTTTCGAGGTGGCGAAAACCTACTGCTCTCTGAACAATTTCCAGTGGGATTGCGCGAAAGAAAGACGGCAGTAGCGTCTTTGAGCTCATTAGTAGTGGTTGCCCAAGAGTTTTCAGAACTGGTGAAGGCTCCCGGAAATGCAGATGGACTGGAAGACCTAAAGTTTCCCTGACCATCGTTCAGAAGGACAGCGACCGGCCGGTTCGTCCAAGCTGTCGTAACGACGACATCGAGAAAGCTATCGCCGTTTACATCGCGAGACGTGATCTGGAGTCCACCAGTCGGCGCTGTGATGCCCAGTATCTGTCGCGGTCCGTGGCTCAGTTGAAAGGCGATCCAATAGTGTGTATCCGGGGAGCTGCTATGTCCGACCTGAACGGTGGCGAGGTCAGGCCGATTGTCACCATCGAAATCGGCGATAGCAAATTGTGATGTTGCTTGGGTAGAAGAAACCGGTCCACTCTGAGGGCCAGCAGACGCCGCATTTCCGCAAGGTGCGAACCCCAGGACCACGCACAAGAATGCGGATGCCCCACTGATGGCTTTAGACCAAGAAAGATGCCCCTGACGCAGCGTTTTCATGAGCCCGGACTCAAAAATCCCAAGACGATAAGTCAGCCTTCAGACCCGCATGATTCGAACGGCTTCGCCGTGAATACCGAGAGGATACCATCCGCGTCAAGGACCATACAATCTTATCCGTGACCTGTGCACGATTTGATTCACATCGATCACGTCTGATGATGAGTCGGCAAGTGAAAAGGCCCACTTCTCCGCCGACTTTCCTGTATTTTGGAGACGCATCGCGAGGAGAGAATCCCATGGAAAAGGAAAAAGTTTTCAGCAAGATTCAGGAGGTCGGCATAGTTCCTGCGATTCGCACATCTTCCGCTGAAGAAGCTCGCTTTGCCTCCGAAGTAGTCGCAAAGAGCGGCATTCCTATAGTGGAAATCACCATGACGGTGCCGGGCGCGATAGAAGTAATTTCCTATCTCGTGAAAAACCTGCCGGATGTAATCGTCGGCGCGGGAACCCTCTTGGACTTGGATACAGCGCGCCGCTGTGTAGATGTTGGTGTTCGATTCCTGACCAGTCCCGGTCTCGATCTTGAGATCGTGGAGTTCGCGGCAAAAGAAAAACTGTGCGTGATGGCCGGCGCGCTGACACCCACTGAAGTGATCACAGCATGGAAGGCTGGTTCTGATTTTGTGAAAGTGTTTCCTTGCGCCCAAGTTGGTGGCGATAGTTACATCCGGGCGCTGACAGGACCGTTGCCCCGGGTACCCTTGATCGCCGCTGGAGGTGTGAATCAACAAACAGCAGGTAAATTCATTCTTGCAGGGGCAGTTGCACTTGGCATAGGCCGTGAGCTTATACCAAAGGAAGCCCTGCAACAAAAACAGGAAGGGCGAATTCGCGAGCTAGCACGCAGATTCCTGAACTTCGTGAAAACCGCTCGCAACCAAAAGGTTGATCCCTGACAGTCTTCGACAAATGTCACGGTAGTTGTCTCAAAAAAGTTCATCCAATTGGGCCTGACCGGAATCGTCTTGTAGGCGCTTTGCATCCGATTTGATGGTCAATAAACCGGACATATCCAGTTTGGCTGATGCCGCTGGAGGCGATGGCATTGGATCTTGGCCAATAGGAAGGTACACGAGAGGTACACGGAAAAACGAGTGGAGCTAATCGATTGGGATTCAGTAGGTTAGATTGGTAGGGGCGGTGGGGATCGAACTAAAAGCGACGCTGAAGACGCGTAAGTTACTGATTCTGTTAAACGAGGAAAACGCCAAAAACACCGAATTCACCCAACTGAGGTACACGCCAGGTACACGGAAAGGCGTGGATTCGTTGCCGCCACATTCAACTGGAGATTGTGCTGCCTCTGTGCTGGTAGTATGCCTGCATGATTGATGTCCCGCCCAGACTGTACAAATACATGCCACCGGAACGCGCTTCCAGCGTGCTCGGGAAGCTCCAGATTCGGTTCAGTCAGGCTTCCGTGATGAACGACATCGAGGAATACAAACCTCCGATCAACGCTTTGGCAACAAGTGCCGTATTTCGGGAAACATTTTTCGAGCGGGCGGACGTCCTCTACCCCGGCTTGCGGGACCTCATCGAGAAGCAAGGGCCCGACTACATGAAAAAGCAGCACGACCAAGGGGAGGAAAACCTCCCGCTGACGATCAAGAAAATCTACGAAATCAACGACAGGAATTTCGGAATCTTGTCTCTCTCGGGACTGCCCACGAGCGCATGCATGTGGGAGAAGTACGCCGACCACGGACGGGGCCTTCTTGTGGAGTTTGATTCATCCCATGCGTGGTTCAATCAAAGGAAAGCCGAAGACGATGACTTTCGTCACCTCCGGCGCGTATCCTACGTGGCTGACCGCACGCCAACATTTCTCCTCGGGATTACCTCGCAAAGCTATTTCTACACGAAGGAAGCGAAGTGGGAATACGAGAGCGAGTGGAGACTCATCCTGAATTTCAACAGTGCAGCCTGCAAAGTCGGCAAAGACAACACCGGAACGGACGTGCTTCTGTTCGCGATTCCGCCGGGGTGCCTGTTGAGCGTGACGGTTGGCTACAACGCTAGACCGGAACTCATTCAGGAAATAAGGACCACGCTGGCCGGGAATCCCGCCCTTTCACACGTACGCCTCAACGCTGCCAAGCAATTTGGATACGGTTCAGTAGAGATCAGAGCGCTCGACGCTGCGTAGACCGAGTCGTGGCCTTTTACTATCCATTTTTATATTATCTCTTCTGGTGCTATATCTATAAGATAGACAATTCCTGAGTCTCTATGTCTCGACGCGGAATCATTGGCATTCTAATCGCAGACTACAATCGCCAACTCAAAGCGCAAGCACGCGCAAAGGCTGAGGCCGAAAGGGCGATGCTCCGAAGCCAAAGAGAAGCGGAACGTGCTGCCGCGCGCCAAGCCAGAGAGGCGTTACGCGCCAACAAGGAAGCCAAGAAAGCGTACGAGGAATATCGATCTGCTGAAGTTGCATCGCTTAACAACGAGATTGCCCATCGAAAATTAGCTCTGCAAAACCTCCTCGAAGATGGCCTGCAAGCTACGCGGCCTCTTTTTGAACTCCTCCGTGCCGAACTACCGACGCTCGAAATACCAAAGGAACTTACCATCCAGCCAGCTCCTCCGACCAGGAATCAATACAGAATTCCAGACCTCAACTTCCTCCAGAGCCTAGTTCCCGGTGCAAAAGCCAAATATCAACTGGAAGTCCAGAGAGCCGAGGCGCGCTTTACCGAGGCTCTGCAACAACACCAACGAGCGGAATTGGAGCGAAAAAACAAGATCGACGCGCTGCGAAATGACCATAAAGCCCAGGTTGACGGACTGCGGAAGGAAATCGATGCCCTTGAGAGCGCCTGCCGAAATTGCGATCCTTCTGCGATTAGCGAATACTATGGTTTGGTTTTGCAGCGCACCAGCTATCCGCCAGATTTTCCCCAACGTTATCGAGTCGCTTTTGTGCCGGAGTCCAAGCAAGTTGTCGTTGAGTGTGAATTGCCACCACCCGAGGTAGTGCCCGGTGTTGCCGAGTACCGTTACGTAAAGTCGAAGGATTCCATCGAGGAGAAGAAAACCCACGCCTCCGACATCAAGGAGACTTACCGAGATCTTGTTGCAGCATCCGCCTTACGAACGATTCACCAAATCTTCAGCGCAGATCGAGAAGGCTTCGTAGCGGTGGTGGTGTTCAATGGGTTCGTTCAAGCCGTCGATTCCGCGACTGGAAAGGACATCCGCCCCCATCTGGTTTCCGTCCGGGTCACTAGAGATAGGTTTCTCGAAATTGATCTGCGCAAGGTGGAATTGATTAGCTGTTTGAGGAATCTTGGCGCGCAGCTAACACAAAGTCCGACCGAACTGACAGCAGTAAAGCCAATCATAGAGTTCGATATGGCTGACAAGCGTTTCGTGACTCAAACCGACGTATTGTCCGACCTTGAGTCGCGGCCCAACATCATGGAGTTAACGCCGTTCGAGTTCGAGACTCTGGTCTGCAATCTGTTCGGCAAAATGGGCCTCGAATCTAAGCTAACCCGATCAAGCCGTGATGGCGGCGTGGATGTAGTCACGTTCGACAAAAGACCCGTACTTGGCGGAAAGGTAGTTGTTCAAGCCAAACGCTACCGCCACACGGTTGGAGTATCGGCAGTGCGCGATCTCTTTGGGACAATGATGAATGAAGGGGCTAACAAAGGCATCCTCGTCACAACAAGTGGCTACGGCCCCGATGCCTACGATTTTGCCAAGGACAAGCCGATTGAACTCATTGACGGTGGAGGCCTCTTGTATCTGCTGGACCAAGTCGGCACGAAAGCGCGGATTGAAATGCCGCCTGATGAATAAAAAAAGGCTCCTCCGCGTGGGTTTCTAAAAACAACAGGCTTCCACGACTACTTCGCCCGTCCCGATTCATCCGTTTTTTCTATCCGCACGGTTGCCGCTGGATAGGCCATTAGAATTTCGCGCTTGAGCCGTTTTGCGTCGGCTTCACTGGCTAACCGCTCGGAGATGTCACGATAATTGGGAATACCGGGAGCGAATACGCGGTAAGAGTCCTTGGGTTTTTCGTTCATGTCAGCTTATCTTGCCGTTGCAGCTTTGCGAGTGCGACGTATTTTTTGTGGCGCTCGGACATCGACAAATGGTAGCTCCACCGTTGCGCCCACTGTCGGTCGGTTGCTGGATTGAATCCTTGATGGCAGACCGGGCATGCCCCTCTTGGTTTCGCATCGATAGGAAGATGGCGCACAAGAACTCCTAGACAGAATCGTGTTACATCATACAGTTAGTTCGCGGTCAGCCAGCCCCTTCCCTCCCCACCCGTTTTGCCTTGATCTCTGCCATCGCTGCATGCTCTTTTTCTGAATAGTCCGAAACATGATTTTCCGGGGAATCAGTCAGTAAACTCGATTCATTCAACACGCCATAATGAATTTCACTGTTGTACTTTCCTGAGACTCTGGAACGGAGCAGGCGATAGGGCCTGTACTTAGGTTTCCCGGAGAAATGCCGATAGCAAATGTTCGCGGCTATGTCGGCGATCTGTAGCCCAGTTGAGTCTTTTGATTTGCCGAATTGGACGTGGTTTCGAAAAAGTTCCGTCCAATCCGTAACGCCCTGCGCGCGCCCAAACTTTCTGTTGAACGGGTGATCTCGCTCCGACCACGGCTTTGGAATCATCATGGGTTCTTTGCGCGATTGGCTGTAAAGAAAGTTACGCAACCATTCTTGCCAGAACTCAATGTGAGTTGATTTCTCGATGAAACTCTGGACTATCAGTACCTCGATGTTTTCAAATCGGAATCGTCTGCCGGATACATGAATTGCACGATTGAGTGCTGGATGGAAAGACGGATCACATCCCCTAAACAAACAATCCACATTAGATTTTCGGGACTTCGTTGTTCTACCCATCTGGCCATTCTGCGGTAGAAGTCTTCAATAAGAGGTCTGTCGGTTTCATTTCCCAATTTCGCACTGGCCCGCAGGATGCCCGCCGCATCCTTTATGTATAGTGCCGCTATTTCTTTTTTGAACAGGCTCGTCTTTGTTCCGGCCAAGGTCAATCTGAGCTTCGGGCTGTTAAGTATCGCAGCGTTGACGAATGACGTTTGCTGCAACGGGGACAGGTCTGTGCCTTTGAGTTCTCCCCCCGGTGTAAAATATGGCTGTCTGCTTTTCCATGAATCGAAATTTGACGCAACGCTATCAAAAGTCTTGTCCGAGATAGTCACCGCACAAAACAAAGAGACTCCGTGGGCTGTCCACGAAAAGCCGCCAGAATCGTCAATGAAAATCTTCATTGGCAGAATTAGTGCTTAGACTACTAGACGATCTTGTCTGGGCCAGCTACCTGGATGGCAGATCATGAATTGTGATATGCCCAGTTTCCTTCGAGTATCTTCTGTCGCATCCCGTAGGGTGTGGACAATAAAAGAACAGGATTCCAGGCACGTCCGCTTCGGCGGTTTCCCGCATTTCAAGATGATGAACCGGACAAAGTATGTTCATTTTGTCGCCGCCATGAGACATTAGGGGAGTCTATCATATTCGCTTTAACTTCGCCCCTGGAGTGCGGTCAGATCCGGTTCTGACGTTGAGCAGAGGCTGACTTTCAATCCCCTGCCATGAACCCACAGTTTTTCCAGACCGAATAGCTCTACGGCTTCCTGGTCCATCTCTTGCTCCGACGACACTCTAAAGAACCGAAACTGACAAAATGGCGGCATCTCAAGTCGTGATATGTCGAGAAAGAGCGAGATGCGGCTCATGTTGTGAGTGATAGAAGTCCCGCCAAGCGAAAAAGTCTCAACTAATGCGTCGGAGTATCGAGAGTCTTCATTCGGTTCTCCATAGGAAAACACTGCTGGTGAGAGAACCTCTCTGGAAACCAGGCGCGCGTTTCCGCAGAAAGCGACTTCGAGGACTGGTTCACCGCAGACGCAGAATGTCTCAAGCTGCAATCGAAGAGCGAATCTCACGGTTCGGTCACTATTTTCGGTAGCTAGCAAATTAAGCTAGCTGTCGCGCTGCCGCATTGAATAACGATTGCATAGCAGGATGACGCTTGAGTTCTAATTCGACAGCAGTTGCGTTGAGATTGGCGATACTGGTTTCGTCAAAAAACAACGAGACCTCCATATCGAAGTATTCGTAGAAGTACAGCGTGAGGGCTATTTGCTGGCCCCAGGCTCTGACTTCGGCATCAGTCAGCTGTTTGAGGTCGCGAGGAACCACACCGTGTCGCTTGGCTTTTTTCAGCGCTCCTGTCGTGAAGCCGGACGAAGAAACAGCAATCACGGCGTCTGCAGCAAGCGACGTTCGCCGCCCCATTAGCTCCTCGATCCATTGGACATCTTGGCGGCACTGTTGGTCTCTGCATTCAACCAGGGTCAGCTTTCCGTCGCGCCTAATGCTGACATCTATCTGACGCGCTTGGGCCTGGTTATCTGGATCGGGAATGTGATCATCCCAGGTTACGTCTGCGCCAGAATCCAAGAGCAATTCGCAGATTCGTTGAATTTGTTGCTCGAATGCCTCAGAAGCTTTGGTCATTTGTTCTTTCCGCGGCAACGGCCCGAAATGAACAAGCGAGTGATAGAAAATGCTGGTCCCGACGCCTGAGTCAACCAAAGCATACGCATTGATGCCGAGACCCAATTTGAACTGACAGCAGTTTGGTTATGAACCGGATAAAACACTAACCCGTCGTAGCTTCTCAACAACTTATGTGCTTGTTGTTGCGACATTAAGGTGCAGCCAGATAGCTGAGGAGCATTGTTGTGGAGACCACGGCAAGCTCGCCGTCCGCATGTGTGAGAAGCACGGGCGCGCCGCGATCGTGTCGGCCGAGATGACAAAAGCTAGTTAGCGTATCCCAAAGGGCTTCGATCCTCTTGCGCTTGGCCTCCTCTTGGCCACTCATCAAGTGAGCTACCGCGTCGGCCCGTGGTATCTGTGCTCCTGCGATACTGAAGCCCAAGCATTCAAACGCTTTGAAGCAGGACATCAGTGCCGCATCCTCTCGGCCAGCCCGATGATGGCTCCATGCGTCCTTCAAATGGTTCTCGGCCCGTCCAAACGCCGGCGGAAATGTCGGTATAGAAAGCTCCTGCAAAATAATGTGCCGGAATCCGATACCCTCTAGAATCCCTGCCCAGTTTGCGTGATCGATCTTGAAGCGGATTGGATAGCCGTTTGTGTCCGTGTCATACGCTGACTCTTCCGCATAATGAGGATCTCCGTGTGGCTTCCCGTCCATGGTGCAGTACCGAACATATGCAAGGAGACGGCTTCTTAGTTCAAAATGCGGTTCCTTGCCTTCGCGAAAATCTTCGATCTTCTGGAGTTGGCTCGGAGTGAAATGCCAAATCAGTTTGAAGCCGCGGGCCGATTGCGGTGTGAATGCTGCAGCATCAGTGGATATCGAAGTCAAATCAAACGAGAGACGTGATACAAACCGTGCATGTCCACCGTTCATATCCTTGGTCAGCCACAGCTCGTATTCCTGAGAGATGAGAGTCGCGTGCCTGTGCTGTCGATTCTGCAGCGAGCATTCAAATACGATCCCTCCGAGGCGCGATTGATCCACAGTGATTCTTGTACGCTGAAGGTAGAACATGGCCATACAGTTTATCAGAGCGACACCCTACGCCAACCGGCATAGCCCGCCGATTGGTGGTCAATCGCGGCCCGCTCCGTGCGTCAAGCAGCGCGTGTGGATCGAACTTTGAATCGGACTCCCTCGGCTTGCTGTAAATAGGCAACGATCTCAAACAGATTGCTGGCAGTCGGATTCCCGTTCGGGCCAAACATCTGGTGAAGAGTCTTTACGTGAATCTTGGTATGTGCGGCTAGCTTGGGAAAGCCGACTGTAGCATTGATGTAGTCGCGCAATAGCTCTTTGCCGAGTGTCACCTCGCCAGAGAGCAGGCTTTCGATAGCTTCGCTAAGAAGCCCTTTTCGGAAGGCGGCGTCGCGCTTCACGCGTGCTTGAACTGTCTCTCTAAAATCTCGTGTCAAAGCCATGTTCATTCCCCTTCTTTTTCTTTCTGCTGCTTTTTCCTCTGCTTGTAGTCTTCCCATCGTTCGAGTGCAAGCTTGATGTCGCTTTGTTGACGCTGTTTCGTTCCGCCGCCAAGCAGGATGACTATCTGCTCGCCTTCTTTCCCAAAATACACTCGATAACCTGGGCCAAAATTGATCTTGCACTCGTAAACGCCAGCCCCAACGCTTTTGGCATTGGAGAAATTTCCCAGCCCTACGCGGTATAGGGCTGTCGTCACCTTCCTCGTGGCCTCGGCGTTCAGCCTGTCGAACCACTCGCGAAAAGGACTGTGACCACCTCGGTCGTGATATTCGCGGATGTCCACCATCATTTGAATGGTAACATATATTCTACCATTGTCAATGAGCCACTTAAACGGTAAGGCAGGACAAACTGCTTCGCGTGCGGTAACCTGGAGGTATGGAAACCGTGGATGTAAAGTTACCCTCGGAACTGCTGAAGGTCGCAAATTTGGAAGAGAGCAGCCTTTCCCAAGAGGCCGCCCGATTGCTGGCCCTCGAACTTTATCGCGAGGATAAGGTCTCGCTGGGGCGTGCTGCGGAGCTATCCCGGACGCCCGTGGCGGCTTTTATGGATTTCGCGGCGAAACACGGTGTTCCCCCACTAGGGTACAGCTTTGAAGACCTGGATGAGGAACGCCGGACTGCCGACAGTCTTAAAGCGTGACCGCTGTAGCAGACTCATCTCCGCTTGTTATTCTGACCAAGATTGACTGCCTCGACTTCCTCAACCGAGTTTTCCCTCGCGTTTATATCTCTAATGAAGTTCACTACGAAGTTGTAATCGCTGGCGCTGGCTTACCCGGAGCATCAGAGATTATCCCAACCCTGCTCTACAGGTCGACATATCTGCCGGCTTGTCCTTACGGTTGAAGGCGGTATTTCTCGCGTCGGTCGTCATTCCGTCGCAGCGTCATCACGCTTATGGGGTCCCCAGACATATTTGCCTGAACGATCAATGTAGCCGACGCTCCCGTCCTTGGTCTGCACCTCGGCCAATCCGTTATGGAACGGCTTGACGTTCCAGAATTCCTGAGGCGCGATCATCATTTTTCCGCTCGTTTCGATGTAGCCCCACTTTTTGTCGATCTGGACAGCAGCGAGCCCTTCAGAGAAGCCATATGTGAGGTCGAACTGTGGCGGGATGACGGTCTTTCCGTTACGGTCGATGAAGCCGTACTTCTTCCCGAAGAGCCGCCGTGACAGACCGTCCGTGAAATCGCCCCAAGCCGAGGCGCAGTCTTGCTGTCCGCCAGGTGCAGGCAGATGGAGAACTTGGTCTCCCGTCTTATCGATATAGCCGCAATTCTTTTTTTGCTCCACAGGTGCGAGCCCGAACTGGAAGCTACTGGCCCAATCGAAGCGCGGTGGAATCACCCAAATCCCAGACTTGTCAATGTAGCCCCATCCCGCGTCGCCGGATTCGGACTCCGTGGCCGCCGCCAAGCCCTCAGAGAAGGGGTACGCATACGTGAACCGCGCAGGTACGACGAGCTTACCGTCCTTGTCGATGAAACCTTTGCGCGGCGGAATAGCCTTGCCCTCGACTTCGATCATCGCCAAGCCGTCGTGGAAGGCCGATTCTTCACCATTGCTATCGCTGATCATGCGGCCAGAATTCGGGGGGATGATGATCTTTCCGCTTCGATCAATGTAGCCCCAGCGGCCATCGTAGCCCAGTACGGTACCGGTGACCTGTACGTGAGCCAGCCCCTCGTGGAACTCCTCGGCCCATGGGAACGTTGGTTCGATAACTATGTTTCCGATCGGATTGATGTAACCCCAACGTCCACCCCTCTCGAATCTCGCAAGTCCTTCGGAGAATTCTGCGACAGCGTCAAAACAGAGGGGAACGACAATCTGGCCAGTACGGTCAATGAACCCTTCGCGTCGATGTTCCACCACCTCGAAGAGCGCATCGGTCTGCGAGGAACTCGAGGAATGCCTGCTGCGCCAGCTTTTCAAGCACTCCGCGTCCCTCGGTGCACCCGCGGAGATCAGCGTCCCTTCCGGCGAAATCTCACGCCCAGAGCACCCGCCATTGTTCACGCGATAGTCGGCGCATTCGCCTTCACCGAAGTCGCCGGCGGTCCACTTCAGCAGACCGCGGAACCACTCGTATCGCCAAAGAAGAAGATGCCGGTCCGGAAAGATTAGCCAGTCCGCTCCATCAATCTTCAGCAACGCGATATGTGGCTGTTGAGCGCGCGCCATTTCAATCAGATCATCCCGCTCCCGGAGCTTCATGTCCTTGGTAAAGGTTTGCATGGCGTGTTCGCCGAACGAGAGACCATGCACATTGAACAAATACGCATGCCTATCGGGATGGTCGCGAAGCCAATCCATCAACCATGTGATAGAGAGCGTAAGGTCCTCATATCGTGATCCTGTCTTGAGGAACTCATCGACTCCTTGGATTCTGTCTCCCTCTGAAAGGAAAATGCCCTCAACCGCCAGGTTCGGAGGAAAGTCAGGCTTATGTAGAGTGACGTGGAGGTTCGTTTCGTGTGGACCTTTAGTCCTCCACGAAAGGCCATACTCTGCGTTGTGATAAGGGTTGATGTCACTGGCAGTGATTGTGTACTGGCTGCGAAGCTTCGCGAGCGAATCGCCGGCGTGGTCTTCGGCACCGATTTCCTTCCATTGCTTGTCAATGCTGTTCATCACGGCTTCCGCTAGGTGAAAACCGAACTCAGGGCCAGCAAGTCTCTCCTTATTTGTACCCTTTGGAGGAAGGAGTGCCGAAATCGCCCGCGAGATTTCCGCGTTGTAGGTCTCCCCGCTACTGGGTCCGTGTATTGTCCAAGGAAGCATGAACTCGTAGTACGAGTGCGAAGTCAAGCTGAGCCGGGAATCATCAGAGAACTCAATCCTGACCTCAGCATTCGGATAGTCATCAAAGCTGGTGTACGTAAAAAGGCTTGGAAGAACGCCGCTGATCTTCCCGAGGTTGGTAAACGTGGACTCGAACAGTGCCTTTTGGCGCGCAGTAGCATTGGGCATCTTTACGGGCACTCGATCCTCGACAAGTGCCAAGTGGGATCGAAGCCAACTCTCGTTTATCCCCAAGTTCGTGGGATCGGGTTTCAAGATCGGTGCCGCTTCAGCAGCGGCCACCAGTGCCTGAACTAGGGCTGGCTTCACCGGTTTGCCGTCCCGCCGGAACCCATCGGAAGTTCCCAGTATCGTTACCGTAAGGCGTTCAGGTGTTCCAAGGCCTCCCCAGCCGGAATGAATCACCATCTCCCGAACCTTCTTGTCAGCTTGCGCAGGCAGACTCGTACTTAGAACGAGCAAGCTGAGGCCGACCCAACGGGCTAGAGAGGACATGGAGACATTCTCTCCTATTCGTCTGACCTTCTGGTGATGGTCTTTCAATTGCGGAGCGTGGAGGAATCTCCGAGCCGTCGCCACGACATCTCCTCCCGCCCGAGTTAGCTCGGAGAGCGGCCCCGCACAAATCGGGCGCAGCACAGTTCACCGACGGTAATAGTGACAGTCAAAATTATTGTCTGACGCCAGAAGGACTCCAGATGCGACTCGAACGCACCACCTACCGAAATTGCAACATCGTTAGGAAATCGCCACGCGGCCCAAGTTCCGCCCAAGAGTAGGCCCGTCACGGACGCACACACCAAAGCTAGCGTGCGAACCCTCAAGAACGACATCACACAGCCGGTTGCGGCCGCCACTACGATGGCGACAAGGTGCCACTTGCCGATGCTGAGATGCTGGAGTACGGGTGTGACGAGCCAATACCGATAGAGAACCGCAATTAGGAGAGTGACGACCGATGTTTTCACGACGGTGCTTCTGCTAAGCATCCTGCTACCCTGATGTAATTAGACACCGCGGAGAGCTGAAATTGTCATTGCTTTGGAAGTGCCTGGTTTTCGCTGCGGAAACTTGGGTCCTAGCCGTCAACCTTGATTCAATACCGGTCTGCAGACGGAATCACTTGCTGGGGTTCAGGCAGAATGTTCAGTTTTGGCGAAAAGTCCATTGGTACGTTAGATTGACCGGCTGTCTTTTGTAGCCCCGAGATTTTTCATCGCGCGAACAATATTACTCCGGGTTGACCCTCCTTGTGCCTCTTGCGTGAGACACCACGTTCGGGCGCGACGATCGGCGCACCCAACTGCAATATCAAGTACGTGTTCCTCAATTCACGTCAAGCAGTGAACAGCGAAATTCCCTCGTGCCGCTCTCACTGGCGCTTGTTCTTCTCACGCCATTCGGTCCACGAACTGTCCGAGTCTTTCGAACTCGGCGAGGCTCGCCAGTGAAATCCAGGCCGGTTTTGCTCTAGCCGCTTTAGATTCGCCAGTGGATCACGGGGCGCGGCTTCCGCTTCACCTGGGGATCCGACGTTCGGGAGTTCAGGACTTTTTCCGCTTGGGGGCGCGGATGCGCGCGCCTTTTTTCGGGCTCGCGACAGGACTTTCCGAAAGGTCTCGTAACTCATCTTGAGGCCATCGTCTGCAAGGCATTGCCATACGTCCTTCCAGGTCTTTCCTGAGGCGAAGGCTGCTTCAATCGCGGGGAGCAGGAGGCGGACCAATGCGGTTTTCGTGCTGGGCGGTTCGGCGGCGAGTTTCTCCAAGGCGTGCCGGAAGCGATTTGGTGTTGACACCAGCATTGCTGGTGTATATGTATAGCAGTATGGAAAGCGCTAGGCAAAAGAAATTGTGCGCGGGGGACAACAAACCACACTTCGGACGGATTGGGACAAGACGGATTGAGGACAATTAGGGAACAGCTCGGGGACGGTTGCCTACAGGTTGCGGACAATCAAGGGACATCTCGGGGACGGTTGGCCACAAATAACAACAGCTAGGGGACAGGATGGGGACAAAGACAAGCGCTCGGCGGGGATTAGTTGTTATCGGTCGCGTGTATTGGAACATAAAGGGATGTGGCCACATGGTCCGCGATTTTAACGACAAGTTCTGTGAGGTCAGCTCGATACGTGTGGGCGCATTTTCGGCGATTGCGCCACAAATGCGCCACACGAAAAAGAGGGAGGATCAACCATGAGAAAACGTCGAATTGAGCGCAATCTGGCGTTCCCGAGCGAAGAATTCCGTACGAAAGTGCGCACGGCTGCGAAGGATCGAGGCTTCCGCACGGAACAAGCGTTCATCCTTGCCGCCTGTGAAAACGAGCTCAAACGGGACGGCCATACAGATGCAAACAGCCAAATGGAGGCCCGCCTGATTGCCAGTATGCAAAAAATAGCCAAGGAGTTTCAGGCACTCTACACGTTAGTCCACGTCCAATTTGCGCTGACGAATTCGCTGCTCCAGTACGTGTTGACCTGCACGATTGAGCCTCCCGAGGAAGTACTACCTGCGGCCCGCGCGCTGGCGAGGCTCAGATATGCAAAGATCCTTCGCCTCGCGGGACAAGAGGTCGCAACGCGGAACAAAGCGACTCTGGAGGAGGTCCGCAACGGCGGGAAACAAACATGAGGAGAACGGTTATGGGTTCTCTGGGGCCGGTGATTGCGTGAGGAAGAGAATCCATTTTCCTTAAGGCTAGTTGAAGCGCTTTGCAGGGTCAGGTATATATCGTATGCAAGGGACTGGCCGGCAGGAGAACGGCGGTTCCCTGCAAAGGATCTGCGACCTGTGGCAATACGTAGAAACCCCGGCTTTGATGTTTTCAATGTTCGCCTGCTGGTTGCCCTCGACAAGATGCTTCGTGAGAAGCGGCGGTACCAGGGCGATTTGTCCGCCTCGATCAACGATGCACTGCTAGCCGTCAACCTCGACACCGTCAAGCTTGTCACTCTCCAAGGCAAGAAGAAACAAACCGCCCGGGAGACACAGGTAGTCCTGCTTCGGCGCCTCATTCGGAAGCTTCATAACGTGGCCGAAACCCGACGCTGCTCGATCAATCAACTCGTGAACAGCGGGTTGGCGGCCTACTACTCGAAACAACGGTTAACCAAGCCAGGACTTCCCTCTAGGCCAACACAGAAGTCAGCCGGCTACGACCAAATGAGCACGGCGGAGCGCCAGCGACTGGTAGAGGCGCTCGGGAATCTTGCTGGCCGGCAAGAGGGACCGAGAAGCACGTTTCCAGACGGCTCACGCTACGAGTATGACCCCAAACTCAAAAGAACCGTCGAAGTTGCGTCTTCTGGGAAACGGTACCCTGTAGCTTTAGTTGCGGGCAGGTTCCAGCGCGGGGTGGCAGACGCCACGGCACGCAAAACGGCGAGATGAGGACATCTTTTGAGCCAAGAGAAACCATTGCTGGTTGTCATCGCCGGTCCCATGGGCGCAGGTAAGAGCACGTTCTACGACGCCCATTTGAAAGAAGCCTTTCCTACCCTCATCCCCCCGATTTCGCACCAGCGCGAAGCAGCCCTCCGCGAGCGGCGCTCCTTTGCGGTTGAGGATCTCGTCGTAGACACCGAATTACTGGAGAGCGCTAGAGACGCTGGTTACGCCACGAAAGTCGTTTTCATCTCTACGGAAGACCCCAACCTGAATGTTGGGCGCATTCTGGTCCGAATGAGTCGCGGAGGGCAGTCCGTGCCGCTGAACACAATTCCAGAGTCGTACAAACAATCCATGAAGAGCCTCCCGGAAGCTCGAAAGCACGCCGATGACGTTCTCGTGTATGACAACACGCCAGACGGAAAGGGACATCGGCTGGTAGCACGTTTCATCGCTGGCGAATTAATCAAGACAATGCCTACTCCGCCAGACTGGCTGAGAGAAGTGCTTGGGCGCGAATTCGGTCTCGCCGCCAGTCGGCACGAAAAGTCGGCTTGCGGCCACTAGCGTGCTCTACAACGCTTTTATCGTGCCGCCAAATTCCGCTCTGGTTTATCGGCGGCCAATCTTCGCCCAGGGCAGCGCTGAGATATGTTAAGCCTCTCCCGACTCCGCTTTGTCTTAGGCGTTCCGCCTACCTGGAGTCGTCTAAGGATCCTAAGGATCGCTCTTCTTTTCGATCGTCACCCTGAATTGCGCAGCATGACTGCGCAACGCCTCAAACACTGCTTCCTGCTTTTCCATGCTCACCGGTGGTGAAATCTGTCCCGGCTTCCAGATCTGAAAGTACAACTTCATCCCGCGCGGCACCTGCGACAGCTTCGCCCTGAACTGTTGTTCGTCCAAATTCGAATACTGCAGTACCCCGAAGCTCAAGCGGTCCTCGGGATACCAGCTGGGGAGGATCAAGGCTTGACCTTGCGCCCATTCCTTACTCCAGGTTGCGACTTGTATCTGCTGCCGAGGCGAAGCTAGGGTGCTCAGTTGCGCGAGTTTTTCGGGGCCGCATATCCAGTTTGTGCCTGTTGCGATGGAGTTCACGAGCGTGCTCTCCAGCGCTGTCGCGCGCCCAATCGGATCAGTGTACGGGGGCGTCGCGCGCAACTCGCCCTCACGGCCCTGCCATTGCTGGTGGAAGCGCTTCAGCCGCGCCCACAACGCCGCTTCCGCGCTTGCCGTTCCCCAGTGCCCCAATGCCAGCGCGGCATCGTTGGCGACTTCGAGGTCGGTGTCGTCGAGCGCGCTAATCGCTAGTGGCTCGACCTTGGGCAGAGCGTCTCCCAATTCCTGCAACAGGAAGTGGTAGCAACCGGTCACTTTCCTGGCGGCGAGCGAAACTTCCACCGCCTTCGCGCCGAATTCAGGTTCGAGTCTGAGGAAGAAGCGCAACATGGCCGTTTGCGGATCGCACGCCCATTGACCGAGGTGGTCGTTAAACACGGTCTTCATTCCGACCAGCGCCGATGCGTCCCCATAAAGCTCGACCAAGTGATAATCGAGCTCACGAGCGTCGCTCTTCTCGATTCTTCCGACCGCTTCCTGAACGATTGGCCGTAGCTCATCGGCGGTGAGCAGTTTAACCAGCGAAATGGAGGGTTGTGCCCGCGGGTCGCGCAAGTCGCGAAGTATTAACGAGCGTCCTTCCGTGGCATCGAGCTCGTAGATATGTTGGATCGCGGCATCGCGGGCCATCGCGTCCATAGTCCCGAAGGACGGCGCCGGGCGCGATGCAAACTCTTTAAGGGTGGGCAACATGTCCGGCCCAGCGATGAGCGGCCAACGATACTGGATCAACTCCTGCTTCGTCTTTTCCGGCAGATCTCCCCACGCAGCGATCAGCTGTTTGCGAATTTGCGATGCAGTCGAGCCATCAAGCAGATCAGAAGACTCTGCGAGCGCCTGCACCGTCAGGGCGCGAGCGCGGCCCGTTTTCTGCGGGAGAGCCGCTACGGTTGTCGCGATCGCCGCCTGCATCAGCTCACGTTCATGCGTCTGCCTCTTGCGCCAATACTCCTGCGAAACTTCCGGATGCGCGGAATCATACGCCGGCGGGTCCCACGAGGTATCGGCGTTGATTTGCAACTTGGTGAGCGTGTGCAAGAAATCTTGCGTGATCGGGTGGTCGGGATTGTTGATTTCACGCTGCATGGCCGCAGTCGCTTCCGCACGGTAAGGCGAGCCGAAAAGCCCGAACATCAGATCCCATCCTCCGGGTTGGTCGTTCAAACCCCAGAACATCTTTGCGAGTGGTTCCGCCGATGCCTTCGTGTTCAGAAACCGCAGTTTACGGGCTGCTTTTCTCTGCTCGTCGTCAGCCGCGTTCTGGTAAGCCGCGGTGGCGTCCAGCAATTGCTTGTTGCGCCAATCGGAATCCGCTTTGATTATTTCGAACTCAATCGTGTTCGAGCGCAGGGTCAGCGAGACGCGGCCGTAGGGAGTCGCTTCGCCCGGGTCCGGTGGACGCCACACCCGATAGCTCACAACGTACAGCCGATAGTGTCCGGGCGCAGGTTGTCTCCACTCATTCAACTCGGCAGTCGCGGTGAATGGTTTGTCGGATAGCTGTTGCGTGTTGCCTAATCCGCCTCCCATAAAGGCGCCAGCGCGGAAATAATCGGCGAGCGGATCATGCGCCGGGGGTTCGACGCAATAGCTCTCAATGCTCAGCCGGCCGCTGCGGTCATAATTGCGGTTGTCGGCCCAGTAGCGTTTGTCCGCCGTAGACGTAAACGACAGCACTAGGGGAATAACTTCACCCTCTCGAAACGAGGTCCGGCCATCCGGAATGGCGACAGTGACTGTGGCATCGGTTGCCGTCGAACTGAGCGAGCACGGGTCGGGAGGGGAACCGAAGGCAGCTTTGCCCACGAACAATAGGGCGATAGCAGCGAGTCGGCGCATCGCCACATTCTAGTCCTGTTTTGGCGGCTTGAGTGCTGCGACCGGGCAGATTCGTTCGCCCAATACAGGAGTTATCGATGACGCTGAAAATGCTCAAGTCTTGATAAAAGTTAGAACGGTCCCGGTTGCATCGCTGGGATCTCTATGTGACTACATGGGGGTGCGTAGGTCGATCGAGACACCGGCT
>Ga0137397_10000411_pt1 | contig 29587 bp, 20 predicted proteins | sample czorhiz116metaG_FD_106658 | JGI IMG/M metagenome (GOLD analysis project Ga0137397, IMG submission 106658) | Vadose zone soil microbial communities from Angelo Coast Range Reserve, California, USA - czorhiz1.16 metaG | ecosystem: Environmental > Terrestrial > Soil > Vadose zone | place: USA... | reverse complement strand
GTCCACGACCTGCCACTGCTGCCGCTGGGCTGCGAGCTGCGTCCGGCCTTCTCTAGTGATCCGATAGTACTTACGCCTGCGGCCGTTCTCGGAGGCGGACCACTTCGCTGCGACGTGACCTTGGCGCTCAAGCCGGTGCAGCACGGGATAGAGCATGCCGTCGGTCCACTGTAGGTGCCCGCCTGACAACTCGGTCACTCGCTTGATGATGGCGTAACCGTAACTGTCGCCTTCGGCCAGGATGGCGAGCACGAGCGGCGTGGCGGAAGCCGCAACCAAGTCCTTACTCATGTCCATACGTAGAAGTCATATACATTGTTGTTCTATGTATGTCAATAACCTGAGGTCAACCGCCTCGATTGATGAAAGCAGGTAGGAGGTTGGACAACCGGAAACGCGGAATCCAGACGAGGAATTGCAGGCGTGCGGAGAATTCAAGACTAAGATAGGCGATCCATGCATTCAGAGTATCAGGTACGAATCAATCGAGTCATTGAACACATCGATGCGAATTTGAGCGAGGATTTGTCGCTGGAGCAACTCGCGGGCGTCGCGTGTTTTTCCGAGTATCACTTTCACCGTTTGTTTCGTGGCGTTGTCGGGGAAAACTTAAACGAATACGTGCAACGTCGGCGGCTTGAGATTGCGGCGCGGGCGCTTCATTTGAACGCGCAGGACAAGGTCATCGATGTCCCACTGAACGTCGGGTATGAGAATCCGGCTTCGTTTTTTAAGGCGTTCCGGAGGTTCTTTGGACTCTCCCCGTCTTCCTGGCGCAAAGAGGGCGCGAGGAAATGGACCAAAAGGCAGATCGAACAAAAAAACGAACTGCGCGCGCAAAATAGCAAGATCGGCAATGTTCTCGATCCCAAGACGTGGGAAATCTTAAAGGGCGACACCGATGGCGCGACCACGAGCAGGCAGGTGGAGATTCGCGATCTGCCCGAGTGCCGCATTGTTTATCGTCGCTACGTGGGTCGGTATGGCGACTCCGCGATCACGGCAATGTGGGGAGAACTGATGGAGTGGGCGTACGCGAAAGGTTTGGTGAAGAAGGATTCCACTTTCATCGGGATTCTCCACGACGATCCGAGCATCACGCCACCCGACCGCCACCGCTACGACGCGTGCTTGATCGTCGACCGTGACTTTCAAGACGACGACGCTTTGGTTGCGACATTCAAGGGTGGAAGATATTTGACCTATGATTTCCTTGGCACGCCATCCGACGTTGATCCCGCCTGGGACCGAGTCTATGGAGAGTTTGTGATCAACAGCGGCAGTCTTGCCGACAGTCGCCCGAACATCGAACTGTATGCACCGAACTCGATCGTCGATCCCGAGAAAATGATTTTCAAGAGTAAGTTATGCGTTTCTATCAAGGACTTTTGATTTTACTTTTAGCGACTTTTTTCTGAGTGGGGGAAGACGTGGAACCGAAGATTGTTGAGAGACCCGGTTTTTTCATCATCGGTATTGAAGTGCGCACGAACAACAGCGACGAGGGTTCGGGTAACGGCAAGATCGGTGGCATGTGGCAGAAGCTTTATGTGGAAGATGTTCTGTCGAGGATTCCGGGCAAGGTGGGCGCTGACGTTCTCGCAATGTACACCAACTACGAAAGCGATGTGACGGGGGAGTATTCTTTCATCCTCGGCGCTGAAGTAAATTCTTTGGCGGTCATTCCAGAAGGGATGGCGGGAAAAGAAACTCCCGCTGCGAAGTACGCCGTGTTCACTTCCGCCCGCGGCGCAATTCCAGGAATCATCATCGACGTGTGGAAACGAATCTGGGATTCAGTCGGCTCTTCCCGCGCGTATCACGCGGATTACGAAGTTTACGGGAGCGAGAGCCGGGATCGCAACGACGCGCAGGTTGAGGTTTGGGTGTCGGTTAAGTAAATGGCAGCAGCTTTGATGCAATGGCAATAGCAAGTCCAAGCAAAATGTAAGACCAAATGACTCTACCTTGCATACTCTATCTCCAACGGTGTGTGTCGCTCGTGGCAGTGCACATAGACAAGCAGATCGGCCTCGATTGCAATGAATGCATCAGTTGCGCTTGGGCGGGCTGAGCGGTTCAGCCGACGCGAGACGAGCGTCAACGACAGTGATCCAGCGGCGGTCGGCCATGCGCTCCAACACCCAATTGCGCCGTGCTTTCGCCCGGTCGAGATTGGAGGGTTCGTCATGCCTGCTCGATCCGGCGCGCGCGCACATCAGTTGGAATCGATATGGGCACTCTGGGGCAGACACTCTTCGGAGGCCCGGAGCCCCGCAAGGGGCGTACGGGTTCGACCCCCGTCCCAGGCATTGAGAGAGCAGGACTGACCGAAACGATGTCGGATCGGCAGCCCAGTGCTTGCTTTATGGCGACGAACTCAGGGCTTGACGCCGAACGTATCCCCCTTGCCGCGCCCGGATACGATGTCGCGGATGGTCGCGTCGCGGACGCCGAAGTGTTTGTCCACGCCCGGGTCGCGAGGCGGCTTGTTCATCAGGAACACGAAGATGGTCCCCTGCACCTTGCCCTTGTCCGGGTCCTTTTTCCGGCTCACCACGATTGTACGGATCAGCTGCATTCCGCCGGTGCGCGTCTTCGGATCCGATGCGATGTCGGTCTGATCCGCCTGCAGATCGGCGTCGAGCCTCTTGTCCTTGATGGCCTTTTTGACGCCGGCCAGCCCCAGCACCGGGATCCGGCCCGCCTCTGTCTTGGTGGGATCGTCGGGATCGGGATGGGGGTTGTTCTCGATCGCGTGGCGCGTGTCGGCGCCGACCGAGGTCGCCTTGGTGATGACGCGCATCACCTTGCCCGGCCTGCCCTCGAGCAGCCAGTCCCGGGCCAGCAGGAACGACTTGGAGAACACCCCGCCATCGCCCTCGCCGCCGCCATATCCCGCCTCGACCAGCGTGACGTCAGCGACGCCGCTGCCCGTCGGATCGAGATCCTTCGTGGCCTGCCCGAGCGCCTTGCCCCCACCGCTGTGACCCGCGATAGAGAACGTGCCCCGCGGGATCGCGGTCTTGAGGCCGAGATCGGCCTGGAGATTCGTCAACACCGTCTTCACGATGCTCTCGTAGTCGCCGGCGCCCAGCGTGTTCCACGGCGACTTCATGTCGCCCCCTAGCACGTTGACCTGAGGCGCGATGATGATCTGATTGGAGCCCTTCATGGCCGCCTTCAGGTCCATCCCGATGGCCGGATTCTCGCGGTCGTAGTTGTTGGCGGTGTCGGCCGAGTAGTCGGCGGCGTCGCCGTGAAAATAGACGACAATGTCCGCCGTGGTGCCGTCGAAGGTCGGCGAGAGGTACACCATGACCGGAAGCGAGTCGGGGTGTCCCGCCCCCGGCGTCACCTTGGCCTCGTAGACGAATTTGGCCCCGGCCTTCGCGTACTGGAACTCACCGAGGTTCGACTGAGCGGTCCAGCCGAACACCTTGCCCGTCCCGTGCTCGACTACGTTTACGAACGTGCCCTTGGTTGTGATTTTGGTGTCGACGACGTCGACGCGCGTCCCCACCGGGATTTTGTCCTGGGTCCGCGCGAAGGCAGGAGGATCGGTTCGAATGAAAGCCGCTGCGTCGGTGATGGTGCTCGGGCGCTTGCCGGAGGGCGGCGCCGGCTGGCGATGAATCGCCGGCTCCCCGGCACTGAGCTTCGGCATCGGGCCGCCGGCAAGGTACGCATCCTGCACCGAGTGCGCCTCACGTTCTTCTGCGCCAGCCGGTGAGCTCATGGCCAGCGATCGGTCCGTCGCCACCGCCGGGCTCTGCTGGACCACGTGTGCCAGCTCGTGCGCCAACAGCGCGTTCGTCGATGGCGATCCTGGAGCGTATTGCCCTGGCCCGAAGACCACGTCCGGCCCCGCCGTGTAGGCCCGGGCATCGATGGCTTGCGCGGACTCGCCGGCCTGTCGATCCGCGTGGACTCTGACCTTGCTGAAGTCATGCCCGAACCGCGGCTCCATCGCCGCACGCGTGGCCGCGTCCAGCGGTTGACCCGGGGAGCGAAGCACCTCGCGCACGCTGGGTGGCGCGGAGGTCCTCACCGGCCCCGCGAGCATCTTGGGTTCGAGTCGGATCCTCATGCTGAAGCCTCAATCACGTGATCGTGCTCGGAGAGAAGCATCTGAGATGGATTCTCAGTAGATCCTTCCGATACTACCTCAATTCCCGAACCCACGATAAAATCGCGCTGCGCGCCGCTATCGCGGTAGGTACATTCGCTGTAAAATGACGTCGCGAGTGTGACCGTTTGTCTCCGCAGGAGAGTTCATCCAAACCAGTCGCGGAGGAAGAATCGTCCGACCCGTTCGAGAAACAGCCAAAGAAAGATCCGTTCAAACCGACGAGGCCGGAAAAATTGCGTGAGTTTGACGAAAAAATTATCGAGCCGGAGTTCGGGCAGGACTATGCGTTGGGCTCCCTGGAAACTGAGTTGAAAAGGACTCAATGTCAATTAAGCAAGGCGCGGTGGGAGTTCATGGTTTTCGTCAGAACCGGCAGGCTGCCGGGAGAGCGTCGCATACCGGGGGGATAGAAGAGTGGAGCGCGTGATTGTAAAACCAAAGAGCCAGCTGCCAGCCGCAAAGCCGGAAGCCAAGAATGAGGCGCGGGGCGGCCTGTTGCAGCGCAAGTGCGCCTGCGGCGGCGCGGCAGGCTTGGGCGGCGATTGCGAAGAGTGCTCGTCTCAGCGCCTGCAACGCAAGCCCGCCGGAGTGGAGCAGACTGAAACCATCCCGCCGATTGTGCACGAGGTCCTGCATTCGTCCGGCGAGCCGCTCGATGCCGGAGAGCGCGCGTTTTTGGAGCCGCGCTTCGGCCACGACTTCAGCCGCGTGCGGATTCACCGGGACGCGCGCGCGGGCGAATCGGCGCGCGCCGTGAATGCGTTGGCCTACACCGTCGGGCAGGACGTGGTGTTCGGGGCGGGGCAGTACGCGCCCGCGACGATGGGCGGACGAAAGCTCCTGGCGCATGAATTAGCGCACGTCCTTCAGCAAAGAAATGCGACCTATCCGGTGGGCGGTCTCACGTTGGGAGATGCGGCCTGGGAGCACGAAGCGGATTCAGCCGCCGAGGCGGCGTTGGCGCGCCGCCCCGCGCCCGTCGCCCTCCACGCGACGGCGGGGCCGCGCCTGGCGCGGCAAAAAGACCTCCGCGAGACAAAACGTGCGCCCGTTGATAAAGACGGCAAGAAGGTCGAAGTCACGCGCGCCGTCACACCCGGCAAGTGTATCGAGCGACCCATCACCCGCACGAGCGCGGATACCCAAATCACTCGCTCGAAGGCCTCCATCGAGCTGAAGTACTGCCGTGGCCGGACGAGAGCCGGGGCGACAGGTGAAATTGACTACAGCGATGTTGTCAGGCGTGCCGTGGCTGCCGTCCCTAACTTCTTCACGAGCGCAAACCCGGAGCAGGCGATCCGTGACCTTGAGCAATCTTTCAGAAAGGCCGAGCCGCGCGCCAAGGTGCAATTCGAGTTGCAGGTCGGAGGAGTCAAGGGAACAGTGACGGGCACGGGCAAAGGGAGCGTTGCAGGCGGCGTGTCGGGTGATGTCGAGGTCAAGGCGGGTGGCCGGATCGGAACCACCGGGGTGGAAGGTGGAGTAAAAGTCGGCGGCGGGACGCAGGGAGAGACCACGGTGACAGGCCAGGTCACCATCACGCCCGGCGCGCCGGCCCCGGAGATACCCAATTGTTTCGATTGCGTATGCAAAGACCCGACGCTCACTTTCACGTGTGTCGTGCATGAACCCGGAGGGCCGGGTAAGACGCCACCACCGGCCCGGCTACTGCAGACACTTTACGTGCCGCTCTTCTTTGAGTACGAAGAAACCGTTCCGCGCGTGGGCTGGGAGGGAGATTACAAGAAGGCGCTCGCCGGAATCGTCGAGCGCATCCGGGAAGGCTACACGATTTCGCGCATCGAAGGCCGCACGTCGCCTGAAGGGCCGCTCAAGGCAAAGACGAAGGGCGGCTTCGAGAACATCACCCTCGCCCAGAAACGCGCCGAAAAAGCGCAAAAGGACTTGCAGGCCGCACTCGATAAGGCCATCGCGGACGAGGCAGGCGCAAACGCTATGCTCAAGTTCCGCGACACGACCAGGCAACTGAAAAACGCGCGCGCCGCCGGCTACGAGGTCAAAGGGCAAGCGCCCGGCGGGGGCGAATCGTCCGCAGAGCTTTTCGGAATCGGCGCCGAAGGGGAAGTCACCGAGAAGGACATGCTCAAGCACCTGAAAGAGAAGCTCAAAGCGCCGAAGGAAGGCGAGGCCGATCCCCTGGCCAGGGAACATGTCATCGGTGAGGGATTGCCGCCCGACGTGCGTAAAGAAGTCGAGGCCGCGGTTGAAGTTTTCCGCGAGGGCAAACACGAAGGCAAGAAACTCACAGACCGCGAGCGTCTGGAAACGATCTACAAGCCTCTGCGCCGAGCGCTGATCGTCCTTAACCCGCCGCCGGCCCCGCCGCCGGCGCCCGTCAAACTCTATCCGACGCGAAAAGACATCGAGAGCATCGTCGGTGAGTCCATTGAATGTCTCCCGCAACATCAGGATCTCTTCGACAACACCCTGCAAAACTCGTGGTACGAAGGCGAATGCCGACCAAAAGAGGGCGGCGTTGGAGGTAAAGTCAAGTGACCATGAGTTCACGCCTCGCTCATTGGTCGGCGGCCACTGCTGTAAGAATCTCCTTTCTGCGCAGGTATCCACCGGGATTGAAGGTCAGGAAAAACTTCTCCGGGGTGGCGTCGGCTTCGAACTCCGGGTGCTGATGCAGGAAAGCCTCCACCGCTTGCCGTGGCCCTTCCATCGGGATGTTTGTATCTTCCATGATGAAGTAGCTCCCGGGACTCACGAGCGAGTGATAGCTGACCAATTCAGCATAGGCATGTTCGCTACTGTGGTCGGAGTCCGCAATTACCAGGACGCATGGGAGGCCTTGCGCAGCGGCAACGACCTGCGCGACGATGGCCGGCTCGGTGCTGGAACCGATCAACTGCGTGATCCGGGGGTGCTCTGGGCGAATCCGCAAGTGCGGCCGGCACTGTCCGCCAGAGTGATCATAGTGTTCACGGACCTGTTTGGCAGTCAGTAGGTCTATGGTAATGATTCGTCCGCGCCCCACCAGGTCCAGCATGTTGGCCATATACAGAGTTGCGCCCCCCGCCCAGGTGCCACATTCGACGATGAGGTCGGGAGACAACTTTCTTATCAGCTCCTGATAGACCCAGAGATCGAGCGGACACTTGAGCACCGGCGTATCGTGCCAGTAAGTGCTCTGCCAAATATTCGAGTCATAGAACAAATTGTGAAAGGACTGTACAGTCTCTGCGGCTTCCACGACGTCCCTCTCTTCAGGCGATTTCAGGTGAGATTCGGCCACCTATTGCGCTCCAAACCGCTCATAAAAGGACCAGTCCTCATCGTCCAACAGGCAGCGGATGTCATGGCTGGAGAGTGGCCGCCAGCCGCCGGTTTCAGTGCGTTTTGGACTGGTATTGTGGGCGTGCACCGTACCTACATAAAAGGTGTGGTCCTGATGGGCGACCACTCCTGCGTTTTGCAGGTTCCACACAAACACCGTGTCTGCGCCTTCGTTCATATCCGGGAAACGATTCTGTTCCCAAAACTTTTTGAAGTAGCAAAAGGTGGCTCCGAGCACCCAGGGACGCCCTCCAATCGGGTACGAATATTCCCAGGCCTGTTGGCTGCGCGGGTCGTAGTACAAGACTCGCGACAGGCCACAAAGCGTCTCCTGCGGATTTCGCATGAGGTCGTTGAGTTGATAAGAAATCCGTCGTTCTGCATTCCAATCATCGTCATCCCAGTGGATGATGACTTCGCCGCGGGCCATCTCGCACGCCATATTGTGCTTTGCCCCCATGGAGATTCGCTGCGCCAGGCGCGTGTAACGGATGCGCTCGTCATTGGGAACCAGGTCGGAAATGCTGTCAGAGCCGTCATCCACAATGATCAACTCGCGTCTCGCGTAATCCTGGCGCAGGAAATGCCGGATGGCCTGTGGCACCAGGGCACGGCGCTCTGCGGTGGGCATAATGCAGGAAACCAGCGTTGAGGAGACAATCTCGGCATTGACTCGAGTGCGAACATCGGGCCAGCATTCTTCAGGTTCACTTGTAGACCGACCGTCGCGATCTGCCACGGTAATTGGATCGGCATGGATCTTGCGAATGACGATCATGCTTGCTACGCAATAGACTTTCTCGAACTGCTGTAGCGACAGAATCTCATCCACGAGGATTTTCACGCCGGGATAGTAATCGGCGTAGTCATGAAAGGCGATATAGCCTCCAGCCATAACCCACGGCACAAAATGATGGAAGTCACGGGAGACATTCTCATAATCGTGAAGACCATCAATAAAGAGGAAGGCAATCGGTTTGTCCCAGTCCACCTCAAACGAGCGATGGACTACAGCTTCGACGAACGGGGTCAGGGCGTTTTCGTCCATGTTGCGGCGGAAAATGTCGAGCGTTGGTCCCAGAGACTGTGTTCCGGAATCCAGCGCTCCCACGAGGCCATCGTGAGGATCAACCGCGTAAACTTTGGTGGGCGCCCGCAATGATTGCACCACACTTCCCAATACTACGGTGGAGCGGCCGCAGAAGCTCCCGACTTCAACGATCGCAGCACTGCTGGAAAGGGAAGTCAGGGCGCGGCTACAAGTTGCGATGAGCAGATCAGCCTCATCATCGGCCAGCCATCCCTGGACCTTTCTCATCTTGTTCAGGATCGGTACAGACAAGAGCAAGCCAGGGTTCTCTGTGGGTGTGGAGTCGGACATGGAGGATCCTCCATTTGTTGAAATCTGGTAATGGCCCAAACCCTCTCGTATACGCCTGCGCAGAGGATCATCATATTTTCGCGGAATGGGATGGACCCAGAAAACATCTTCCCGGCCAAGGGCGACGTCGATGTCCGCCGGAGTGTAGCGCGTTCGGTATTTAACGTAGTCATAGCTGCAGGGGTGGCCGGCGATTTCATAACCAAGCAGCGCCACCAGGGTGGGAAGGATAACTTCCTCGGTCGCCCAGATTTTGGAGCGTGCCATCAGGTCCCGCAACTCGCGATCGGTGGCAAACAACTGCGTGAGATCGCGAGCTGCGTCTGCGCTGAATACCGTGCAGGGCCAGAACGACCAATGAACGAACTTCTCCTCTCCTTGGCCAAAATGCCGCACATACGGCCGCCACATCTCCATTTCTTCGAATGCTCTTTGAGCGGGGCCTACGTGCGTCGTGTAATGCAAAACTTCGGGCGAGCTGCTGAGAAGTCCAATCTCTTTATGGTCTGCGGTAAAAGCGGCCAGATAATCTGAGTAACCAGGGCGCGTTCCCAGCTGGTCCGAATCCACAATAGTCAAAGTATCAAAAGGCACTTCACGAAGCGCAAACTCCATGCAATCCAGGGCGAAGTCATGGAGATATCCCCACGCCATGGGTCTGGGCATGGGATGCACAATCGCTCCATATCGCTCGAAGGGAAAGCCCGTCTCCAGCAATCCCGGTGTGTGACCGCCGTTATAGAGCAGGATGACGGAAGCGGGATCGAGAAAGTGAAGATTGCGGACCAGATCAATTACGCACTCGGCGCTCTCGTGCACCAGACAAGCAAAGATGTTGCGGATAGTAGCCATGCTCTCCCAGCCTCAGTGGACTACCGTGTGCTGACGGTCTTCAGTGCCGGACGTGCAGAGCTGGTTGTGTATCCCTGATGTCGCACCGGGCTGCCCATTGGCCAGGAGCCGGGCAACGGCCTGGGCAATGGGCTGCCCGGCAGTGTGCTCGTAGTAAGTGAATGCCGGCGATGGATTCACTTCAAAGCAGAACCATTCACCCTGGGGAGTGCGGCGCAGGTCAATTCCGGCAACGGGCAGGTTCATGGCCGCGGCCAGAATCCTGCATCTTTCCTGCAAGTCAGGCGTGAGGGAGCAGGCCTGGATTTCCAAAGGCTCGTCACCGGCGTAACGATAGTCATCCGCCGTGCATTGCACTTCACAAGCGAAAACTTCCTTGCCGACAACGTGCACGCGGTAGTCGGCGCCGGAAATGCACTGTTGGAACTGAGTGGGACAAGAAGCCAGGTCGGAGAACCGGTCTGCATGTTCCGGCCGGAGCCGGGAAACGCGGCTGCGGATACCGCTCACCGATTTGTAGACAACCTCGCCATGACAGTTCCAGAATTCCCGCGCTGCTTCAGGATCAGTGGTGATGAGAGTCTCAGGCACGTTCCAGCCCAGGCTGCGAATCTGCTCAAGCTGATAAGGCTTGGAACCATTGGCGGACATAGTGGAGCAACGGTTCACCACCAACGCCGCAGTCACCTCCAACCAGGAGTCGAGAATGTCATCCACGCGCGCAGCGTGTCGCCATGCGGCGCTCTCCGGTCCGGCAGCGGCTATCTTCGCCAGGCGCACTGATTCATACGGTCGCACGTAAACGGAAGTAACTTCCGCCAGATTGATGCTTTCATCCCCAATGCGGACGAACCCCTCGACTTTGTTCCCCACGACAATGTCAACTTCGGTTTCCAACACCCGGCGTTGATCAATTAACGTTGTGGGGATGCCGGCAAGGGACAATTGCTGGTGGACCTCAGCCACAGGAGGATCAGATTCCACTCCCCAGAGCAGAACTAACATGCGGACCTCCTCGACAAACGATTCAGCACTGCGTCGGCAATCTCGGGGGAGGCCAGGTTGGGCCAAACGTTGGCACTCACAAGAGGGCTTCCTGGCTCGACGCCTGCGAACTGGACTGCCAGCAAATCGGCTCCAGCAGCGGCGGCCAGCGATCGTGCCTGGGTACACAACTCCGGGGCTGCCGTTCCGAAGCACTGATCGCCAACCACAATCATTTCGCAGACGGACTGCTGTGCCGTTTCCTGTGAATTGCGCGAGGTACTCCGGCGAACCGGGCTGACGGGTATCCCCAAGCTCGCAGCCAGACGGACCCATTGTTCGTCCTTCAAATTCGGACCCGCCAGGCAACCCGGTGTGGGGGCATTAAGTACGGGACAGGTAAGGCTGGAAAGCCACGACAGAAGAAAGGCCGTCATCTCCGAGGCGACGTAGGGGCGATCATCGGGAACGATGTGGCCTAGCTCCTGCTCGTACACACAGGGGATGCGCGTGAGCACGCCGGTAATTTCCCCGGGTACAACGCTCTGTCCGGCGAGCATCGCGCGCGACCGACTTGACGGCGGAAGGTGGTGACGCCATCCTGATGCAGAGAGATCGGTGGCCGTGAGAAGCACTGCGCCAAAGGATTGCCATCGGTGGGCAAGCCATGCCGAAACTTGGTCCTGGGAGTTTGCAACAATGACTAGCATTGGATTCCTACCGGCCGAGCCGGTCCCCAAGGTTTTCCCCGAGCGTTCCTTTCTCTGCGGAGAGCGGTTTCTCCAGCAGCTTTTGTTCCTGGTCCGGCAATGTGGTAACTGAATCCGTCTCGAGGGAAGGCGTCACTGCTATGGGCACAACCACGCTGTGGCTCGTTTCCGGAGTCGGCTCCAGTGTTGTTGGAGGGTTGAGCACAGACTCTCCCACCAGTGGACGCTCGGCGGGCCGGATGAAGGCCCGGCTCTGAGCAGCGACCGGACTGGCCGAAACAAGACCGAGCGGAGCCGCAGGGAATCTTGCCGGAGACAGCTCCAGGCGGGTTCGCCCTTTGTCTCTTATTTCCTTTATTTCCTTCGCGTTATCCCTGGCATCTTTCGCATTATCCCTGATATTTTTCGCGTTATCGTTAGCGTCCTTGATGGCGTCTTTTCTCCTCACGACGGTAAACAAAGCCGACAACGCGGTCCCAGCTGTTGCGGTGATCGTTGCCGTTCCGGCAGTGACGCCAGTCACTGAGAATGTGGCCGTTGTGTTACCAGCCACCAGAGTCACGCTGTTGCCTGAAAGCTGCGCGACTGCACTGTTGTTCGTGGAAAGACTCACAACCAGGCCTCTGGATGGCGCCGGACCGCTGATTGTGACCTGTCCGTTCGAGATACCATCTTCAAACACAGAAGGTGGATTGAGCGTGAGAGCAGTTAAGACCGGCGGGGGCTGTACATTGAGTACCAGCGCCACACTTTGTCCCCCAAACGAGGCCCCTATGATTGTGGACCCCTGCGACTGGGCAGTGGCGACGACGCTAACGCTCGTGACGCCCAGAGGAATCGGAACTGTCACGAGGAATGAAGGTGGTGACGTAGGAGGAGAAGTCACACGTTCCGCCGGCACGGTCACGTTGGAATTGCTGATCGTCAATACAATTGTGCTGTTCGGCGGAGCCGGCGAATTCAAGGTCACCGTAATTGTCGTCGTGTCCCCGACATTGAGCGGACTCGGGGGATTGGCTTCTATTGCCGTAACAAAAGATGGAGCCTGCACCAGCCAGAACCACATCTCGAAATCGCCGCCGCGCCTGCGATCGCCGCTGGGTAGTCGCAAAGAGACATTGGGAGAGTTGACTCCCGGCGGCCGGCCGAAGATCTCGCCATCCAGAAACAATGCAGGGTCGTTCTGCGACCAGATGAAGTTACCTTTAAGAATGAGGCGGGTCAGAACACCTCGTTCATTCAGCGTCTGCAGCAGAAGCTGATTGAGCAGAGCCTGGGCCTGCGGCCCGGCTTTCCAGGAGATTACATTGCCGCTGCCGCTCACGTTGCCGGCCAGGACTATAGGAAAGTAGGCATCATTCTGGGAGCCGTCGCTGAAGCGGAGCGGGTATTCCACGGTGACGAAGCACGTGGGCCGGGAAATGCTCGTGCGGTCCACGTTTGCGTCGCACTGGATATTGATTCCCGCGAAAGAACTGACTGTAACGTTGGTATCGTTGAACAACTGTGAGACATTGTTAGCCCCATCCACTGACGTCAAACCAACGATGTGGATGCCTTGATCGATCGGCGGAAAGTTAATCAGCGCAGGAAACATCGGGAGGCAATTCGCCAGGATATTCATCGCAACTGTTCCGGGAGGAGGGCTGGACGGAGGGCTCGTGGGAGACGGAGGCCCCCAGCTCACAATGGCCAGCGGAGCGCGGAAGCGAATGATGCCGGCGGGCGACGCGTTCAGAAGCGGTTGCACGGAGCCGTCTGCGGTGCGCGCCGTAAGTTGCCAATAATCGCCGGCGCGAAGATCCTGTCCGCCGAACTGAATGTGGACGCCATCGCCCAGGTTCATTCCCGGAGTCGTCGCGTCACCGTATACGGAGAACGCATCACCAATGCCGTCCCAGCGCCGTAGAACCATGTGACGATTGCCCGAAGGCGGCGACGGAGGGCTTCCCACTCCTCCCTGCAGTTGAAACGAAGCCGGAATCGGATCCGTCAGCACTGCCGTAAACTTGTCGGGATCGGGATCGCTGGCCAGAGTAGTGAGATGGCCCCGCGCCGGGCCGAGCTCGCTGGCATCGTCAGTGATCTCAATCAGGTCTCCTTGCCTCAAGGAAGTAGCAACATCGCGCCCAAGGCTGGCCAGCGTGAGTGTTCTTCTATCGGATTGGACGTTGGTCACGCTTACGGCAAAAGCAGCATTGTCACGCGACCACTTGAACCTGGCGATGCCGCCGCTCACGCTCGCGTTGTTGGCCGTGGCGTAAGCATTGATGAGCGGCTGCGCAAGAGTCACAGTGGTGCCGTCGGCAGAAACTCCACTGAGAGATACTCGCTCTGAAGCTCCAGTATTGTCTGAAACCGTGATGAAGCCGGAGCGCGTGGCGGCGTCAATCTGAGCCGCAGTCAGTGCTTGCGAAACTCTCAGCGTGGTAGCGCGCGCGGCGGCATTCGCGCTTAACGGCACATTGAATGCTCCGCCGCTGCTGCTGCCACTTACATCACCGGCGTCATGCACCTGCACGCGATACAGATGGTTTTCCCGTCCGGTGAAATTCGCAGGATCCGGCAACTGGCAAAGGTTCTGCGGTTGGACATTCGTGGGCTGGAGCGTGGTGAGAGTTCCGCTGCCGGATCCTGGCAGGAACTGGGCGGCCTGAGCGCAATTGATATTACCGGTCCCCGAGGGAAGAATCCTGACCCTCACCTGCGCGATATTCTTGAGGCGGGTGGATGTGTCGGGACCGCCAAGGGCAACTTCGCGGATCGAGTCATCCTCCAGATAGGTGATCAATCTTTGCCAGACTTCCAGATAGACCAGTCCGGTCAGTGTCGATCCACCTGTCGGCATGGTGATGCGCGGGGGATCGAGAAGATCCGGCTGGTTCAGATAGCTGCTATTGGCCTCAAGCTGGCAGAGAGTCCCGTTCACATAACAGTGTCCGGCGGAAATTCCGAAGTCGTCTGGAGCATTGGGATTCGTGCCGGGCGAGAGTTGAAAGCTCGTGCCGGGGCTCGGCACACCATTTGGCCCGATGACGTCGCCGAGTTCCTGCTGCAACAAAGCGAGCCGTTCCATCACCTCTTCGTTCCAGTCCGAATCCAGCCACACACGACCCTGCTGGTGCAGAACTCCCGCATAATGTTTGCGCGGGTCAAAAGTAAATCGCGAAAAATCGCCCTTCATCAGATGTTCTCCTAACTGTCGGCGATAACAATTGCGGACAGACCTACCGGCATAAACTCCTGCAGCTTGATCTTCAAGTTGCGCAACCGAATCGTGTTCTGGGTACCGGCAAACGCCCCGATTTCTCCCCCGTCCTCGCCGGCGGTCAGGATGGCTTCAGAACATCTCGCTGCCAGTTGCGCGTAATCCGGACGGGTAAAGCGGCGCGAATTGAACAGCGGAGCAACACATCGCAGCTTCGGAACGCAGGCCTGCATCTGGGCGTCATTGGGCACGCAGCGATATCGCCGGGGCAGAGCAGAGCCGGTCTCAAAACGAGTGAAACGTATACAACCCGCCTGCTGGTCATTCACGATAGCGATGTCATTGAGCAGGCTTTCACTCGCGTTCAGCACGTCGCAGAAGATGGAGCCGAACACCGTCACGCGCTCTAACTGCACGACGCGCGCAGACTGGCCGGGCGTCATCGGAGGTAAAGCCGGCGGACTGGCCGGGCCCGATGCTCCTGCGATGGCAGAGCCTCCCTGCTGGTCTACGATCGAATCCGCCACTGTGAGCTGGCCGACCCCGCGTCCCAACCACACACCTCCGGTCACGCAATGAGAAAGGACATAAGAGGCATTGCTGTTCAGGTTGGCATCAGTGGCCAGGATAGAGGCCGTCGTGGAACTAACAGGATCCAGAGTACAACCGGTAATCTGGAGCGACTGCACGTTGCTGCTGACGTTCAGCGGACCACCGCTGATCAACAAACCATTCAACACCAGCAGCGTCAAGGGCGAGCGTATAGCAAAACTCGCGGAAGTCAGTTGACCTCCGGGTTGATAGAACGTGAGACACGGCCGCTGGCCGGTGGCAGCCCGGATAGTGAGGCTTTTCAACAATGCCGGAAGTGTGATGGCGGAGGAAGCTTCGTACGTGGCGCTGTCCACGATCTCAATTACGTCTCCATTGCTCGCGTTCAACACAGCATCGGCAACGCTTGTATGCACGGGGGCGCCGGGCAGGCTATCGGCCGCAGGCCTGTCCACGTCCCCGGACCGCGAGACAAAGCGGCGGGCCGTGCTGCCCGGCCCGAATTGCCGCTGGGTGGAATTTACGGCTCCCACGAAGTCGGTAAACGCCTCAACAAAATCAACACTGAGAGTCTTACGATCGAAGGCTAATTTTTGGGGAGGGGACGTGACTGCGATGGATGGATCACCCGGTGGAAGAGCGAACCGGCCGAGCTCAGGATCAATTCCCAGTTCGCCCACTGCAAGCAATGAACTGCGTTCGCTGCGGCACAGGTTGATGGCCATGGGCTGACGTTGCTGCAGCGGCCAACGTCCGGGCATGGAGAGCACCTGGCCTTGCCCCGCGCGAGCCAGATTGCTGAGCGACTGCTGCTGCAATAACCCTTGTTGAACAGCAGGATCTGCTGGAAAAAAGTACGTGCTGCCGTCATCGGCCACCAGGAATGCTATCCCGGTGGCAGGCACCCCTTGTACTTCAGGAAGGTAAACCAGGAGGCTTTGTCCACTGCGATTCACAAGCACCAGTTCAACCGGCGGAGTGAAATTTCCGGAAAGCGCTCGTACAAGGATGATCAGCCGCGCTGCATCCGGAGGTTTTCCATTGGCGAGCGCACCTTTGCCAGGAGCAAAGGTGAAGGCCGGCCAGGGATTGGGTGCCTGCAAATCAGGATCAACGGTGGGCGGCTGGTTCGTGGTGGCGATCCCGCCGAGCTTTTGGAATTTGGGAGATCCTGTGAAAAGTGCGGCCTCCACCAGAACACTCCCTCCGCCGAACCGTGAAGGATCGGTTAAAACCATAGCGCCCGGCATGCGATTCAGACCCAGAAACGTGAGCGCGGGAGCCGTGCTCGGGTCGGAGGATCGGGCGGGATAAACCTGCCCTTGCGACGAACGAGCCAGGGATGCCGGGGTGAAGCTGGATGAGCTATAGGTGCTTCCATCATCGGCGGCAAAATAGGTGGCCGGCGGGTCAGTGGGGCTAATAAAGGATGGAGGCAGATAGATGTAGAGGCCATCGCTGGAATGTACGGCTCCAGACCGCGCGAGCCGGACTGCGAGCACCGCACCGGGAAACCGGCTGGCGGGTGAAGCCGGCAGTGCCGGTCCAGTCCAGCCGATACCGTTGCGGGCTGTTTGCACTGTGACGACAAGTTGTCCGGTTCCGGCGCCTGTGGATCCCGCCCTGAACGCCGGGCTATTGCCCGACGCTGCAAACAGCGTACTCAGGAAGCCAAGGTTCGTAGAACTGGTTCCTCGTTGCCATTTGGCGGTAATCAGAAAATGCGCACTCCCTAATTGGAACGAGCGTGGTTCGAGGAGTCGCATCTCCGCCAGCGAAATATTGGCCGTTGCTCCGCCAAAATTAAACGGAGCACTGCCGGCAGTTTCGCGCACTGCGGGCGCAGTCTCGGTGGCCAGCAATACGCCGAACTGGCGGACGGCGATGTCCGAATCGAGGCCAAAGCTTTCCCACGGATCGGCGGCGAATATCGCGCGGGAGATGGCAACGCCCGTCTCCTCGGCAAACAACGGTGTATCTCGAAATAAGGGGTTGAAGGTGAAACAGGACGCGGTCGCGGTTGTGCCGGGCGCCGCGGCGGCGGGCGTCCCGCCCCTAACGGGAAAGGTTTGCAGGCGGCGAACGAAGATGCCCAGATTATGGATCTGATAGCGACCGGACGTCGCCCAACCTGCGCGACCGACGCCAATGGAATTGACGGCGACACTGGGACTATCCAAAGTGCGGGCGGGTTTGAAATCTGCAGAGTGAGCAAAGGGATCGTCAGCATGTCCCAGCAGTCCGAGTTGTGCCGGGTCGTGAATATCAGGAGTCAACGGACGATCCAGGCGAACGTGGTTCAAATTCTGCGACCAGCCTAGCGAAAGGAAGAATTCAGCCAGGTTCGCCGGCCATCCACTGATGTCTTTCGCCAGAGCCTGAAGCATTTCTGGCGTGCCTTTGCTCTGCCGCCAGATCACCGTGTTCCAAACATCCAGCCGGTTGCTTTGTCCCACCGGCTGCTGGAGCAGGTTGGCGCCCACGAGCGCGCCGATATACGGCACCACCCAGTCATCGCAGGTCTCGATAAAAAAATTGTCCCAGAGGTCATCGAGGTCCTGGCGCAGGTTCGCCGCTTGCGCGCCAATGACTCGTAGCAACGCCAGCAGCGGCTGCCCCCGTTCCGCGTCGTAGACGCGATAGTGCCCGGGCACGCGAGAATACAATCGTTGGGCAAAATCTTCGGCCTGGTTCCGGCTCATGTGTCGACAAAGCCTCCTTGCCCGGTCACGGTCAATTGTCCCTGACCTGCACCCTGCGTGCCGATGGTGGCGATTTCAGTTGGTCCCACAACAATGTCGTGAGGAGGGCCAATCGGTTCAGGAGCGCCCGGTCCAACTCGCCGCAACGAGGTGATGGTGGCGTCCTTGACTCCAGGAATGTTTTGCACCACGGCGTAGACTGCGCTGACAAAGATCGTTTGCCCAAACTGCAAACTGTCGAAAGCAAAATAGCCTGCCGTGTCGTCAGGATTCTTTCCGGGATTCAGCGCTGCTTGTACCTGACTGAGAGTTGCGTGCTGGGGGAAACGGCTGTCAATTTCGACCTGGACCATCACCTCAATGTAAACGGGACTGAAATCCTGCAGGCGCAGCAGCACGTTGGGATCGCGATGATTGTCCAGGAATCGTCGCAGCTTTCCCGCCAGCAAGGTTCCTTGAATGGGAATCCCGTCCGCAGTGGCGACCGTCAACTGAATGTAAGGGTGTAAAGTCGCTCGCAGCGTGACGGGGTCGGTCAAAACCCAGGTTGCTGTCGCCTTGGAAATTCCGGGGAAATTGATGGCCAGCGCACCGTAATCCTGCGCACTGACCGCGCGCCCGAAAGTTCGCAAACTGGAGGGGGCTGCAACCCGAATTTGTCCCGAAGAGTCTGAATCACTCCCGCCGCTTGCAGGCAGCGGGTTTGTGACCTTTTGCAAATTGGGAACACTATCGATCAATTGCTGGATGGTATCGGCAGAGAGATTGCCGGAACTTCCCAGTCCTTTGCGATAACGGCTATGAATGTTGTTAAAGCCGCTGGGTGGACGGGCGCCATTGAAACCGTCTCCGAAGATCACCGTGGTCTGGCCTGAGTCATCAAGCGCGGTGGTAAAGTCCTGATCGTCAGGGGCGCTGTCCACCAGGTCCGGCTGTTCGTTCCACGCACCGCCGTTCACGATCACGTTGAGCGTGCTCTTCACTGCGGCAAGGCCCTCTGGATCTGTAGAGGGAAGATAGGTGAGAGGTTTTTTCTTGAGCGGATAAGATTGGATGGCGCTGCCGTCACTGCTCCCCAGAACTTCATCCTTCACCGTCTCTCCCTGCGTCACTTCAACAACGTTCGCAAACAGCAGCGCGGTCGCCCGGGCATACTGGTTCCTAAGAGGATTCTTGAAGCTCACTACTGTCACGTTGTTATCCGGGTCGGTATCAGGAGGGCCATCCAAAGCGGCAGACTCGGCAGCTACTCTGCTCGTCGCCAGCCCGGTGCTCGGGTCGAAGAGATTGCCTTTGATCACGACTGTCTGGCCATCCTGAAGCTGACTCTGAATGCCCTGGAGAATGATGTCGCTGCCGGAAACCGGGTCGGGCAATGGAAGATCAATCTGCAAGGTCAGCAGCTCACCGCCAGTCAAAACGATTGTGTTGCGAAGCGGGAACGCGCCGCTCAATACGTTCTCGGCAAAGGTCAGGCGTGTGACCTTGGAGCTGAGTGTATAAGCGACCTTTGCCGTCTGCCGGGCGTCCGTGACGTGAAGTATCTGAAATATATTTCCATCCGTTAACAAAACCGCCCATCCCTGGTTCTGCTGCGTGTAGTTGAGCTGCTTGTAAACACTGTCGAGAAAAAGGAAATTTGGCGCATCGCCTGGCGTGGGAACATAAAACCACGCATTTTGAACGAGGATAGTGCCGTCCCCGAAGCCGGGCTGCAGGAACCCGCCCGCGGCACGCAATCCAGCGGCTCCAGGCGCAGCCAGGCTGGTGCGGAACTCCTCAAGAAATGTCACGTCGAAAGCAGGTATTTCCCAATTTGTCCTGTAGGGAGCACTGGGATGAGTACTGTCGGAATTGGTCAGTGTAGGAGAGAGCGTTTCCCATTGCGGAGCATTCGCGCCGAAAGGAGCAGCCGTCACTCGAAGCGCATAGAAAGACGCCTCTTTGCTTGCCTGGTTATAAGACCCGCCGCCAATCTCCTGCAGCCAGTTGATCGTCGTGGTATTGGAAACCTTGTCGGTGCTAACAGCGCTGAGTTGCAGCAGGTGCGCCGCTTCATCAGCCCTTCCCTGATTTTCGACGGCGAGAATGTAGTCATCTACACCAAGGCGGTTGTTGAAGCCCTGAAAGATGATGGTATTTTCCGTGAAAGGAATGTCGGGTGAAACCAGAGACAGTCTGATCGAACTGTTGTCGCCAGAGGCGGCGAGTGCGGATGACGTCTCAAACACGGCTGCGGACCGGCCCGGCGATGGCTTGCTGCCCACGCGGAACCCAGCCGGCACAGTGAGCGAGCTACCCTTGGACACAGTGAAAGCTACAAGTCCGCTGGCCCCGGCACCCGGCTTCGGATGGTAGTCAATCAAACCCACCAGCCGCAGCAGCGATTCTCTCAGCGAGGCCGTTCCCAGGTACGCTTCATTCGCTATCCGCTCCTGATAGAAGGTAAGAATGTCGGCGAGGTAGGCCCACAGCTCGACGAACATTGTCTGATAGTCGTTAGCTGTTCCCGGGTGCCAGCCTGCGAATGGATTCGGCGGAGACAGCAGGACCATGTCGCCCTTGGAGTGTGCGGCCGCGGAGGAGCCCCTGACCACTTTCCAGGTGGCTGTGCCCGCTCCGTCGATTACCTGCATGTACTCGCTACCGATCTTGATCTGGAAATTTGGCGCAGCCGGGAACTGGCTGGAATCGAGGACGGTGAGTGCAGTATCCGTGGGACCGACAGCGCTATTCAGGAGGGTAATCGCGGAGGCCATCAAGTCGGGAAGAGCGATGGCGTCAAGCATCGCTTGCCTGAAGCTGGTGAAAGTACCGATGCGATAGCGAATGGCGGTCAGGCCGGGAGCGTTGGAGATCAGCTGCGGCACATCCGGTGCAGTTGCCGTCAGCCCACAGCAGCCGCTGCCGGGCGGTACAGTTGTTGCGGAAGCAGTGGGCATTATGCTTGCACTCCAGTGGCTGTCACGGTTAGCGTTCCGTTCTGCGGGAAATTGCGGTCATTGTCCAGGCGAATGACTTCATCAGCGCCCACCGCGAGAAAACCCTGGTTTCGATTGCGATCGGTTTCCAGCTGTGCCTGCGCCGAGTGGAAGCGGGTCAGCAGCGTAATCTCTACCGAGCCCACACCCGGCACCCCCGTGGCCGCTGCGTAGATTTTGCTTACATAAAGGTTCTCGCCAAAGGTGAAGTTATCGGGATGAAAGAACCCTTTCGAACCATCGGGCAGGATGCCGTTGCTGAACGCTTGTAGCACGGCCTGCTGAACATCGCTGACCTGCGACCCCGCGGCAACTGAGACGCTGAGTCGAAGATCAACCGGCACGTAAATGGGTCCGGCAATTTCAATGTCGTAGCCGGAAAGACGCCTCGCGTTCAGATAGTCCAGGAGTTGTTGGCGCAACTCAGGCGTGAGCCCCTGGACACCAATGGGATCGACAGTCAGCTTCACAGTAAGCCAGCTGCCCGTCCAGCGAAAGCTGGCGTTGGCGCGCTGGATGACTGAGGTTCTGCCGCCGGCGGGGAAAGAGTCGGCAGCCGCCTGGTAGTCGGCGGCGCTCACTGCCACCAAAGGTTGATGAAAAATGGACGGAGCCACACGGCGGGCATGATCGCGTGATTCCCAATCTCGTCCGCCCGTTGCCGGCAGAGGATTCGTCACCGAACTGAGCCACGGCGCTGGACCATCCGGCCGCGCCAGCACCAACGAGTCTGCGCCAACATTCCCGATCGCGCCGCCGCCCACGCGATAGGTCGCGGTGACAACGGATGTCTCCGAAGGCTGCAAACCGAACACGCCATCGCCGAAGACCACGGTCGCCTCACCGGCGTCATCAATCTCGACACGATAGATCGGATCGTTCGCGCCGCCCTCGAGGAGGCTGGTCTTCTCCTGCCACGAGTCGCCGTCTACCTGGACCTGCAATGTGCTCATGCTGCGAGGCAAGCGCGCAGTAAAGTCGCTCGTCGAAGTCTGCGCGGGAGCCGCAGCAGTCGGGAGCTCACCCCGAGCCGATGTGCTTGCGTCAAGATGCGCGAGAGGCGCCTCGCGCAATTTGAGACGTTGTCGTGGAATGCGCTGTCGAGCTTGTCCTGCTGTCGCATTGACCTCGGCTAACTGCTGCGCATTCGGATTACGCAGCTCTTCACCCTGGACCGTCTCGCCGTGCGTTGCAGGCACCGCATTGCCCCACACGATCGTATCTTTGACGCAATAGTCGTTAACGAGCGGCGTGCCTGCCCCCCAACTCACGACTGTGACTACCAAACCGGCCGGAGGCGATCCTGGCGGCGACGACAGCGGGGGAGAGGCTACCTGTGTGGCCGAAAGGATCTGTGGCTTGGCTATCAGCCGCACAACGTCACGCCGGCTGCCGCCTTCATCAAAGATGAGATAGTCGCCGATCTTGAGACGATCAAAGCTCCCGACCAGTGCTGCGCTGAATGCGGTCTTGCGGAGGCAGCAGTTACTGTTGCCCCAATCATAGAGCGACATCTGGTTGTTGATGGGATCGAGCTGAGCATCGGCCAGCGTTTCAAATACAATGACGGGATCGTCGCTGGTGCTGGGGTTATTGCTCACCTTGAAGCCTTTGAGCAAGGGCTGCCCTGTGTTCACCTGGAATTGCAACCAGGTGAAAGCAGAAGCGCCGTCATCCATTTGATAGCCGATCAGGGCGAGATGCGCCGCGACCGAGCGTCGTTGCGTGGCGGTACCCAGGAAGGCCTCATTCGCAACACGGTCCTGCATATAACTGAGGTTGTCAGCCGTCGCGGACAAGAGTTCCACCAGCATCATGCCAAGATCGGCCTCGCTGCGTTCACTCCATGCAGGCAAGCGCGTGGGAATGAAGTCGAGCAATGCCTGACGGAAACCAGCGTAGTCTTTGGTCAGGTAGTCAATTGCTACAGGAAGCTCGGCTTGTTGCACGGGCTGCATTGCCGGGGGGCGGCAATCAAAAGGATCATCACACGCCAGCCGGAACCGCAGCCTGGCGCTGCTGAAGAATGGATCGATGTCCGGACCACTGACGGTGAGGGTGTAAATAGAGAAGTCACCGGCGCCATCCAGCGTCAGGACTACGTTTCGATTATCGGGATTGGGAGGACTGGATGGAGGCGGCAGAGCAGCCGAAAGAATCCGGGGAAACAGCCGTTGCCCTCCGGTGAGACTGTAACTGAGCGGATTCAACAAGTATGGAGGCGGCGAAAGCGGAAAGGATGCAAGGAAAGTCACGATCAATCGCGCTTGCACGTCGTCCACGGCCACGCGAGCAATTCCCTGCGCGCCCGGAGCAAGCGCGGGTGCTGGACAATCGATACTGGGCGATAAGCTCTGCTGCGCCACCGTCACACCTGAACTTGAAGCGTCTGTCGCTGCTGCGTTGCTTTCAACATGTAGGTGATCTCAATCACCACCACTTCTTCTTCACCCTCCTGGCTGGTAACGCCCACCTGGATTTGGTCAATGCGGTCGCCGAGCCAGCGCTGCAAATTGCTGCTGATCAGAAACTGCGCGCTGGCGCGCAGCATATCGTTACTCGGAGCAAACACAAGTTGCTGCACGCCAACCCCGAATTCCGGCAGGTTCACCCGCTCGCCGGGTATGGTGAAGAGTACCTGCAGGACCAAATCGCGAAGGTGATCATCAGGACCGGTAAGCTTGGGCACACCGGTGCTGCTGACGCTGTATGGATAGTCCAGAAAACGCTGCGCCAGTGGATCGGATTGGACCCGATTCGCCATTTTTCCCCTTTCGCTTTCACACCCCGGTGATGTTGAGTGTGAGATCGGTAACCGTATTTTTCACACCGGCAGCGCCTCCTGCGCTCAAAGTGATGGACGTGATGAGACTGCTCTGGTTGTCATGCAAGGACTTGAGCAGTGCTCGCGCGATTGCCAGAAACAAAGGCCGCCGGTCACTCGGAGGGCCTCCTGGAAAAGGCGTCTGTTTGGCGTCCAGCCACGCCTGGGGCATGGCCGCTTCAATCGCATCGGCTAAACTGCTGGGGTCAAGTGCCGCCATAAACTACTCTCCTTCGGAAAGGTTGTCACCCGGTGGTTACCTTCGTGGACAGAAGGCTTGGCGTCGGTGGTGGCATAGGAGGCACCGGAGGCGCCGGCGTCACCGGAAAGATGCCTGCCGCAAGTTCACCCGGATGCATGTGCGATTGGTAGATCTGCACAATTTGCTGCAAGTACTGCAACAGATCATCACCAAAGACGACTGGGTGGGTTGAGTTTTCCACCAGTTCGATGTGAGGCGCATCAATCACCACCTTGACTGCACTGCCGGCCGCCACCTTCACGGTGCTGGAGTCCATAGCGACGGTGTTTCCATTGCTGTCTGTAATCTCCACGCTGCCGGCGTCGTCATCCAATACGAGCTTGTGGCCGCTCTTGGTCTTCAACACCTTCTTCCCCGGCTGCGCGGATTCAGGAATGTCGCCGGTAGTGAACCAGGTCCCACTCCAGATGGGGTTGCTGAGCTGCCCCTCCTCGAACTCAATCCACACACCGGCCCCCACGTCCGGCATGGCAAAGAACCCCTGGTCACTTGCGCCTCCGTAGATGAAGGCAGGCAAAGCCCAACCTGTTTCTTCGTCATTCAGCAATCGAGGCACTCTGGCTTTCACACGCCCCAGGTTGTTGGGGTCGTTGTTGTCCGTCACCTGGCCGCGATACTTGCCGTAGTAACGACCTTCTGTTCGCTGGATCAGGCGAGCGAGAACTTCGTCAACATAAGAGGTACTCATAATGTCTATATCCCTGGGATGGACAGGGCCAGTCCGCTGCCGCCGAACTGTTCGCTGCCATCAAGATCACGTGCGTTCCGCCGCGCCTCGAACCGCTGGACGTAGTCCCCATCCTGGTTCACCTCATGCACGACCTGAGTCACGTAGTACTTGCCGCTGTATGTTTTTCCTGCGCCTTTCACCAGCACCAGGCGATGTGGCCGCAGAACCGATTGATAGGCATCACTGTTGACTTCACCGGTCGCGGTAATCAGCCAGCCGGCCTCGTCTCTCACCGCCTGAGCGATAGTTTGCAGCTCCGTGGCATCGCTGGTTGGCGGTCCGAGCACCAGCATCTGAGCCGGGGCATCTTTGGGTGTGACAAGGCTGCTCAGAGGACCTCCGATCAAGTCATTTGCGTCTTTCGCGCCCAGCCTGGCCAACTGCGTATCGCTCACTTGCGCAGAGTTTGGACTGTTCGCGCTCACGTCCATCTGCACCACTTTCACGTTCAGCGGCCTTTGCCCGCTCGAGCGCGCTGAAAAACTCTTGAGATTACTCTGGTCTCCGAATTGGATCGCCAGGTCAGGCTGCGGCGTATCGCTGAGCTGCGGCGCGCGAAAGTAGCCGACGGTCGTTCCGCTGTCGTCCGTTTCAAAATAAAATTCCATGCCGTTTTTGTGCGCCAGATCGCGCACAAACTGAATGTCCGTTCCACGCTGAATGATGGTCGTATCGTCTTCCTGGTGGACGGTGGGGGTGCTGTCCGCCTGCACCTGCAGGCCATAGTTGCTCACAATCTGCTGGACGATGTCGCTGTCCGCCATGTTGGGCCAGGTGGCGACCTTTTCTTCCAGGCTCATGAGCACCGTCGTATCCATGCCACTCACATTCAAGTAAGAGTTGCCGGGCTCACTCCCCAGGTCCAGGGCCACATTGGTGATGTAACCATCGAATACCGTCTTGAGTCCGTCATTGCTGTCGCCACTGCCCAGCAAGCTTCCAAGCGCAGCAGCAATACCACCACCCTGGGTAAAACCGATCTTGATGGTAACTGCCCCGAACAACGCCACCCTGTCGTCGTCCAGATAAGTCCACGAGCCGTCATCCTGAAGCCGGATTGCGAGCTGCAGGCGAAAGGTGCAGGCCGTTGCCGCGTTCTCTTCCACGACCAGAGAGACCACATCGCCGTAAAAGTCCTCATCCACGGCGGTTCCTGCAAAAGCGATTTCGTATGCCGTATTGGCCATCTGTTCCAGTCAAGCTGCACGATGAAGCGCACATGGGCAGTACTCTTCGTTCGCGACCCGGTTCCCCGCCTAACTGCGGTCCGGAGGAATCGGCAACTGCCGTCCTGGTTCGAGCAAATCTTCCGGGTCCATTTCCGTATTAGCGTCAGCGATAAGCCAGAATTTTTCTGGGTTGCGATAAAACTTGTACGCGATGAGGTCCAGCCGCTCATCGGCAGTGAAAGTGTGAAGATAACCGGCGCGCGTGGTGGGAATGAAGCGTGTCCTCAGAGCTGTCACGGTCCGCCCCGCAGCATCGGTGGTCTGGTAACTCGCCACATTCGCATAACGGCTGCCTTTGAAAATCATCTTCTGTCCTGTCTCCTTTTGCCGCTCTTTACAACGAGAATGAGAGCGCCGCGCTCACGCCGAATTGCGCTGCATTGGCCAGATTGAGCGCCGCCATCACTTCCTTTACCCCTTGCGAATAGCTGTATGCGCCGTTGCCGATCCTGTCGCCGGCAAGCTGGCTGGGTTGCAGCACCTGCAGGTTCACCGCGACATCCGCCCGGATGGGATTGAGCAGAGTGTCATATTCCGTTTCTGTAACGCTCAAGCTGGTTATTAGAACCGGAAAAATCCGAAATGGCCCCCAGAAGAACAGCACTGTGGGCAAGCTGGAGGGCGGCGATTGATGCGACCCAGGGCGACCGCTCAACGAAAAGAGATTCAACGAAAGCGAGCTCTTTGGAACCATCAGTAATTCCAGCGCCGAAAGAGTGGGAAGTATGCCGCTGGCGAGGGCAATCGGATTTGACTGCGCAAGTTGCTCAGTGGAGTCCACTCGCAACGTAAAAGACATGGTTTCAGATGGCGGGCTTGGTTGCTTCTTCGCGTCACTGCTGCCGGTATTAGACGGTTGCGGACGCCTGGGTATCGCCGGAGTGCGCGAGACCTGCGTTGGATTAAATTGGAACACCACGATGTTGGGCAAAGCGCCCAGAAGTCCGGCGCCAAAATTGAGAAACGCGCCCTTCAGTGCCGCCATAGCTTCAATCTCCTTGTCCGCGATCTTTGCATATCTCAGTTATCACCGCAGCTTGACCATTACCGCCTCTAACCACGCACGCGCGATACTGCCGGCGGCATCCTCATCCGTCATCGTCGCCAGGTCGACACCCACCGGCGAAGCACTCACGCCGGTTACATTTCGAGATCCCGATAACCCAGGAGCTTCCACATAGAAGCCCTCCAGACGTTCGGCGAGGATGGCCGCCGCCCGTGATGCAATCGGACGAATGCGGTGCTCATGACCTTCAGCGTTGTTTATGGTCAACCCCAGAGAGCCGATATTCAGGTCGTACAGTGACAATCCGAATCTCCTTTACCTGGTCCGAGGTCCGGCAAACGACTCATTGCGCCCATCTTCCAATCTCCGTCTCCGGCACGGGCTTTTCCATCTTGACGAACTCATAGCGCGCGGCCTGGGCCAGATGGCTCATGCGGACCGGTGTTCCCACCTCGGCCGCATGAAATGCGGCATTCATGGCGATGTTACGAATATTGCCGCCGGCAATCGGCAGTTCGGCCAGCATCTGCAAATCGAGCTGTTCGGTCGGAGTCTTCCCAGGAAATACGCGCTGCCATATCTCCGCGCGTTGCGCAAATTCCGGGAAGGGAAAATTCACGGCGAAACGAATGCGGCGCAGGAATGCCGGGTCCATAGCATTCCGCATGTTCGTAGCCAGCACCGCCAGACCTCGGTAGGACTCCATGCGTTGCAGCAGATAATTGACCTCGATATTGGCGTAACGGTCGTGACTGTCTTTCACCTGGCTGCGCTTTCCGAACAGGGCGTCTGCCTCATCGAAAAACAAGATGGCACCGCCATCCTCAGCCGCGTCAAAGACGCGCCGCAGGTTCTTTTCGGTCTCGCCTATGTATTTGCTCACCACACTCGAGAGGTCAATGCGATACAGATCGAGCCGCAGCTCGTTGGCCAGAACTTCCGCCGCCATAGTTTTGCCGGTTCCGCTGGCGCCTGCGAACAATGCGCTGATGCTCAGGCCGCGGCTGCTCAATGCGGCGAATCCCCAAGTCTCATATACAGTCGAGCGATGTTTGACGTGTGAGGCGATCTGCCGCAGCAAGGCTTTGTCGCTGGCCGGCAGGACCAGATCTTCCCAGCGGGCAAGCGGCTCGATCCGTTGCGCCAGGTCCTCCATCCGTGTGCGCGCCTGTATCCGGCCCGCATCCCAGAGAGCTTGCACGAACGCTCCGCCCCTTATGCCGGATTCAAGGGCCTCCGTCACCGAGGCGCGGATCGCCGGCAGGCTGAGGTTGAACTGCGCTACCAGATTGGGAACGTGACCGTTGATGTGAAGGTCAGCCGCATCCAGCAGCTCGTGCCATGCCTGCTGTTGTTCGCTGGCGGTCGGCTTGCTTACTTCCAAAACTTTCAAACTGCGTCGCAGCGGCCGGGAACGTTCTTTCGTGCTCAGGATCACCGGTCCTTGAATGCGTTCCAGTAATCTGGAAACCTGGACTACTCCCCTTGAATCGCCCGGCTCGATACTTTCGGTGTCGAGGTAGAGGGCGCTGGACATCAAAATGGACTCGCGCTCCCACAACCGTGCTAATCCATCTAAATCTACGGCGTTGGATGGGATGTGGTCCGCGGCCAAAGCGTACAGCTGTAGTCCGGCTTCGGCGCAACCCGTAGCCGCAATGCTGCGCTTGATGGTCTCATCCGGGCCGCAAAGATGAATCCCCTGCCATCTACGTTGCGGACGAGTCCACGCAGCCGCAATCTGGCGCGCCACGATTGCATGGGACGGCACCAGATCCTCACCGGGCTGCATCGCCAGCAAGAGCCCGGCCAGGCCATCGTCGAGATGCTGGACACCGGCGAGGAAATGAAGGATGCGTTCGTCAATTCTCAAGGGACTGATAGTCAGCGGCACGCCCGGTTGATTCACGATTTCGATCAGACGCCAGCGGCGCAGTGTCGCACCAGGATTCAGGGCGCTCCAATGCGGAGCGGGGAGTACGGCCAACGCCAGACTGAACGTGGGATAGTTTCGATTCGGACCGTCCTGGGCGCGGGCGCAAAGATTTGCCAGCGAGGAATCGAGTTCGATTCCCGCACACAGGAGCAGCAGCGCGCGCTCGAATGCCGATAGCCCAAACGTCTGCGTCACTATTTCCAATGCCGGCAACTGTTCACAACTCTCTCTGCCATCTTCCAAAGCCGCAGGCTTTACATCGGTCTGATGGCCAGGGCCGCCCTTACCTGCGCCATAACTTTCCAGCAGAGCGCGCACATCGGCCACAGCGGCAACAAGGTGTCGCTGATTGAACTCCACCCAATCCATTGCATTCGCCGGCATCCTTATGTCACTCCCAGAGCGATATCGTGCGACCGGCTGCCATTCACAACCACAGCAACGGTGTGCTGTCCTGGATCCAAAAGGCGGCCAAGGGTGAATACCAACTGGTTTGGGTTAACGTTAGTGCCCACGTGGTAAGCAATGCCGTCAATAATCAATGAAACATCAGTTCCGTTCAACCGCGCGCCGTTCACGGTGAGCCGATGAACTTCTTTTCCGGAGACCGTCACTACCGCTAATCCGACCGGGCTGGTAACCAGTGGAATCACTTCCAGAGTGCGGGCGTTCGAAGCCGCATTGCCGGGTCCGGCCAGGATGATCCTCACCTGGTAAAGACCGTTTTGCAAACTGGAAGGAATGGTGATCATTGTTTGAGTGTCAGTGAGCGGGCCGACAAAGGCTGTTACATTC
>Ga0137397_10000408_pt1 | contig 29716 bp, 25 predicted proteins | sample czorhiz116metaG_FD_106658 | JGI IMG/M metagenome (GOLD analysis project Ga0137397, IMG submission 106658) | Vadose zone soil microbial communities from Angelo Coast Range Reserve, California, USA - czorhiz1.16 metaG | ecosystem: Environmental > Terrestrial > Soil > Vadose zone | place: USA... | reverse complement strand
CTCTTGGTCTCGCTGGCGCTGGACTCCATAGCCTGCTCCGTCGAGCGCCTCCCGCGCATCTGGTACCTGGTCCGGTACCCGGAGACGCGCCTCGACCACGTGGTCGGGCTGCGCTTCCGCACGGCAGTGTTACCCACCAGCCTGTCGGCCGAGGCCGTCGCGGAGCAGCTGCGGGCGCGCAAGTACAGCGTCCGCGCGGCGGAAGGCCGCGTGTTCGCCGAGAAGGGCAGGTACGCGCGGTTCGGAGTATGGGTGGTCCACCTCTCTCTGCTCCTCATCCTGGGTGGCGGCATCATGGGCCGGCTCACCGCTTTCGAAGGCGTGGCCAACGTGCCCCAGGGAGGTGGCCAGGCGGACGCGTTCATCGAGCGGCGGCCCGACGGCACCCAATTCCGCCACAAGCTCGTGGACCAGGACGGCCGGCCGCTCCTGGTCCGCTGCGACGACTTCCGCCTCAAGGAGTTCGAGCCGGGGCGGCCCAAGGCATTCGAGTCCGACCTGCGCGTCTTCCGCAAGCTGCCCGACGGCAGCGCGGGCGAAGAGCTCGCCCGCGAGACGATCACCGTCAACCACCCGCTGCGCCATGGCGGGCTCACCTTCTACCAGGCCAGCTACCAGCAACTGGAGGAGGGGATGCGCGCCCGCGTGCGGATCCTCGACAAGGCCACCGGCGCGGAGGTCGAGCGTCTGGCGGCCGCCGGAGAGCCGATCCAGGTGGCCGAGGGCCTCAGCTACCAGCTCGTCGATCACCAGGAGGATTTCTCCGGCCTGGGGCCGGCTGTCCAGATCGTGCGCGCGGAAGAGCCGCCGGGGTCTCGTCCCGAGGCCGGGCCCGACGGCAGGATGCGGCCGTCGAAGCTCGCCAAGGTCACCTCGTTCTGGGTCTTCGCGAAGGAGCCCGACTTCGATCGCGACAACCGCGAGGACCGGTTCGCGTTCCGTTTCGAGCGCTTGACGCCGTTCTACGCCACCGGCCTGCAGATCGCGCGGGATCCTTCGACGCCGGTCGTCTACACCGGCTGCTTCCTGCTCTTCCTCGGCATCGGCATTGCCTTCTACACCTCGCACAAGCGGGTCTGGGCCCAGGTTCGCGAGGGCAAGCTCGCGCTGGGCGGCGCCGCGCACCGCAACGCGGAGGCCTTCGGCCGCGAGTTCGACGAGGTGTGCGAGATGCTGGGCGTCCCGGGTCGCGGCGGGGGAGAGCGGGCGGCCGCGTGATCGTCCTCGAGGCCGATTTCGTGAAGTCGGCCACGGCGCCCGAGCAGTGGCCGCCGGCGGACCGTCCCGAGGCCGCCTTCTGCGGGCGCAGCAACGTGGGCAAGTCGAGCTGCCTCAACGCGCTCACCAACCGCCGGCAGCTGGCCCGCGTGTCCCGCACGCCCGGGCGGACGCGACTCCTGAACTTCTTCGACGTGGGCGTCGCCGAGCGGACCCGCTCGGGCGGCCGGGGGCCCGAGCACCGGCTGCGCCTGGTGGACCTGCCCGGCTACGGTTTCGCGTCCGGCCCGCGCGAAGAGCGTGAGCAGTGGAAGGCGATGATCGAGCGCTACCTCACCGGGCGCGGGACGTTGCGCGCGCTGGTGGTGATCGTCGACGGCCACCTGGGCGCGCAGCCCAGCGACGTCGAGATGGTCCGCTGGGGCCAGTCCCTGGGGAAGCGGATCCTGGTGGTCGCCACCAAGCTCGACAAGCTCGGCCGCACCCGCCGCCCCGCCCAGCTACAGAAGATCGCCACCACGCTCGGCGTAGCGCCCGACGAGGTGATCGGGTTCTCCGCCAAGGAGAAGTTCGGCGTCGACGAGCTGTGGCGGGCGCTTTCGAGTGATCGGAGCGCGGCAACACCCGCATGATTGGCGGTATTGCGGTCCCTCATTGGCACCGTAATTACTTCGTAGCGATTGGGCGGGGTGCCGCAAGTATTACCCGTTACATCGTTGCGGACCGAACAAGATACGGTAACTCATTCAGGCGTTGAGGCCCTCGTAGCTGAAACGCATCCAGTGTAATCGCAGACCTGAGTCGATGGCCACAGTGTTGCACTGTCGGCCCGCGCCGCCGCCCTTTCCGCCGCCCCCGGAACCGCCTCGCGTCGGCCCGGGAGCTTCCCATGTCCAAGGTTGCGCGCTGGTCGTCTCCGATCATGCTGATCGCTGCCATGTTCGCCACGGGCGCGCTCGCCACGCCCGTGGTCATTCAGGGAACGAAAGTAGGCCACGACTACACGGCAGCAAATGTACCGGCAACGACGATCACCTTCTCTGGTGATTACTGCATCTACTCTCCTCCCAATACCGGGCATGTCGTCTTCGGAAGCAGCAGCGCGAACCCATACAGCATCTCGTTCGAGCCGGAGGGCCGCTGCTACGGCGCGAGCTCGTCCATGCCTCCTGGCTACGATGTGCAGGCATCGATATGCGTCAATTGCACGTCCCACCCGCCGGAGAGTTTCATCGATATGAGTCCGTCGCAAGGCAACAGGACGCTCGGAACGCTCGGCGGGGGCGGTTACGTGGACATCCAATGGAGATATACGATCAAGCCGACCATCAGCGTGGCCACCCCGATGGTCAAGATCGTACCGGCGGCGGTCCCTCCGTACCCGATTACGGAGGAAGGTGGATCGACTTCCAACACCGCCTGGCTGACGGCCGCCCGCAACGAGTTCGAGGCATTCCAGGTCGTCATCTACAACAACCGCGACACGGATTTGCCGGGCATCGACGTTTCAGTCGACCCACTCGGTGGACCGAATCAAGCAGTGATTCCGGCCAGCAACATCAGGGTGTACCGAGAAGCATATGTCCAGACGCTGAAGCCGAGCAATAAAGAAGCTCTGCTGCCTGGGCCGATACCGGATCCACTCGTACCCTTGGTGGACGAAGGCTATGGCGGCGCACCGGAAACCCGCTCGGCATTTTATCATTTTTCACCCGAGTCGCTCGTTGACGAATACAACCAGGGATGCACATCGCCTTCGCCGCCGAGCGCCTCTACCTGCAACCGCATTCCGCCGAAAAAGAACCGCGTTCTATGGGTAGACGTATTCGTGCCGCCGCGCCTCGGAGGCCAGCAGACGCCGGCCGGGTTGTATGGGGGCGGCATGACCATCAAGTACGATGGCATGTCGGTAGTGCTGCTTCTGTACGTGACCGTCAGGGACTTCGAGCTGCAATCCACGGCGACGCTCGCTTCTCGCTTCAACATGTCAGGGAATCAGATCTGCGCAGCCCATTTCGGCTCGGCGCCGTGTGACGAGCCGGCGATGCGCCGCCTTTACGGACGGCTCTTGCTCGATCACCGAGTGAGCTCGGAAGTCGCGATGAAGAACGACAATACCCCGTGGGACCAGTTCCGGACCGACTATTTGCCCCTCATGAACGGCACGGATCCCCTGCTTCTCTTGAAGGGTGCCCAACTAACGACGCTCAACTACGTTGGCGGCAACTTGGACGTGCGCGATCCGACGCTGAACAATCTCGACCTCACCCGACATCAAGCGTGGGCAAGGGAGCTCGACGGTTCGCTGTACACGATTCCGCGCACAAATCCGAATCTGACCTGGTTCAAGCGGACGATGGACTACATCTGCGACGAGCCATCGCGTGCCAGCTCTACATGCAGTTGGGCACTGACGGGCCAGACGGATCCCAGAGCCGCTTGTCCGACATCGGCCAACCCGCCAGCGCCGACGATTCTGCGCCTGCGCGCGCAGAACGCCAATCCTCTCGGGTTCAACACCTTCACGGCAGCCTCGATCGACGATGTTCAATGTCGAGATCTTTCGTATGCCTCGGACCTGAAGACAATAGGCCCTACCGTCACCGGAATGGACGTCAAGAGGCCAAACGAAAACAGGGAAGAAGCGATCGATCTCATTACGCGCACGGCCAAGGACGGCCGCCAGCGCGACAAATATCCGGGCGTCCCGTTCACCTGGTGGTACCAGAGCTGCGCCCTGCAGGGCTGCAACCACAATTTCACCGCGGCCCTGAATCCCGACTTCTACGACAACTGGCCTAGCTACTACGTGGACGCCCCGACCATGCACCAGCACAGGGCGCTCGAGTGGCTGTCGTATGCGAATGACATCTCCGGAGAATTCTACTGGGACGTGGTGAGCCAACTGCCGAACGCGTGGAGCAGCATGCCTTTCTCTCCCGACGTCGGTCCCAACGGCGATGGCGATCTGATGTACCCGGGTACTCCGGTCGCGCCGTCCACCAGCGGCTTGTCCATCGGCGGGACGCGTCATATCCCCATCGCGAGCCTCCGGCTGAAGATGATCCGGGAAGGAATGGAGGACTACGAATATCTGAAGATGATGGAAAAGCTCGACCCATCCGGGGGAAGGTCGAATGCTCTCATGCAGGTGACGCCTTTGTTCGCTCCTGGCGTCCCGCTCGGGACCGCGACGACCAGCTACCATGCGTTCAATTCGGGCAAGGGTGCCGGCATGTTGGCCACGAGGACGCCACCGAACGATCTCATGAGCGCACGGCGGAACCTCGCGGACCAGATCTTCGGGCTGTCCGTTGCGCATGCGATCACTCTCACGCTCACCGGCCACACCGCGAGTTCGTCCACTTATCGGGTAGAGGCGACGTCGACGCCGGGCGGCGCCCCGCTTCAGCTGGTGGCGTCATCGCCGGCAGTCCAGCTGAGCACCTCCTCGATCACGGCGGGCACGACGACGGCCGTTGCCACGGTGAGCGCCGCTTGCCCGACCGCGCAGAGCTCGTCCTTCGCCGTGACGGCGACTCGCAGCGCGACGGGTCAGGAGCGTTCCACGGCGGCCTCGCTACCCCAGACGTTCTCGGCAGCCGTGTCGCCGGGCTCGGCGACCATTCCACCAGCCGGCACTGCCTATTACACGATCTCTACCGCCACTGCAGGATCGCCGCAGCTGATCTCCTGCTGCTCGATCACCGGGTTGCCGGCGGGGGTGACCGCGAGCGTCAGTCCGTCGAGCTTCACCGCCGGTCAGAGTGCCACTCTGGCACTGACCGCACCCGCCAATTCCTCCAGCTCGACAGGGACGTTCACCGTGACCGCCAGCGGCTGCGAGCCGAAGTCGGCATCCGCGGTGCTCAGCGTGTCCAATCCGTGTTCCGCGCCGTACTCGTACTGCCCGGCGACCGCGACCTGCCGCAATTTGAGTACGGACCGGAACAACTGCGGTGCGTGTGGCTACTCGTGCGGGACCGATGTGTGCTCGGGAGGCACCTGTGTCCCACCGCCGCCACCGTCATGCAAGCCGCCCTGCGTGACCCCATAGCCCGATCCTGCGAAGGCCTTTCTCGGTGCGTAACTTTATCTCGATGAAACATCTGTCCAGATTCGTATTGGTTCTTCTCCTCGCGTCCTGCGGCGGGCGACCGCTGCAGGACGAGCGGGAAACGCAGCCGCCCCGGTGTGCGAGCACGGCGTCCCGGCCCGGCGCTCCCGGTGGCCTGGAGATGACCGCCCGCGTGCGTAGCGTGGAGGCCCATTGGTCGGCTCCGGCGAGCGACGGCGGCTGCGCGATCACGTCCTACAAGATCAGGGTACACGCTACGGAGAGCGCGGCTCGTGTCGTCTCCACGTCGGGGACCTCGCTGGTAGTGGATGGCTTCGTGAATTTCGATCGCGTGTGCCTGTACGTATCGGCGGTCAACGATGTCGGCATCGGCCCGGACACCTCCGCTGCGAATCCCTTCCTGTATCCTTGTGTTCAACTCGCCGACATCCCGTTCGACGCGGCAAACGTGGCGGCCTTCCTGGAAGGCCATTCCGTGAATCTCTCGTGGACGCCTCCGGAGCGATGGCAGTACCTGAATCAGCCACAGCACGCGATGCTGCCGCTCCTGGACTATCGGGTCGTCGTAGAGCCCACTGGTACCGTGTTCCGGACACCGGATGGCGCCACGACCGAAATGACGATACCGGGGTTGCAGGACGGCACCGAGTACACCTTCGTCGTGCAGAGCGAAAATGCCGCCGGACTCAGCCATGAGGTGCGTAGCAACGCAATCCGGCCACCATTGAGCACCTGGAAGCGGGGACCGAGGCTGCCTGAGGGTGAGTTCGGCCATGCGAGCTTCGTCTGGAACGGGGCGCTGTACACGGCCGGGGGTACAGCTGCATCGCTCACACCCGTTCAGGCTTGGTACGCACCGCTGGATACGAACGGGGTGCCAATCTCGTGGCAGCCGGCGGGCAGCTTTCCGGCTGAGGAACTTTCTGCGACCGTGTTCGCGACAACGCCGGATGGACAGCGTGCATTCGTGTACGCCATCAGCGGCCCGACCAGTGGCCCGGCGATACTGCGTTCGGAGATCGGTCCCGATGGAACGCTGTCCAGTCCAACTCGTCTTCCCGACTTGCCCTTTGCACGCGGGTACCATGCCGCCGTTGCGCACAACGGGGTGATCTACGTGCTCGGCGGCTACGACCCCCTCGCTCCGCGGACCGGTCCGAGGGAGAGTGCCGACGTGTTTCTTGCTCGCATCGACAGTCAGGGCGGTGTGGGCGAATGGTCCCGGACCACCTCGATGCCTGAGCCACGCGAGTTGTTCGCGGCAGCCTTCGTCGGCGATTTCCTGGTGGTCGTCGGCGGCGAGCATTCATGGACTGACGTTTCGTACGCGAGAGTTCGGGAGGATGGCACTCTCGATCCGTGGCAGCGTGCGCCATCGCCACTCCCCAGACGACTCACGAACGCCGCCGCGCTGGCGGTCGGTGCTCGCCTCTATGTTGCGGGAGGGGACGCGGGCGGCTCTTGGTGGAGCGCGAGGGTCCTGATGGCAACCATGGACCAACTGACCGGGAAGTTGTCGCCCTGGGAAGACGCCGATCCCATGGTCGGGCCGCGCGAGCAGCTCGGGTTCGCGGCGAGCGGCTCGTCCCTCTATGTCACGGGCGGCAGAGCGGAGGCTGGCGCAACACTCTCGACCGTCCAGTACGCCCGGATCGATCCACAGACCGGCAAGCTGCTGCGCCAAGAATGACGGCCCGCAGCGCACGCGCCGCGGGCCGCCGATTGGTGAAGCGCAACTACTCTTAGGTCACCGGCATCTGGGAGCGGCTCGGGCTCCCGAACCCGCCCTCGTTCTGCTGCAGCTCTTGCGCCCTGCGCCGGACCTTGTCGCCCAGCTCGTTGCGCAGCTCGTCCCCCGACTTCGGGGCGAACGCCAATCCGATGCCCGCGCCGACCAGGCAGCCGAGCACGAAAATGCCGAGGCTGCCCAGCGTCGTCGCGAGCGCGCTGCGGCGCTCCTGCAATCCGATGGATTCCAGCACGTCGTCGCGATCGATGTCTTGCAGATACTTGAGCGCCTTCAGGCCGCTCTTCTTGAGATTCATGCTGAGCCTCCTGCGTACGAGAAAAAGTCTGTCCGCTTCCGCACGCAATCTGCGCACGCCCGTCGCAGGGTGCCGTGCGGGTGCGGCGCGCCCGCTAGACCGCGGCGCCGCTTCCGGACGAGCGCTCGCTGTCGCTTCCGCCGGCCAGCCCGCCGATCTGGCTCTTGATGAGGGGCACCAGCGCCAGCCGCATGCCCACCTTGAGGAGGCGTCCGGTCATCGGCGAGAACAGGCCGCCGCCGAGCACGTAGCCGACACCCAGGGCGGCGAACATCATGCCGATCGGGTGGCGCTCGACGCGCCCGCGCAGGTCGATGGATCGGCTCAGGTTCTCCATCGATCCCGACACCGCGCTGCCGAATGCACGGGCCTCTTCCACGGCCCGCTTCGCATGCTCGAACGCCTCGCCGTTCCCGCCCGAGCCTTGGTAATCCGTCTCGATCGCCACGCCGTCCTCCTTGCGCCTCAACGCGAGACGATCTTCCCGATCACGTACCCGAGCGCCAGGGCGCCCGCGAGGCAGACGATGGGGCGCTCGCGGATGAACTCCGAAGCCTGGTCGAGCGCCTGATCGACGGCCACCTTCGTCTGCTCCATGATGCGCTGCGCGTCCTGCGCGCTGAGGTCGCCCAGCATGCCGGCGCCGAAACCGTTTCCCGACTTCTCCACATCGATCATTGGGGACCCTCCGACGGCGCGAGAACGGTGCCGAACGGATCTCAGCCCGCGCCTGTCAGGCAACCTAGGCACCGCGTCCGCCCGCCGCTACTGCGCCGGGACGGCCGCCTGCCGTGCGGAAGCGAACGCGGGCTGGCGCGGGAGGAGGTCGAGCCACAGGGGCAGGTGATCGCTCGCGTTTCGCGCCTCGCCATCGTCCAGGACGCCGGAGGCGAGCACCTCGATGCCGCCGTCCACGTACGCGCGATCCAGGCGGAGCACCGGCCAGCGCGCCGGCCAGGTGGCGCGCCGCGCGCCCGCCAGGTACGCCGCGTCGCGCAACGAGCGCCGGAGCACACGCGCGATCGGCCCCGGTACCGGGAACCACATGTTGAAATCGCCGCACACCACCAACGGCGCGGTGAGCGCGGCATCCCGCAGCAGGTCGGCCGAGAGCAGCATGCCCGCCTGGCGCCTGCGCTCGCCTCCGGAGAGTCCCAGGTGCAGGTTGAAGAGGTGCAGGACGCCGCCGTCGATCTCCAGATCGGCGCGCAGGCAGCCGCGCGGCTCGCGCCCGCGCACCGACAGGTCGTAGTTCTTCACCCGCACGATCGGGTACCGGGAGAGCACGGCGTTCCCGTACGGCCTCCCCGCCAGGACCAGCGTCGGGCCGTAGGCCACGTACCAGCCGAGCAGCTTCCCGAGGTGCGCCGCGTGGTCGGCGACCTCGTGCGTGCGGTCTTCTCCGTCCTGCGCGCGGTGGGGCTCGCCCACTTCCTGCAGCGCCGCCACATCGCAGCGCGCGTCGGCGAGCACGCGCGCGACGCGGCCCAGATCCCTCCGCCCGTCGCGTCCCACGCCGCCGTGGATGTTCCAGCTCACCACTCTCATGGGCATTACCGGACGACCGCTCGGCGCGCTTCTCCCCGGCGCTCGGCGAAGAGCGTCCGCGCCCGGAAGAAGGCGTGCAAGTCGCGGGGCCGGACGACTTGCGCGAAGGGCGCCTCGCCCAGCTCCGCGGGATGGACCACGAACGTCTCCAACTCGTCGGCGGCCAGCCCGCCGTGGGATCCGAACTCCCAAGGGTAGGCGACGGTCTGCCCGGCGCCGGCCCCGATCAAGATCAGGTCGCCCGCGCTGCGCAGCCCGAGCAGGTCCTTGCAGTACGTCGCCGCCAGCGGGTGGCCGATGAGTCGGGACACCTCGGCCGCGTCGGAAACGCGGTCCAGATCGAACCGGCGGCCGTTGCGCAGGGCGACGGGGCCGTGAGCGCCGCGCACCAGCGCCACGCCAACCACCGGGCTGTTGGCGCAGCGCTCGAGGAACCCGGGATGGCGCATGCGAAGCTCCGGCTCCAGGCAGGGTTCCGGCACCTCCGTCGAGTACACGTGGGCGATGTCGCCCGCCGGAACGACGAGGAGCGGCCCGTCGGCCCGGGTGCCTTCGGGCTGCGCCGCGTCGAGCGCCCTGGCGGTGTGGCGGGCCCAGCCGAGCGCCGCCATCCCCAGCGCTCCGGGCAGGCTGCGCGCCAGCGCCCGCAGCCAGCGCGCGTGCGCCGCGGCCGCCGCCGCATCCCCGCCGCCGGCGCCGCCGAAGGCCACCGGCCGCAAGTGCTCGCTGCGCGAGGGAGTGTCGGACAGCAGGTGCTCCCCGAGCGACTCCCCGACGATCTGCTCCGCCGGCCTGGTGGCCGCCTGGCCATGATCGCTGAAGAGATAGACCTCGTAGTTCAGCTCGGGGACCGCGTCGACGGCCGCCAGGATCCGGCCCAGCGCGCGGTCCAACTCGAACAGCTTGAGCATCGCCATCCGGCTGTAGGGCCCGCGCCGGTGGGCATACTCGTCGTAGCCGATGAAGCAGGCATAGACGATGGGGGTCCCACGCGCGACGTCGACCACGGTGGCATTGGCGGCGAACTCGGAGAAGAGGCACTCGGTCAGCACGCGGTGGAAGAGGAACTGGGGCTCGTGCTGCAGCGATCCGACGTGCGAGGCCCAGCGCGCCGTCTCCACGATCCCGCTCGCCACGTCCACCAGCAGCGCTCCTCCGATGCGGCCCGCGGTGGCGGCGTGTACCAGCGCCGCCGCCGAGAGATCGTGCAGCAGCGAAGCGGCGGGCGCGCCCTTGTCCCAGCCGAAATCCTCCGGACTGAGCTTCTCGAAGATGCCCGACAGCGCCCAGCGCCGGGGCGCGCCGCCGGAAAAGATGGAGCAGTACACCGAGCCGGCCGAAAGCAGGGGATCGCCGCGCCGGTGCAGGTCCTCCTCCACCCTGCGGGCGTCCTCGGAGGAGTCCATCCGCACCGCGCAGCGCCGGCGCTTGTCGTACCAGGTGTATCCGGGGATGTCGCCCTCGCAGCCGTACAAGAGGCCGGCCTGGAACGCGGGAGTCGAAGTGGGCGCTCCCGCGCGGCACGACGAGACCCCGTAGCGCCCCGAGTCGAGCAGCTGGGCCACGTTGGGGACGTAGCCCTCGCGCAGCGCCGCGTCGAGCTGCGAGCGGCCCACTCCGTCGAGGTGCAAGAGGAGCAGGCGACGTCCCGAGGGAAGAGGCGAGCGCGCCTTCCGCCCTCTGGCGGCAATGGGCCGCAGCACCTCGCGCACGAGCGACCTGACGGCGCGCGACCGCAGCCCCTCGGGGCCGCCCCAACTCCACCTGCCTGGAACGTGTCCCATCGCGTCCGCGTGTGCGCCGCCGGATCCGGCGGCCGCTACGCGGTCCGGCGCGCGATCACGATGCGCACCAGCGCGAGGGGCGTCTCCAGCACGCGCCCGACGAGGTGCGCGCCGGCGCGCACTGGCCAGAAGACCATCCCCATGGCGCGCTCGGTGAGACGGACGGCGCTCTTGAAGGGCGCCGGCATCTGCTCGAGTCGCTGCTCCGCTTTCGCGCGCAGGGCCTCCAGCAGCTCGGGTCCGCGCTGGCGGATCAGATCGATGCCTTCGCGCCAGCTCGTCGGAATCTCGATGGGGGGCCGCTCCTGCGCGCGCTCCGCGCCCGCCTGCGGGCCTCGCGCGGACTCGGCCCCGGGCGGCCGGGCCACCCCGGAGACCGTCTCGAGCTGCTCCGCCATCTCCTGGACGACTTCCTTCTCCAGCTCCTCGTGATCGCGCCGGATCCGCTCCTCCTCGACGGTGCGCGACCGCTCGCGATCCGGCTCCGCCTGACCGACGAAGTCGTGGTGCTGCGTCGCCTTGCGCGACAGCACTTCGTCCGCTTTCGTCCTGTGGCCCCGCTTGCCGGTGGCCTTGGCCATGCCGCTCCTCCGCTGGGTATAAGTTCCGGAAGAAGCTATGGATTCACCCCCGCGCCTCGCAACGCGCCGCGTTGCGTCGCCGCCCATCTGAACACCGGTTCCGGTGACCGGACGGATCCGTGCAGTGTCGTCGGGGTGTTCGGCTATGCTCGCCCCCGATGCCGCTCGAATTCGCCGGCGCGACCGACGTCGGGCGCAAGCGAGACCACAACGAGGACGCGCTGCTGCTCTTGCCGCAATTCCAGCTGGCAGTGGTCTGCGACGGGATGGGCGGGCACCAGGCGGGCGAGGTGGCGAGCGGCATCGGCGTCGAGACCGTCCGCCGTTTCTTCGAGCTCGCGGAGGATCCGGACGCCACCTGGCCGTTCGGTTACGACCGTCAGAAGGACGAGCCCACCAACCTCCTGAACGTCGCCGCGCAGTGGGCCAACCAGCGCATCCGCGAGGCTGGCGAGGCGGACAGCGGCACCCGCCGCGGCCTGGGGACCACCTTCGTGGGCCTGTTGGTGCGCGGCGCCACCGCGCACTTCGGGTGGGTGGGTGATAGCCGCGGTTATTTCTGGCGGCGGGGCGAGCTGCACCCGGCGACCAGCGACCATTCCCTGCTGAACGAGCTGGTCAAGACGGGCCGGCTCGCCCAGCACGAGATCGACAGCTTCCAGCACAAGAACGTCATCACCCGGGCGCTGGGCATGGCTGACCTGACCCCGATCGACGTGACCCAGGTGGATCTGTTGCCGGGCGACGTGTGTCTGCTCTGTTGCGATGGGCTCACCGGCATGGTGAGCGACGCGCGCATCGCCGAGATCCTCGGGGCGGAGAAAGACCTTTCCAGGGCCTGCGCGCGGCTGATCGACGAGGCCAACGCGAACGGCGGCGTGGACAACATCACCGTCGCGCTGGTCGGTTACGCGCCCTGAGTGCGCGCCTTCCGGCGCCCCGGGGGGAATGTCGGTAGCGCGCGCCTGCCCGCCCGTGGACAGCAGCGGCGCCCACGGGGCAGAGTGGTCGCGGAGGCCAGCCATGGGTAAGAACGGCCACGTCCACTTCTCCGACGAAACGCGACAGGCGGCGCTGTTCGAGACGATGATCCTCGCCGCCGGGTCGGACGGAGACGTCACCAAGGTCGAGGTGGAGGAGATCTATCGCCGTGTCTTCGAGCGGCCCGAGTTCCACGGCATCCACGCCAACGACCTGCGACAGGCGATCTCCCGAGCCGCGCAGCAGGTCGCCCAGGTGGGAGATCTCTCCTCCATCCTGAGCTCGATCGCCGAGCGGCTGCCCGATCGGGCGTCGCGCGAGCTGGCGTTCGGGCTCGCCGCGTCGGTGGCGTGGGCGGACCGGCGGACCCATCCCCCGGAGGTGGAGCTCCTCAAGGCTCTGCAGCAAACGTTCGAGCTGGACGACGCCGAGGTGGCCCGTCTGTTCGAGCTGGCCGGCGAGATGGCCCCCCTTCCCCCGACCGAGGCGCGCTGAAGCAGCCGCCGCCGTATTCGGCGGCGCTGTGCTTTTTCACGCCACGACCGACTGGGACGCGCTGTAGAAGCCGTATATGGCGCTCCAGATCCCGTTCTTCATGGCGCCCGAGGACGAGCGCGACGTGTTCCGCCGCCTCTCGGGCCTGCGGCTCGAGCTGTGGCCGGAGCTGACCGATCCACGGCACCGCCCGCCCCTGGCCGATCAGGACGCTCCGCTCGTCGAGCCTGCCTATTATCTCGCGGCCGGCGACGTGATCGCCTATCCGCTCAAGCGCGGCCAGAACCGCGGCCGCTGGAAGATCGACGAGGTCAAATCGCCCGTCGTCTACTTCTTCCGCTCGCAGCTGGACGAGGAGGGGCAGCTCCGCTCGGGGTATTTCTGGGCGGAGACCGAGACGGGCGGCGATCAGTCGCGCATCGGCGGGAAGCCGTCCCGCTTCCGGCACGCGGTGCGCGAGCTGCAGGAGGCGTTGAAGTCGCGCTTTCGCCGCAGCTCGCCGGTCAAAGGCACCATCTACTTCGTCGGGCCCGCAGCCGCGCGCCTGGCGCACGCCGGCACGCCGCTCCGCGAGGCGGGGCGCAAGGGAGAGCTGGTTCGCGTGTATCGCTAAGGGGCTTGCTTCGAGGCGCCGACCCGGACCAGCTCGGCGTAGAGGCGGATCGCGCTCCTGGTGGCCTTCACGAAGTCGCCCAGGTGCAGGCTCTCGTTCTCGGAGTGCGCGTTCGTGTACGGATCCTCGACCCCGATGAGGAGCGCGGGCACGCCGCCCAGCTCCTTGCTGAAGGGGTCGACGAAGGGGATGGACCCGCCGCAGCCGATGGTCACCGGCTCGGCGCCGTAGCCGTCGCGCAGCGCCTTGAAGGCCGCCTTGAACGCCGGCGCCTCGGTGCTCGTGTACCACCAGCTCCCCGCGCCTTCCTTGTGGACCTGCACCTTGACGCCCCAGGGAGGATCCCTGGTCAGCGCCTCGGTCAGGCGCTTCTCGACGTCCTTCGAATCCATGTCGGGCACGGTGCGGAGGCCCACCCGGGCCCAGGCGCTGTCCACGATGATGTTGCGCGCGTCCTTGCGCGAGCTGGCCTGGATGGCGTTCACGGCCAGGGAGGGCTGCCGCCAGTTCATCTCCCACGGGTGCCGGCCGCCGAGGAGCTGCACCCCCTCGTGCATGCCGGCCTGCTTCCGGAAGAGCTTCTCGTCGGAAGGCAGCGCGGCGATGCTCTTGCGCTCCTCGTCGGTGAGCGGCTTCACCTTGTCGTAGATGCCGGGGATGGCGATCGACCCGTCGTCCTTCACCAGGCGGGCGAGGATCTTCGAGAGCGCCATGGCCGCGTCGGGCACCGGGCCGCCCCACATGCCGCTGTGCACGGGCTGCTTGAGCGCGCTGACCTCGACGTTCACGACCACGATCCCGCGCAGCGCCGTGGTGATGCTGGGCAGGCCGGTCTCGAAGTTGCCCGTGTCGGTGAGCACGATGGCGTCGGCCTGGAGCATCTTCCGGTGCTTGCGGAGGAAGTCGCCGAGGGACCCCGACCCGGCCTCCTCTTCGCCCTCGATGAGGATCTTCACGTTGACCGGGAGCGACCCGGCCGTCTTCAGCCAGGACTGGATGGCCGCGACGTGGACGAGGATGCCGGCCTTGTCGTCGGCGGCGCCGCGTCCCCACAAGCGCCCGTCCTTCTCCACCGGCTCGAACGGCTTGGTGGCCCACTTCTCCTCGTCACCGGCGGGCTGGACGTCGTGGTGCGCGTAGAGGAGCAGGGTCGGCCGCCCCGGCGCCTTCAGCCACTCGCCGTAGGCGTAGGGGTGCGCGCCCGGCATCTCCAGGAGCTGCACGTTGTCCAGGCCGATGCGGCGCAACAGGTCGCAGGTGGCCTCGCCACTCTTACGGACCTGTTGCTTGTCGAAACCTTCGAAGGAGACGCTGGGGATGCGCACCAGCTTCTTCAGCTCTTCCAGGTAGGTGCGCTGGTTCTTCTCGTACTCCGCGAGCGCCTTCTGGAGGGTGCCGTCGTCCACCGGAGCGGCCTTGTCCTGCTGGGTCGGATTCGCCATGGCGGCGAACCCTAGATCGGCGGCGCAGCGGAGGGAAGCGCTTCGGCGGCCAGCCACCGCAGGAACCAGCGCCGTGCCAGATCGGCCACCTGCTCGAGGGTGCCGGGTTCCTCGAAGAGGTGGGTGGCGCCGGGGATCACCACGAGCGCCTTCTCTCCCTGCAGCTTCTGGAGCGCCTGCCGGTTCAGCTCCAGCACTTCCGGATCATCGCCGCCCACGATCAAGAGCGTCGGCGCCCGTACTTGCGAGAGCGCGGGACCGGCCAGGTCGGGACGGCCTCCGCGCGAAACGACCGCGGCCACCGACGTCGGGCGGGCGGCGGCGGCGACCAGTGCCGCCGCGGCGCCGGTCGACGCTCCGAAGCAGCCGATGCGGAGGTCCGAGGTGCGCGCTCTCCCCGCGAGCCAGTCGATGCAAGCGACCAGGCGCGTCGCGAGCAGCCGGATGTCGAACCGGAGGTGCCCGGTTCGCGCGTCGACCCGCTCTTCGTCGCGCGTGAGCAGGTCGACGAGCAGCGTCCCGAGCCCGGACGCGCGCAGCGCCGCGGCCACCGCGCGGTTGCGGGGGCTGAAGCGGCTGGACCCGCTCCCGTGCGCGAACACGACCACGCCTCGGGCGCCGGAAGGGAGCGCAAGGTCGCCTTCCAGCTGGACGCCGCCGGCGTCGATGCGGACCGTCACGCCTTCGCTGGTGGAGGCGGCCTGCGCGGCGTCCGCACGGTCCTGCGCTTGCGAGAGGATCGCCCCGACGTCGGCGTCGGTGGTCTGCTCGAAGTTGTCGTACCAGAGCCCGACCGCGCGGAAGGGCTCCGGCGTGCGCCCGCAGACCACCTCGTCCGCGACCTCGGCCAGCTCCTCGCAGCTCGCGCGGGCGGCGACGGGGACCGCCACGATGACCCGGGCCGGATGCTGCGCCCGGACGGCTTCCACCGCGGCGCGCATGGTGTTCCCCGTGGCCAGGCCGTCGTCGACCAGCACCACGGTCTTGCCGCGCAGGTCCGGCGCGGGGCGCGTGCCCCGGTAGGCCCGCTCGCGCCGTTCCAGCTCGTTCTGCTCGCGGAGGGTCGCGGCCTCGATGACCTGGTCTGGGATGCCCAGCTCGCCGATCAGGTCCTCGTTGAGGACGCGCACCCCGCCCGAGGCGAGCGCGCCCATCGCCAGCTCCTCGTGCCCGGGGACGCCGAGCTTCCGCACCACGAAAACGTCCAGGGGCGCCCCCAGCCGCCGCGCGATCTCGTAGCCGACCGGTACCCCGCCTCGAGGGAGCGCGAGCACTACCAGGTCCGGCCTCCCCGCCAGGGACTTGAGCTTCTCGGCGAGCACGCGCCCGGCCTCGGCTCGATCGGCGTAGCGCCCGTCCATGGGGGACCTCCGGGGCGAAGATAGCCATTACTGGGCGAGGAAGTGCTCGGTGAGCGCGCGCACGGTCTCCTCCTCGCGCTCGAGCGGAAAGACGTGACCCGCGCCGCGCAGGACCCGCAGCCGCGCGTCGGGGATGCCTGCGGCCAGCACCTCGGAATTGCGCGGCGGGACGAGCCGATCGGCGTCGCCGGTGATGATCAGGGTGGGCGCCCGGATCTGCTCCAGCCTGCGCAGCGTGGCGTGGCCCAGGATGGCGGCGACCTGCGCGGCGGCGCAGCGGACCTCCGCCCGCCCGGAGCGCGCGATCCACTCCAGGGCGCGGGTCGGATTCGCCTTGTGGAACTCGCGCGAGACCAGCAGCCGGCCGAGCCGCTCGGCCGGGACGCGCTGGCGCTGCAGGATGAGCAGGAGCAGGTCGAACGCGGTGCGCAGCGAGGGTTTGTCTCCGCGCAGCCAGCTCGCGAAGGTCGCGCCGAGGGCCAGGCGGCGCACCCGGTACGGGTGCCGGATGGCGAGCTCCTGCGCGATCATTCCGCCCATCGAGATGCCGAACACGTTCGCCTGCGACACCTGGACCGCATCGAGCACGGTGACCGCGTCGTCGGCCAGATCGCGCATGCGGTACATCCAGCCCCTGCGCCCCGAACGTCCGGTGCCGCGGTTGTCGAACACCAGCACGCGGAACCGCTCCGACAGGCGCGCGGGCAGCGACTCCCACGCGCGCGAGGAGAGCCCCATCCCCATGATGAGCAGGAGCGGCGGGGCGGACGGATCTCCGATCCCTTCGTAGTGGATCGTGTGCCCTGCGCGCTCGGCGACCGGCATCAGATGCCCGGTGTGCGCGCGGGATCGGCAGGGATCGCTTCACGGACCGCGGCGCGGGGCTCGCGGCTCGAGACCGCAGGTGCCTGGGGCGCCTCCGGACCGGGCGCTGCTTCCGTGGCCGCCAGCAGCTCGTCCAGGGACGCGCGCATCGCGTCGCCGAGCGCGGCCACGTCCCGGACGTCGAGATCGGCGAGCAGCCCGACGCAGACGTTCCCGTGGTAGCTGAGCAGCGCCACGCCGATGCTCTGCTGCGCGGCGAGCGGGACCTGCGGATAGCACCCAAGGAGCTGCCGGCCCAGCAGGTACAGCGGGAATTGCGGCCCGGGCACGTTGGTGATCACCAGGTTGAAGAAGCGCGTGACCGCCTGCAGCCGTGCCGCCTGGGCGAGGAGCGTCGGCGGGGCGAAGTCGCTCAGCGAGGCGAGCGCGGCGGCCGCGACCGCCTGACCGCCCTCCTTGATCCCCTTCATCGCCTCGCGCACCTTGCGCAGCCGCTCCACCGGGTTCGCCTCGGCGACCGGGAGCGGGCAGAAGACCGCCGAGACCTGGTTCCCGAAGGTGTTGCGGTCGTGGGCGCCGCGCATGCTGACCGGCACCAGGGCGCGCAAGTCGGGTCCGAGCGATTCGCCTTTCGCTTCGAGCCAGCGCCGCAGCGCTCCGGCGACGACGGCGAGGATCACGTCGTTGAGGGTGCCCCGCAGCCCCCGGCGGATCTTGCGGATCTCGGGGAGGGGAAGGTCGAACATCTCGAACCGGCGGTGGGGTCCGATCGGACGGTTCAACGCGGAGGCGGGCGCCATCCCCATGCCCGCCAGGCCCAGGAGCGGCTTCACTCCGCCCGCGATCTCGCGCAGCAGCTTGCGGGCATCGTTGTTCGACTGCAGCGCCTCGCGCACCACCTGGATGGGGTTGGTGATCTGCTCTTTGAGCGAGGTGGCGAAGAGCTCGGAGGCCTTCGGCGCCGGGCGCGGCTTCCACTCGGCGGGCGCGGCCGGGGCTTCGGTCGAAGGCTCGCTGTCCAGGAGCACGGTGGCGAGGTCCACGCCGGAGATGCCGTCGAGCATGCAGTGGTGGGTCTTGGAGATGATCGCGAAGCGGTCACCGGATGCTCCCGCCTTCGGCGTCCGCCCGTCGCCCGCGGAGCCGTCTCCTCCCAACCCTTCGACGAGCCACAGCTCCCAGAGCGGCTTGTCCCGGTCGAGCGCCTGCGAGAAGAGCCGCCCGGCGAGCCGCTTCAGCTCCTCGTCGCCTCCCGGCGCGGGCAGCGCGGTGTGGCGCACGTGGTACTCGAGGTCGAACTGCGACTCGTCGATCCAGACAGGCCGGCCCTGCTTGAAGGGCACGAACTGCACGCGCTGGCGGTAGCGCGGCACCTGGTGGAGCCGGGCCTCGACGAGCTGCAGGACGTCGCGGTAGGGCGGTGCCTTCCCTTCGAAGACCGCGACCGCCCCCACGTGCATGTGGGCCGTGCGGTCCTCCAGCTCGAGGAAGAGCGAGTCCAGGGAGCTGAGCCGCTCGAACCAGGTCCCCATGCCGGCAGTGTGGCACAAATCCAGACGTTGAGAAGCGAGCGGCGCCGAATCCGGCGGCGGCTGGTTGCGCGCCGGGGAGAAAGAAGCCATGTACAGCGGCCTCATGGACCGGACCGCCCATCCCATGACCCTCAGCCAGAAGATCCTGGCCGCGCACGCGCGCAACCTGCCGCGGCCCTGGGTGCAGGCGGGGGACGTCCTGCAGGTCTCGGTCGACTGGACCATCGCCAGCGAGCTGGCGTGGAACGGCATGGAGCGCACCTACGGCCTGTTGGGCAGGCCCAAGCTCCACGACAAGGAGCGCTTCTTCCTCGCCGTCGATCACACCGTCGATCCGGTCACGCTGGCCAACGACAAGCGCGCGCAGAAGCTCGTGCAGCTCTCGCGCAACTTCGCCCGGGAAAGCGGTATCCGGCACTTCTACGACGCGAACCAGACCATCCTGCACACCAAGTTCTACCGGGACCTGGTGCGGCCCGACGACGTGGTGCTCGGCGCGGATTCGCACACCTCCTCGCACGGAGGACTGGGCGCGGTGTCGATCGGCCTCGGCGGCGCGGACGTCGTGGTGGCGATGGTCTTGGGCACTTCCTGGATCGAGGTGCCGGAGGCGATCAGCGTCGAGTACAGCGGGCAGCTCCCGTTCGGCTTCGGCGGCAAGGAAGTCATCCTGCGCACCCTGGCGCTGCTCGGGCGCAACACCGTCGCCATGGAGCGGTCCGTCGAGTACCGGGGGGAGGGTGTCCGGCAGCTTTCCACCGACTCCCGCTTCGCCATCGCCAACATGACCGCGGAGTTCGGCGGGCTGAACGGCATCTTCGAGGCGGACGAGGTGACCGCGGCGTGGCTCGCCGGGCGCTCGGACCAGGACGACCCCGCGGCGCTCGAGCCAATGCGCGCCTTCCGCGCCGATCCCGGGGCGCCCTATGTCGCGCGCTACCCGATCGCCCTGGACCGGCTCGAGCCGCAGGTGGCCAAGCCGTTCTCACCCGACAACGTGGTCGGGGTGAGCGAGGTGGCCGGGATGCCGCTGGACGGGCTGTTCATCGGCGCCTGCACCACTACCGAGGAGGAGTTGGTCCTGGGCGCACTGGTGCTCGAGGCCGCGGAGAAGAAGACCTCCGGCAAGTCGCGCCGCGCGCCGCAGCCCAAGCAGCTGGTCGTGCCGGGAGACCTGACCATCCAGGAGGACCTGCGCCGCGCCGGGCTTTGGGAGGTCTACGGGCGGAGCGGCTTCCGCGTGGGTCCGCCGGGCTGCTCGATGTGCCTGGGTGTCGCGTCGGAGAAGGCGGGCCGCGGCGAGAAGTGGCTCAGCTCCCAGAACCGCAACTACGAGAACCGGATGGGGGAGGGCTCGCTGGCGCACCTCGCCTCGGCAGCGACGGTCGCTGCGAGCGCCGCGGAGATGAAGGTGACCGATCCGCGCCCGCTGCTCGCGCTGATCGACCAGGATCGCTACCGCCGGATCCTCGGCGAGCGGAAGCCGCGCCGCGTTCCCGAGGTGCAGGTCGTCGAGCCGCAGCCGCACGTTTCGCCTTCGGGCGCCGGCGCGCAGCGCGCTCCTTCCGGAAAGGCTGCCCGCGCGCAGGATCGTCCGGCGATGAAGGCAGGCGCGGTGGATGCTGCGCGCATCCAGCGCTTCGACGACAACGTGGATACCGACGCCATCATCCCCGGCGAGTTCTGCCACCTCACCTCGCTGGCCGACCTGGGCGCGAAGGCGTTTCATTACGTGCGCCCCGAGTTCGTGCAGCGCGCGCGGGAGGGCGCGACCGTGGTGGTCGCGGGTGAGGGATGGGGCTCGGGCAGCTCGCGCGAGCAGGCCGTGCTGGCACTCAAGGGCGCCGGCATCCAGGCGATCGTGGCGAAGAGCTATGCGTTCATCCACAAGCGCAACCTGGTGAACGAGGCGCTGCCCTTCCTGGTGGTGCGGGACGAGGCGTTCTACGAGGTGGCGAAGGAAGGCGCGGAGGTGCACGTCGACCTCGCGCGCGGGCGCGTCCGCGTCGCCGGGCAGGAGTTCCAGGCCGAGGAGCCGTCCCGCATCATCCAGGCCCTGGCGGGCGAGGGCGGCATCGTCCCGGCGATCCAGCATCACGGCACCACGGTGTTCGAGAAGCTGACCGCCTGAGTGCGCAGCGACGATCTTCACACGCTGCCGAAGGACCTCGACTGGTTGCGCGCGAAGGTCTAGATCGCGGGCATGGCATCCGCGAAGCAGACGGCGGCGGCGCGCAGGAACATTAACGCGTCGCGTCCCGCGCCGGGGCGGGCCGCACCGCGTTAGAGATGCTAGGTTCCCCGCCTCCAATGGCCCAGCGCATCGCGGTCATCCCCGGCGACGGAATCGGCCCCGAGGTCGCGAGCGTCGGCGTGCGGCTGCTCTCGCGGATCGCGGAGCTGCGCGGGCTGCGGCTACAATTCGACTGGTTCGACTTCGGTGCCGAGCGGTACCTGCTCGACGGGACCATCCTGCCGGACGGATTCATGGACACGCTCCGGCGCGACTACGCCGCCGTGTACTTCGGTGCGGTGGGGGATTCGCGCGTGCCGGGGAACGAGCACGCGAAGGGCATTCTCTTGGCGATGCGCTTCGAGCTGGACCTCTACATCAACCTGCGCCCGTGCCAGCTGCTCGACGACCGGCTCAGCCCGCTCAAGGGGAAGGGCCGGCGTGAGCTCGATTTCGTGGTGGTGCGCGAGAACACCGAGGGCCTGTACACCGGCACCGGCGGCACCTTCAAGAAAGGCACGCCCGACGAGATCGCGCAGGAAGTCGACATCAACACCCGCAAGGGCGTGGAGCGCATCTGCGAGGCGGCCTTCGCGATCGCCGAGGCGAACGGCAAGAAGCGCGTGTGCATGGGAGACAAGGCGAACGTGCTGCTGCACGGTCACGGCCTGTGGCGGCGCGTCTTCGCGGAAGTGGCGGCGCGCCACCCGCAGGTGCAAGCGAAGGCCATGTTCGTCGACGCGCTGGCGATGGACCTGGTGCGACAGCCCGAGGGGTACGACGTGATCGTCACCAACAACCTGTTCGGCGACATCCTGACCGATCTGGGGGCCGCGCTCACCGGAGGCCTGGGCCTCGCGGCGAGCGGGAACATCCACCCGGGCCAGGTCTCGCTGTTCGAGCCGGTGCACGGCAGCGCGCCGGACATCGCGGGGCAGGGCAAGGCGAACCCGCTGGCCATGGCGCTCTCCGGCGCGCTGATGCTCGAGCACCTCGGCCACTCCGCCGAAGCGCGGCTCGTCGAGGAAGCCGTGCGAGACCAGGTCGCGCAGGGCGCGCACACCCCCGACCTGGTCCCGATGCTCGGTGGTCCCGCTTCGACCACCGAGCAGGTCGGGAACGAGCTGCTCGGCCGGATCGAGAAGCTTGCCAGTCGCCGCCAATAGGGCGGTGCTGCGTTTTCACGTCAGGCGGCCGGCTGGGGCATCGGCATCGGCTCGCCGGTCTCCAGGAGCGTCTTGAGTCCCGAGAGCACCAACTGCCAGCCGTCCGCGCTCACGTGCCGGGCGGTCTTCGGCGCCTCGGCCAGCTCGTGGGTGGCGGTGAGCTTGCACACCTCTCCCCGCTTCTCGATCAGATAGGTCACCCGCGACTGCTCCTTGCTCAGCTCGGCGTCGTAGAGGATGTGCCAGGTGACGACGAGGCGGCGGGGCGGATCGGCCTCCAGCACGGTGCCCTCCACGTCGCGCGAGCCGTTCGGGCCGGTCGAGTACCATTCCGATCCGCGCTTCCAGTCGGAGTGGATGGTCTCGCCGAAGAAGTACTTCTTGGTGACCTCGCCGTCGGTGAGCGCCTGCCACAGCGTCTCGGGCGTGGTGCGGATGAAGACCTGGTAGATCTGGACCTTGCTCTCCATGGTGGTGCCCTCCAGTTGGGACTTGAGCTGCGACAGCGCAGCCGCGAACGGCGCCGCGTACTTGCTCACCCAGCGGTCGTGGACCAGCCGGATCGGCACCGGGTTCAGGTAGTGCAGCTTCTCGCGCCCCGCGCGGCGCGTGACGACGAGGCCCGCTTCCTCCAGCACGCGCAGGTGCTTCATCACGCCGAAGCGGGTCATGGAGACGCGCTCGCACAGCTCGCCCAGGGTCTGGCCGTCGCGCTTGAACAGGCGGTCGAGCAGCTTGCGCCGGCTGGGGTCCGCGAGGGCCTTGAACACGTCGTCCATGCCCGGCCTGTATATGTGACTAAATGGTCACATGTCAAGCGGACCGGCCGGCGTTATCCTCCGGCCCTGACCCGGGAGAGCCCATGAAGCCGCTGCCCACCGAGCTCGTCTTCCTCGCCGCGAAGCGCACGCCGTTCGGTACCTACGGCGGGGCCCTGAAGGACGTTTCCGCGACCGACCTGGCGGTGCACGCCGCGAAGGCGGCCGTGGCGCAGGCCGGGGTCAAGCCCGAGGACTTCGACAACGTGGTGTTCGGGAACGTGATGCAGACGAGCCCGGACGCGATCTACCTGGCGCGCCATGTGGGCCTCAAGGCTGGCCTGCCGCATCACGTCCCGGCGCTGACCGTGAACCGGCTCTGCGGTTCGGGCTTCCAGGCGGTGGTGGACGCCGCGCTGGAGATGCTCGCCGGCCACTCCCAATGCGCGCTGGTCGGCGGCACCGAGTCGATGTCGCAGGCGCCTCACGTCGCCCGCGGCCTGCGCTTCGGCGTGGGATTGGGCAAGTCGCCCAAGCTCGAGGACGCCCTCTGGGAAGCGCTGACGGACAGCTACAACGGCCTCCCCATGGCCATGACGGCGGAGAACCTGGCCGTGAAGTACGGCATCTCGCAGCGCGAGGTGGACGAGTACAGCGTGCTCTCGCAGAAGCGGTTCGCGGCGGCGCAGGAAGGTGGGCGGTTCGCGGACGAGATCGCTCCGATCGATCTGCCGGGCAAGAAAGGAGCGGTCGTCCAGTTCGCTCGCGACGAGCACAACCGTCCGGAGACCACTGTGGAGGGCCTCGCCAAGCTCCCCAAGGTGTTCAAGAAGGACGGGGTCATCCACGCCGGCGCGGCGAGCGGCATCTGCGACGGCGCCGGAGCGCTGGTGCTGGCCACCCGGCAGTTCGCAGAGAAGCGGGGGCTCAAGCCGATCGGTCGCCTCGTCGGCTGGGGGATCAGTGGGTGCGATCCGTCCATCATGGGCATCGGCCCGGCGCCGGCCATCCGCCGCGCTTTCGAGCGGCACGACGCGAAGCTCTCCGACTTCGATCTGTTCGAGGTGAACGAGGCCTTCTCTCCGCAGTACCTCGCGGTGGAGAAGGAATTGGGCCTGCCCCGCGACCGCACCAACGTGGACGGCGGGGCGATCGCGGTGGGCCACCCGCTGGCCGCCTCGGGCGCGCGCATCACCGCGCACCTGCTCTACGAGCTGAAGCGGCGGGGCGCCAAGCGCGGCGTCGGCTCGGCCTGCATCGGCGGCGGGCAAGGGATCGCGCTGCTCCTGGAGTCGGCGTAGGATCCGGGCCAATGGCTGGCCAGCAGGATCTCTTCTTCGATTGGAACGTCGCGCGGGCCGCTCCGGACCGCCTCGGAGAAGCTCTCGTCCTCGACGAGACGCTGCGCGACGGGATCCAGAGCCCGAGCGCCGTCGATCCGCGCATCGAGGAGAAGATCGAGATCCTGCACCTCCTCGACGAGTTGGGCGTGGTGCAGCTCGACCTCGGCCTGCCGGGCGCGGGCCCGCACCAGCGGGCGGCGGTGAAGAGGCTGGTGGAGGAGATCCGCGACGCGCGGCTGAAGATCCGGGCAAACGTCGCCTGCCGCACCGTGGTCAGCGACATCGTCCCCGCCGCCGAGATCCAGCAGGAGACCGGCGTTCCCCTGGAGGTCTACGCGTTCATCGGCTCCTCGCCCATCCGGCAGTACGCCGAGGAATGGGACCTCGACTTCATCGAGAAGCAATCGGTGGAGGCCATCCGCTTCGCCGCCCGCCAGAACCTCGCCGTCACCTACGTGACGGAGGACACCACCCGCAGCAAGCCGGACGACCTGCGCCGGCTGTTCCTCTCCGCGATCGAGGCGGGCGCGCGCCGGCTGTGTCTGTGCGACACGGTGGGCTACTCGACGCCGGAGGGCGCGGCGGCGGTGGTGAGGTTCGCGCTGGAGGTGGTGCGCGAGTCGGGCATGGAGGTGGGGCTCGACTGGCACGGCCACAATGACCGCGGGCTCGCGCTGGCCAACGCCCTGGCGGCCGGCGCGGCAGGGGCGACCCGCCTGCACGGCTGCGCCGCGGGGATCGGCGAGCGGGTGGGGAACACGGCCATCGACCAGCTCCTGGTGAACCTCAAGTTGCTCGGGCACCCCGTCTACGGCGCGCGGGACATGAGCAAACTGGTGCGCTTCGTCGAGCTCGCGGCCCGCGTGACGGGGCATTCGCTGCCGGTGAACTATCCGGTCGCCGGCGCCGACGCCTTCCGCACCGCCACCGGCGTGCACGCGGCGGCGATCGTCAAGGCGCAGCGCAAGGGCGATCACTGGCTGGCGGACCGCATCTACTCCGGCGTCCCGGCCGGCGAGTTCGGCAAGGAGCAGCAGATCGACATCGGCCCGATGAGCGGGCTGTCCAACGTGAAGCACTGGCTCGCCCGGCACGAGATCCCGGCCGACGAGCCACTCGCCAAGGCAATCCTTCAGCGCGCGAAGACTTTTTCGCGCACCCTCACCGATGCGGAGCTGGTGCAGCTCGTCCGCGAGCTGCGCCCGGAGGCCAGGTCATGATCCCATTCGCCGGTATGAAGATCTTCTCGACCACCCTGGCCCGCGACCGCGAGCAGATGGGCGAGACCATCACCCGCTGGCTCAACGACAATTCCGCGCTCGAGGTGGTCGACAAGATCGTGACCCAGAGCTCGGACAAGGAGTTCCACTGCCTGACGATCACCCTCTTCTACCGCGAGCGCCCGCGGAGCTGAGCACTTAGGTTCTCCCCATGTCTCCCCGATCCTCGATGCCGATGGGCAACTTCGCCTTCCCGCCCTTCACGCGCGGCGTGAAGTGGCTGCTGATCGCCACGGTCGTGGTGTCGATCCTGGTGCCCATCAGCGGCGCATTCGGTGACAACTTGAAGGTCCTGCTCGCCTTCATCCCGGCCGCCCTCATGCACGGATACGTCTGGCAGCCCTTCACGTACACGTTCCTCAACCCGGACCCGCTGGGCCTCGTCTTCGCGGGCCTGGGCCTGTGGCTGATGGGCGGCTCGCTCGAGGCCATGTGGGGGACGCGGCGGTTCGTCACCTTCTATTTCGCGACTTCCGTGCTGGCAGCCCTGGCGACCGCCGTGATCGGGATCTTCGCTGGCAGCGTGGCCCGGTTCCCTTATTTCGGGAACTGGGTGGTCATCGAGGCGCTGGCGGCCGCTTTCGCCGTCTCGCTCCCCAGCGCGCGCATCTTCCTCTACTTCATTCCCATCGAGGCGCGCCTCCTGCTGCCCATCTCGGCGGGCATCACCCTCCTCTTCATGATCTTCTACGGACCCGTGCCCTACCTGCCGCAGATGTTCGCGCTCGGCGCCGGCGTCCTGTTCGCCGGAGGCATCCGCACTCCTCGGCAGCTGCTGCTCCGGCTGCGGGTGTGGTGGATCGATCGTCGCCTGCGCAGCCGGCGGCTGCGCGTGGTGCGCGGCGGGGACGACGCGCCGGGCCGGGGGCGCAGCGGGTCGGACAAGTACCTGCACTGAGGTCTACAGATTCGTCAGGTGCGCGATCGCGGCCGTTGCGATGTAGATGCGCTTGGTATTGGTCCTCTGCGCGTCCACCGGCACGAGGAAGAACCCTTGCGGACCCTCGCGGCCATCGCGATGCCCTTCGATGCTGCGGCCGTCGGAGAAGGTGACGCGGAGCTTGCCGCCGTCCGGCGCGACCGACGGCTCGCCGGGCGCGAGCATGAAGAAGATGGCTTTCACCTCGGCGTGCGGGACGATCTCGGTCGAGCCGCCGCCCTGCGGCTGCAGCGCGAACTCGGGCCTGCCCAGGTCGAGATCGGTGACGCTCCCGCGCCGCGTCCGCCCGGCGCGGGTGTGGATCGCGACGCGGTGCTCGCCCGACACGACGGTGGTCGCGCGCGCGGGCCCGCCCGACGCCATCGGCGGCGCGTCCTCGTCCACCGGCACGAGCAAGTCGGGGTGGTCGTGGGGATTGAGCATCACGACCGACTCGCCGTCGGTCATCGGCTGGAGCGTCGGATCCATCACCGGCTGCAGCGCGGGATCGAGATCGCCGGGCGGATACAGCAACGAGACGGGCTCGCCGGGGGGCGCGTCGTTCGCGGCCTCCTCCGCGGGCCGCAGGAAGCTGGCCCCCTCGCCGTCGTCGACCAGCTGGAGCAGCGTCGCCGCCTCGTCGTCGGCCAGCGCGCGCGGACCGTCGTCCTGCGCGGCCGGCCATTCCTCGGTGGCCGGCGCATCGGCCGGGGCCGACCACTGCACTTCGGCGGGCGCCTCCTCCGGGGCGGTCCCGTCCCAGTCTCCGGTCGGCTCCGCGGGCGCGGCCCAAGGAGAAGGTTCCTTCGATTCCTGCCAACCCTCCGGTTCGCCTCCGTCGGTGGTCGAGACTTCCTCGACCGGGACGGACACCGGATCGAACCCGGCGTCGTGCGCCTGTGCCGTCCAGGCCGGCTCGGCCGGTGGCTCCGTCGCGGGAGACGACATCGCCCAGCCGTCGTCGCGCGGCTCGCCGATGCGCGCCGGCAGCGGCAGGCCGTGGGCGCGGACCGGACCCGGCAGCCCCTCCGACCAGTCGCCCGCCAACGGGTCCGGCTTGGAAGAGGCGCCTGGCGGGTCGGGCGAGGACGGCGGTTGCTCGGGCAGCGGCCCTGCTCGGACATCGGACATGCGTGCACGCGCTCCCGGTGGCCGTTCAGCATAGCAGAGAGGTCCGAGGCCCCGCAGAAACCGGCCGGGCTCGAGACGGCCGCGCTTTGAAAGGCGCGGCGCCGCCGCATACGGCGACGGCTGGTGGGATTTACACACATCCACCCAGGCGTTAGACCCTCCCCGATGTCCTCGCTCGTCCAGATCGGCGGAAAGCGCTCCGGCCCGCGGCCCGGCGGGGACGCATTCCTGCCGACCACGCTGGCGGAGGCGCGCGCCCGCGGATGGGACGAGCTCGACGTGGTGCTGGTGAACGGTGACGCCTACGTCGATCACCCCACCTTCGGCGTGCCGCTCCTCGGCCGGGTCCTGGCGGCGCGCGGGTTCAGGGTGGCGATCCTCTCGCAGCCGCGGTGGGACGAGGCGAGCTTCGCCCAGGACTTCGCCGCCTGCGGCCGGCCGCGCCTCTTCTTCGGCGTGTCGAGCGGCAACATGGACTCGATGGTCAACCACTACACGGCCGCGAAGAAGCGGCGCGCCAGCGATGCGTATACGCCCGGCGCCGCGTCCGGCCAGCGTCCAGACTATGCGACCGCCGTCTACGCGCGCCGCCTGAAGAAGCTGTTCCCCGACGTGCCGGTAGTGATCGGGGGCGTCGAGGGCTCGCTCCGGCGGCTGGCGCACTACGACTACTGGAGCGACCGCGTCCGGCGCTCGATCCTGGCCGACTGCCCGGCCGACCTGCTGGTCTACGGCATGGGCGAGGTGCCTTTGTTGGAAGTCGCCCGCCGCCTGGCTTCGGGCGAGGACATCTGCGGGCTGACGGACGTGCGCGGCACCGCGGTGCGCTTCCGCGACGACCCTGAGCAGTCCTGGCGCGCGCTGGTCGGAGAGCGGGACCGCGAGGAGGTGTGGCTGCCCTCCTATGAGGAGATTTGCGCCGACAAGAAGGTGTACGCGGAGTTCTCGCGGCTCTACCACCTCGAGCACAACCCGGACAACGCGCGCATCCTGGTGCAGAAGCACGGCGGGCAGCTCATCTACGTCAACCCGCCCGCGCAGCCGCCCACCACCGAGCTGGTCGACTGGGAGTACGAGCTGCCCTTCACGCGCTTGCCGCACCCGATGTATGGCGAGGCGAAGATTCCCGCCTGGGAGCAGATCCGCTTCAGCGTGACCATCATGCGCGGTTGCGCCGCGGGCTGCGCGTTCTGCTGCATCACCGAGCACCAGGGCCGGGACGTGGTCTCGCGCAGCGAGGCCAGCGTGCTGCGCGAGATCGAGTCATTGAAGGACGTGCCCGGTTGGACGGGCGTGGTCTCGGACATCGGCGGCGCCACCGCGAACATGTGGCACATGGTCTGCACCGACGACGAATGGCACCTCCAGTGTCGCCGCGCCTCGTGCGTCTATCCCAGCGTGTGCCCGAAGTTCGGCACCGACCACGGCCCGCTGATCGAGTTGATGCGCAAGGCACGGGCGTTGCCTGGCGTGAAGCGCGCGTTCGTCGCGAGCGGCGTGCGCTACGACCTGGCCTTCGCCGACGAGCGGCGGGGCGACGAGTACATCCGCGAGCTGGTGGCGAACCACGTGGGGGGTCATCTGAAGATCGCCCCCGAGCACATCTCGCCCGGCGTGGTGCGGGTGATGAAGAAGCCCGGCAAGGAGCAGTTCGTCCGCTTCAAGGAGCTGTTCGAGAAATACTCCGACGAAGCCGGCAAGGAGCAGTACCTGGTGCCCTACTTCATCTCCGGCCATCCCGGCTGCGAGGTGAAGGACATGGTGGAGCTGTCCGATTACCTCGAGGAGAACGGCTGGCGGCCCCAACAGGTCCAGGACTTCACGCCCACGCCCATGACGCTCGCGACGGACATGTACTACTCCGGGTACCACCCGAACACGGGCAAGCCGGTGCACGTCCCGGCGGGCGCGGACGAGAAGGCGATGCAGCGCGCGTTGCTGCAGCCGCACCTCCCGCAGTATCGCGCGGCGGCCGCGAAGGCACGGCGCATGACTGGAGCAGGCCCGCGCCCGAAGCGACTCCGGCGCGAGGGGCCGACCGTAAAGCCGAGCGACTCGTTCGAGTCTTAATCCGGCTGGGCGCGGACGAGCAACGCAGGGAAGTCCACGCCGCGCGGGAGCGTTCCCAGCGTGCGGCCCCAGTCGCCCGCGAGGCGGGAGGCGCAGAAGGCGTCGGCCACCTCCGGCGGTCCGTGGAGCATGAGCAGCGTTCCTTGCAGAGCGAGGGCCAACGCCTCGACCAGGCGGCGGGCCTGCCCTTCCTCCGCGCGCGCCAGGAGCGCTTCGGTCGCGTCGAGGTGCGCGTCCAGCCGGCGGTCGGTGCCGCGCGCTTCCCGCAGCTCGGCGAGCAGCGCCTCCACGGCGGGCGGTTCCTTGGCCAGCG